>Ga0307378_10012722_pt1 | contig 10714 bp, 8 predicted proteins | sample UN1MG_FD_202238 | JGI IMG/M metagenome (GOLD analysis project Ga0307378, IMG submission 202238) | Soil microbial communities from Risofladan, Vaasa, Finland - UN-1 | ecosystem: Environmental > Terrestrial > Soil > Coastal area > Acid sulfate soil | place: Finland: Risofladan, Vaasa | collected...
TCATCAATAACGACAACCGGGACCAGTCCCATGTTTCCTATTCTTTCCAAAACATCGTTCATTACAGTCCTCCTTAAAATTTATTTATCCAATATTTAGGCTCTCTGCCCTCAAGCACATCTCTTATATTACAGGCTGCTTTTGTCTTTAGCTCTATAATTGCTTCTTGTGTATTAAACCCGGTATGGTCGGTTAAGACACAGTTATCCAATTTCTTCAATGGACTATCCTGCGGGAGCGGTTCTTCCCATCAAATGTTGTTAGATGTATAGTTTCATTTGAATACTCTTCAAGTTCTATCAAAGACGGATGTGCAATATTTCTTATATCTATATAATTAATTATTTTTGTAGCAATATTTAAGAATTTTAATCCTAAGCTATATTTCTTATTATTTGGATTCATCTTAACAAAATTATATTTTAATAAAGTTCTTAAAAGTCTATAGATTGTGCTTTTATCTATATCTAATTTATCAGCAATATCTTTAAGTCTTAATTCACTACTTTTTTCTAATAAATCAATTATTTTAAAAACCTATTTAAATTTTTCATAAATATTCCTTAATCAAAATTATCTAAAAGTTATGTTTAGAATTCAGCAATAATTGTTTCTTTAAAAACCAGATAAAAATAAAATATTTTTTTAAAAATTTATTATTCATCTTCCACATACAGGACAACTAATACTGGAATCCTTTTTTATATCAATAATCTCCAGACTTAAATCCCAGATATTAATATTTATTATACCCTTTACCATAAAGTCAAAATTGCCAGTAAGAAATTTTAATGCTTCGGTAGTTTGTATAGAAGCTATAACATTAACTATAGAATTAATAATCCCTACAGTATTACAGGTTAGGATATCCTCCGGTGAGGGAATTTCTCTAAATATACATCTAAGACAGATACTATTTTTCGGTAATATATTGAAAACTACGCCGTAACTTGCAGCAACTGCACCATATATCCAAGGAATTTTATTTTTAATACACGTATCATTTATTAAAAAGCGCGTTTCAAAGTTATCAGTTGCATCTAATACTATATCAACACCAGATATAATATCATCTATGTTGTCTTTGGTAACTTCCTCTACTAGAGAATCTATTTTTATATCAGAATTTATATATCCAAGCTTTTTTTTAGCTGCTACTGCTTTTGGTAAATTTTTTTTTACATCTTCTTCATCAAAAAGAATCTGTCTTTGAAGGTTACTTAATTCTACTCTGTCTCTATCCACAATCCGCAAATATCCTACTCCTGCTCTGGCTAAATTATTAGTAATTACGGATCCAAGTCCTCCACATCCTATAATGGTGACTTTACTTTTATTTAACCTTTTCTGACCTTCTCTTCCAATAGGTAAAAAAAGCATCTGTCTGGAATACCTCTCCTCAATATTTTTAGAATCTAAATCCAAAATTTTTTCCTCCGACTCTATATAATCAGTAAAATTAATTTATTCTAATTATTTCTTACCTTTTTATTAGTTCGTTTTAACTCATTTATTTTGTATATATATAAATAAGTATATAGTTCAATCCTTGTATTTAAAATCTCGCACCGGTTCCTGAGTTTTTAACTTCATTCCTCCCCGAGATCTGGATATAATGATATAACGCTGCCAGTCAGGATCCCGTCGGGGCAAGGGCCGTTTATCCTCAAAACATGCGAAACGCAGATGAGGTCCTCGGCTCTCTTCACGCAACAAGGCTGCCTGTAAAACCATCTCAGCTACTATCAACATGGCTCTAGTTTCTAGGCAAAAGGTATAACCAGCATTATCAACACTCAGTGGCTCTTTTCGGATTTCTTGCAGTTCCTTCAACCCTCTTTGTAGTCCTTCCCGGGTGCGAACTACGCTAGCACAGCTAGTCATAATTTTCTGCAAGCAACTCCGGAGCTCTTTCGCCGATAATCCTTTTCTTCCCTTCAGCTCTTTCAGTTCCAACACGAAATCACTGACAAACCTATCGCTCACCTGATGGCTTACCTTTTTTTGTGTCCGCTCCCTTTGCGCCCGCATGGCAGCTTGGATACCGGCAATTTTACCGAAAACCTGTCCATCCAGTAAAGAATTGCCTCCGGGGCGGTTAGCCCCGTGTTGTCCTCCAGCACATTCACCTGCAGCATAAAGGCCTGCAACCCCTGTTTCAGCCCGAGAGTTAATCTTGACTCCACCCTGGAAATGCTGAGCAGAGCAAGCAATTTCCACCAAATCGCCCCGGATCAAGTCGATGCCATTCCTTTTTAGCCATTGCACCGACTTATGGTTAATTTCCTGAAGCCTAGCTATTGGGCTACGCCGTCGGGCTTTACCCCCAATGTTCTCTTTAATCTCCTCATAGTATTGCTCTTGTAACTCCGGAGCTAATGATATAAAGTCAAAGAAGCGAGGATTCGTTGAATAATCCAAATAAACTTTTTTTCCCTTGCTTCGTTCTTTGTAAACAGCCACGTCCAAAATGTTAGTTTCATGCTCATACGCCAATGGCCATGTGGCACCTTTACGGAATAAAATGTTATACATATCCATCGGTTTGGTCCCTGGAGGAAAATAATTCATTAAAAATTCTTCTCCATCTTCGTTCACTATCCGGGGAACTGCTCGCATCATACTTCCAGAACAATTAAATTTTGTTTTCACTGAGGCGATACCTATCTGTGTGAATTCCATGTTCACCAACTCAGCTCCCACTAGGTAAGCTAAGGTATAGCCATCTCCCGTATTGCCTTCGGGAAATACGTTATCGGTATATATTAGACCCCCACCGCCAGTGGCTAAGATTATCGTTTTCGTATTTATCACAATGATTTCTTCTACTGCATCATTGCTACGCAGGGCTATAGCCCCACCACTAATACCCCTTTTTCCCGTAATCAGGCGGACGATCGAACAATTTTCAAAAAGATCTATGCCTGTTTTGCGAAATCTTCTAACCAGGTGCTGCTCAATGTGAACTGCTGTGTATGGTCCACTATAGCAAGCTCGAGCGTACTGGGAACCATCAGTAACAAACTGGTGTGCTTTACCGTCTTTTTTAACAAAAGGTACACCCAAAGAGTCCAGGTACTCAAAGGCCTCCTGAGAACTTCTTGCTAGTATAGATGCTAAGTGGGCATCGGAAACCTTTCCACCAATCTCGTATATATCGCGAGCGTGATAAATCCAAGAATCAGGACCGCGAGGTTTCGTGTGAGGCAGCGTGGCATGAAAAGCCATACGATCAGAACATGCTAGTGCGGTTACACCACTATAGCCCAGTTTTCCCTTGGTAGCCAAAATAACCCGACCATTTGGAAATTTCTCCTTGGCAGCTATAGATGCGCGGAGGCCGGCTCCTCCTCCGCCTACGACCAGGACATCGCATCTCTCTTTTCGCACGGTTAAACTCATAATTTTCATACCCTCATCATAATAACAGGCTTATACTGCTTTATTTTTTCCACAGGCTCCGAGCCCGTGGTAGCTTTTTTAGAAGAAACCATTAAGTGACCATTCATACAAATAGATCCTGATTTTATAAAAACAGCTTCTATAGGTATAGAGAACACACCACTTAACAAGACTATTTGTAGCTACATATTACAGTACTCTAGTTTACAGAAACAATTCACTTTGCCCTTACTTCTAAGCTCTTAAAAATCAAAAAAGACAGGTACCTCCATGTTTACCAAAGAAAATATTATGCTCAGCTTCAGGTAATCTTTTCAACTTAATCGTCATGTTCACGCTCTTTACCATTATCCAGCCTTACAACTCATTGTTAATCCTCTTTGAAAACCCCTTCTAGATTTATTAATCACTTCTTTATTTTCTTTCTGAACCTTAAGCAGGTCAAATAAGTTAATATTATAAAGTATTCAAATTAAATCCTAACAAGGAAGACCCCTCGTTATTCTATAAAACTCTACTTAAGTGTATAAAATATCCTATTTATTAACTTACTCTTTCATTGCTCTCTTTCCATTACTTGACATTTACCCGCCACCTACTTTTGGCACAAGCACAATTTCAGCCTCTTTTTCAATAGGCGTATCTAGATTGGCAATTTTATTGTTAATTAGCACTATGAAAGAAGATAAATGCTCCTCAACACCAAGTTTTTTAAGAATATCATTTACAGTAGTTCCTGGCTTAATCTCTATTTCTCCTTCACGGATATTATTTGTAAAATAATCTTTCAAATAACCAATTGTCTTAATTCTTATTTTCATCGAAACACCTATTTTTCACCTATATTTGCTTAACAGCTTGTTAATCCATCCAATGCCTAATTCAATTAATTTTCCTTTATTAGGTATACCTTTTATATCCCAACCCATCATCTCATAATACAAACTAATTGCATCTGTTAAAGATTTCTTGTCAATATAAGTGCCCTTCAGCGGCCCATCTGGGAGTGGCTCATGCAATCTTTCAGGGAGTATATCATCATTAGAAGTAAAACCTGATAATGTATTGAACGCTCTGGCCATAGTTATTCCTCGCTCACCCGCTTTTACTAAATCCCATATGCTTGTCTTCCATCCGGTTACATCTCCGACTAACTTAACTAAATCTTCTAGCTTAATCATGCGGGATTCTGGCACACTAACTAGTATACATAAATCTAAAACGTTGTGGAGACTCCACAAATATTGTAAGTGGATAAATAAACGAACTTTTTCTGGACTTAGACTAGTTGCAGCAATTGGTTCAATAATCCCAAAGAGATTCATATCAGTAATGTCAATAAAATCTATTTCTTTTGAGGAATCACCTTGTTGTTCAAACCAAGGATCATGAGCAGCTTGCAAGTGATCAGCACCTGTTGGAGATACTGCATATCCCAGAGCAACTCCCCATTTGCCCCGTCCTTCATGTAGCGGTAATTCTTGCTTCTTAACAGTCATTGCATATTTTTCAGCACTACTTCCGAATTGTTTAGCTGCCCGATAGCTGCCTTCCGCTAGAATATTGCCTATTCCCTCTCTATTTGCAATCATTAGTATAATTTTTAGGAAAGCATCTGAATTTCCAAATTTTAATTCTAGTCCACTTAATTGTTCTTTTGAAATAATCCCTTTTTCATAACATTCCATGGCAAAGGAAATAGTAACACCAGTAGAAATAGTATCCATTCCATAACGAGCGCATAATTCATTAGCTTTGCATACAACTTCAATATCATCAATCCCACAATTTGAACCCAAACTAGCCACTGATTCATATTCAGGGCCCCCATACTGGGATTCAATTACTAATTCAGGTTTGTCAACTTCAACTACACGCTTACATCTAACCGGGCATGCATAACATCCTTCAGTCTTTTTTAGGATGCTTTCTGCCAAATATTCCCCGCTTATTTTTTCGGCTCCTTTAAAAGTCCCCTGGTAAAAGTTCTTGGTTGGCAATATTCCCATCTTGCTAAGTGCTGAAACATATCTAGAAGTACCTAACTTACTTAGAGGTTTAATACAAGGACTAAGAAGCCTGTTTTTTGCAAACCAATGTGCATATTCTTGTATTTTTATTTTATTTTTTACTACAACTTCTCCCGTTCCACGAACTGCAAGTGCTCTTAGTTTTTTTGAACCCATAACTGCTCCAAGACCTGTGCGGCCCGCAAAATGTATTAATTCGTTACTGATGTTGGCAAAACGCACCAATTTCTCACCTGCAGGACCAATTTGAACTATTCTTGTTTTGCTATCACCTAACTCTTCTTTTATAGCCTTATAGACTTCTCCAGTTTCTTTTCCCCATAAGTATGCAGCATCGCGTATTTCAACTTTATCATTACAAATCCAAATATAAACCGGATTGACTGATTTACCTTCAACTATTACAGCATCATACCCGGCAAATTTTAACTCAGGTCCCCACCATCCACCTGCTTCAGCTTCGCCATATCCATTAGTTAGGGGGGACTTTGCTGCAACAGTAAATCTTGAGCTGCCAGGGATTAACGTGCCGGTAATTACACTTGTTGCAAATATAATTTTGTTTTCATTATCAAAAGGATCGACCTTGCTACTTACTTCATTTATAAGATAGTAAAGTGCAATATTACGACCACCCATATAAACTCTATAAAACAATGGATTTTGTTTTTCAACAGCGACATCTCCATTTGTTAAGTTAATACGTAATATTTTACCTGTAGCTCCATAAAGCTCCATTTTGTGTAATCTCATCTCCTAATACAAGCATAATTAATATGTTAAAATATATACAAATGTTGTGTTTTAATATATCTAAAGCTTATTTTATTACGATTTTTTTAGACCAATCAGAAGTTGCAGCTACTGCAATTATAATTACAATACCTTTAGTTAAAATTTGATAATAGGTGCTTACCCCAATTACATTTAAACCGTTATTTAAAAGGGAAATAATCAATACCCCTAATATAGTCCTGGCAGGCCCTCCTTTTCCTCCACTTAATAAGGTACCACCCATAACTACAGCAGCTATTGCATCAAGTGCCATTCCTTGACCTTGAACAGATGATGCTGCACCTAGCCTACTACTCATTAGTGCTCCTCCTAAACCATATAATGCGCCCGCCAATACAAATGCCATTATTTTTATCTTTTTTACAGGTAAACCACACAACTCTGCAACACGCTCACTACCACCTATAGCATAAATATTGCGGCCAAATTTAGTCCTTGAACTGATTATAAAGCTTATAATAATGATCACTATAGCAACTACCGAAATATAAGGTATTGAAGAAAAAGATCCACTTCCAATTGCACGAAAAGATTGGTTTTTGCTATAAATAGATGCGCCACCAGTAATAATTAATGCAAGTCCATAGCAAATCGTACTAAAACCAAAAGAAACTAGAAACGAAGGAAGTCGAAAACTTGTATAAATTAATCCAATCGTTGCAGATACTATCATTCCAACAGTTATAGCTGCCAAAATACTAATTGCACCAGAATATCCTGAATCTATTAGAGTTTTAGCAATTAATACACTAGTAACCCCACACAAAGAAACTACCCCATCAACTGACAAATCAATACTACCTATTAAAATAATGAAAGTAGCACCTGTAGCTATTATTAAAAGTGATGACATTTGCCTGCTAATATTTATTAAATTTTGTGGGCTAATAAACTGCCGATTAATCAGAGTAAAAAAAACGCACATTATCAAAATAGCTGCTGGAACAAGGTATGTTACTGTATTTTTTCTTTGCTTGCCAATATTAATTATTATTTTATTACATATATTTAATAATTTCATTTTCATTAGTTTTTGCCTCCTTCTTACAATATATCTCTTTTGTAATTCTACCATCCTTGAAGACTAGTATTCTATTGCACAAACCAATTAGCTCTAGTAATTCATCAGATACAACAATTATAGACATACCATCCTTTACCAGCCCTCGCAATATTTTATAGACCTCATACTTGGCGCCCACATCAATACCTCTAGTAGGTTCATCCATTAAAAGTACACTGGGTCCTTTCATAAGCCATCTCCCAATAATAACTTTTTGTTGATTCCCACCGCTCAGGTTGATTATTTGTGTATCAATCGAAGGTGCTTTTATTTTCATCCTTCTAAATTGATTAGCTGCTTCATTTCTCTCATTACTTAAATTAATTAAGCCACTTTTTACGAATTTATCTATTGTTACAATTGTTAAGTTTTTTAAAACTGAGAAATTTCCTAATATACCCTCCCTAAGCCGATCGCTTGGAATATATCCAATTCCATTATATACTGCATCTTTAATAGTATTCTTTAATGTTTTATCATTATACAAAAGTATTCGTCCTGTTTTTTTTTGTTCAACTCCAAAAATAACATTAAGAACAATCTTCTTACCACAACCGATAAGCCCTGCAAAACCTAATATCTCCTTCCTCTTCAAACTAAAGCTTACTTCTTTAAGATTTTCACTAGAAAGGTTTTTTGCCTTAAGCACTATTTCTTTATCGGGTTCTATTTGTTCATTAACACAATAATAATCCTTAGAAAAAGTTCTTCCGACCATTAATTTCTGCAATTCTTCAATCTTAGTAGTTTTAGTTTGAGTTTCACCGACTACTTCTCCATCTTTTAAAACGACTATCCGGCCCGTTATTTTCATAATCTCTTCTAGTCGATGTGATATAAAAATAATTTCACCAAGTTCTTTAAGAGACCTTAATACACCAAACAACTTTTCTACTTCCTTTTCCGATAGATAGCTAGTAGGTTCATCAAGAATGATTATTGGTTTGTTTTCAGTATAACGCTGCAACAACAATGCTTTTGCAATCTCAACCATCTGGCGATCTACAATTCTTAGTTCTTTAATATAACTTTTTGGGTTAATATTAATACCTATTAATTTTAATAAATCTTTTGCCGTGTTTAACGCCTTAGACCAATCTATAAAACCTGCTTTTATAAAATATTCCTCATGTCCAACAATAATATTTTCAAGTACAGTCAGTTCTGGTATAAGGGCTTGGTCTTGGAACACCATGCTAATGCCCATGTGGTGTGCATCAGCCGCAGACTTGATATCGACCTTTGACCCACGCAAATAAATACTCCCGTGATCGGGCCTTTCAATACCTATCAGTACTTTCATCAATGTTGACTTACCAGCACCATTTTCACCCACTAATCCTAAGATCTCCCTATTATATAATTTTAAATCAACATTGTTTAATGCTCTTACTCCGGGGAAAAACTTTGATATTCCTTTCATGTACAGAGTCTCTTTACCGTAAAATGCTTCTTTAACTTGATTCAATTTCTTAATACTCCTCTCAACGTATTCAATGCATTATTATATATATTCTATTAATAAGATAGTCTTGCACCTTACTCTTTGAAATATAAAGTTCCTGTTAACAGTTTTTAACAAAAGTGTTAATATAACTTGTTAATAATCTATATAATAATTTAACAACAACGCGCTTAATATAAGAAAATTTTTATTAAGCGCGTTGCTTATCACGCTAGGAACTTTTCTAATTTAATTCCCCAAATCCCAGTATCCAGCTTCTGTTTTCTCAGCAATCTTAACAAAATCTGGCAACACTCTATCAGGATTAAGAGTTATGCTCCACTCATCCCAGGGACGAGGCTCATAATTTGTAAAGTTCGCATCATAATACTCTTGAGCATTATCAATATTTACCACAGGTGGTGCGAAGTGGATGACCTTTTCTCCATCGGCTTGCCGATTACCATTAATTGCATCAAATGCAAGCAGTACTCCTATCCCATGCATTCCCTTAGCATCTCCACCTAAGCTAACCAACATATCGCCATCAATAATTGCCTGCACAGCTTCCTCAACACAATCAATTCCAGTTACTAAAACATCATCCATTCCAGCTGCTTGTAAAGCTTCAAGAACACCCATGCTAGAATCATCGTTAGAAGTCCAAACTCCATCTATTTCATCACCATGTGCAACAATGAAATCTTCCATTACAGGTAATGTATCGAATCTGTTATAATTACCAGTCCCCTGTGCTATTATAGCAACATCTGGGTACTCTTCTAATGCTGCAAGAAGCCCATTAGTTCTCTGGTCACTGCAATAAGTTCCGGGGTAACCCTCAATCACTGCAATATTTCCTTCCCCTCCAAGAGCCTCACAGAGGATTCGAGCAGTTTCATATCCCTGCCAAAACGCATTCTGTGTGACATGAGCAGCCCAATAAGGGTATTCATCTGGATCCAAGTCTAAGGGTACATCCCACATTGTTACATATGGAATTTCATTCTCTTCCAACATTTCAATAATACCAGGAACAATTGCATCTGAATTCGGTTGTAACAATACAGCTAAGGGATTTTTAGTAATAGCATCCTCTATAGCAGCAAATTGTTTATCATCACTATTGTCGGCACTTATTGATGAGTATCCAAGGCCTAGAGCATCGGCTGCTTCTTTTCCACCTTCGTCCCACTCTACCCAGTATATGTTTTCCAAATTTCTAAAAGTAGCGACAATCTCACCAGTCACTACTTCCACTACTTCTTCCTCAGCTGCTACTTCTTCCTCAGCTGCTACTTCTTCCTCTACAGCTTCTTCCTCTACTGCTTCTTCCTCTACTGCTTCTTCTTTACAACCAAACAATGTAAAAGATGAAACTAATGATATGCTTAAAATCAACACTATTATCCATAATAACGATCTTTTCATTTTTAAATCCTTTCTTTATAATACTTTAAATTACAAAAAACATATAATTTTTCTATAAATCGTCTCCTTTCATAGTTTACTTTTACTATTATCTCTGATAAATTTCTCTTGAGATTTGTTTGTGTTGCGCTCTAATATAATCTAATATAATGTAAGATTATATTAGTCATCATAAACAAATCTCCTTTTATTTTTTCAATATCCATCACCTCGCTTTAAAGTATTCTTGTTTTGCTTTTATTATATTTATATGGCTAGTAAAAAATATTTTATTGTTCCTTAAAACTTGAACTGAATTTTTAAAATTATTATTTAATAAATCCCAACTCATTCGAAATCTTATTTGCCTTATCTATTAAGATATCTTTAAATGTAATCAATTTTGGTAAATCCATTCTTGTTCTTATAGCAGATATACTTATAGCATATTTGACTCCCCTACTGTAATCCTTGATAGGAGCAGCGATACAGCAAATATTTTCCTCATGTTCGGAATTATCAATTGCAAACCCTGTACTTCTTACATCTTTCAAGGCTTTGATAAACTCC
>Ga0307378_10012723_pt1 | contig 10714 bp, 9 predicted proteins | sample UN1MG_FD_202238 | JGI IMG/M metagenome (GOLD analysis project Ga0307378, IMG submission 202238) | Soil microbial communities from Risofladan, Vaasa, Finland - UN-1 | ecosystem: Environmental > Terrestrial > Soil > Coastal area > Acid sulfate soil | place: Finland: Risofladan, Vaasa | collected...
TTCATAAAAGATTACGATATAATACTAATCAAGGGTTCGCGGACGGCCACGTTGGAAACAGTCGTTAAGAAACTTAGGGAGCTTTTTTCCGTAAAGTGTGTCTCGTAAGCCGGGACAGAAGATGACAGAGGCGAGATGATCTACCACTTGTTATGGTATTGGCGAGAGGTTTTCACTCATCCGGTTGGTTTTTACGCCTACCAGAATGTGGGATTTCGCTCCGTCGCGGCGATTCTGACCAGCTTGCTGATCGCGCTGATCGTCGGGCCCAAGATCATTCGCTGGCTGATGCGAAAAAAAATCGGCGACCGCCCCGAGTTTCATCACGCCACCCTGAACGAACTGACCAAGGAAAAAGCAAATACTCCTACGATGGGAGGGCTGATTATTATCGTCTCGACCATCTCCACGACCCTGTTATGGGCGAAACTGAACAATCCCTTCGTCCAGAAAGCGATCGTGCTGGTGATATGGTTCGCCGCGTTGGGCGCTGCCGACGATTGGCTCAAGCTTACCGCCGGGGCGCGCCAGCGAAGCCGCAATGGCCTGCGACCCTGGGAAAAGCTCATCTTCCAGATCGCCGGAGCAGTATTGATAGCGTCCTTCTTATACGGCGACTTTATTTACATCGAGGACGCCAAGCTGTTCTGGCTGCCCTTCTATAAGCACGGCCTGCCTTTGGCTAACTGGATGTTCATACTGATAGCGATCTTCTACCTGTCGGCGACCAGCAACGCGGTCAACCTGGCCGATGGGATGGACGGGTTGGCCGCCGGCTGTGTGGGGATGGTCGCCCTGGTGCTGGCCCTGCTGTGCTATGTGGCCTCCGAAACAATGGCACGAGCAACGCCCGTGACGTGGGCAAGTTATCTCTTGCTGCCGGCCATACCCCAGGCGGGCGAGTTGAGCATCTTTTTCGCAGCGATTCTCGGGGCCGTGCTTGGCTTCCTGTGGTTTAATTGCCACCCTGCTCAGACATTCATGGGCGACGTCGGCTCACTGCCGTTAGGGGCGGCGATGGGCTACGGCGCGCTGGTCACCAGAAATGAGATTCTGCTGTTAGTGATCGGCGGCGTATTTGTGATCGAACTGCTCAGCGTCGTGCTGCAGGTAGGCTATTTCAAATACACCGGGGGCAAGCGGCTATTCAGGTGTGCCCCCATCCATCACCATTTCCATCTGATCGGCTGGAGTGAGCCGCAGGTAGTCGTGCGTTTCTGGCTCTTAAGCGCCGCTTTTGCCGCCCTGGCCTTAGCCACATTGAAGATCCGCTGAATCGCCGAGCACGTGGTCTGGCGTCGTTCCGGGCCTGCACGCGCAGACGTCCCGAGCCACGTCGAGAGGACTTTCACTGTTGCCATAGCTCGCCTCATACCCTACAATAACAGCACGCATACTTCTGTTCTTGGGCGTTCACTGTTGTTGTCTCATAGTATGCTAATGGACTTTTCCGGTGAGAGATGCCGATGAAGGATGCAGGCGAGAAAAATGAGAATCGGCCGGCGGATGAGGATTCTATTCCCACATCGAGCTTTGGACCTGGGATGGTGGGCATTGGGGAGCAGATTGGCCGCTATAAGCTGCTGAGAATCTTGGGCGAAGGCGGTTTTGGGATCGTCTATTGGCGGAGCAGCAACGCCCGATGAAACGCCAGGTGGCGCTGAAGATCATCAAGCCGGGCATGGATTCTGAGCAGGTCATCCGACGCTTCGAGGCCGAACGCCAGGCTCTGGCCCTTTTAGATCATCCGAATGTCGCCCACGTTTATGATGCGGGCACGACGAAGTTCGGCCGACCGTACTTCGCGATGGAATACGTCAAGGGCGTACCCATCACCGAGCACTGCGACCGCCAGAGGCTCACCATCGAGGAGCGTCTAAAGCTGTTTGTGAAGGTCTGTGAGGCCATCCAGCATGCCCACCAGAAGGGCATCATCCACCGGGATATCAAACCATCCAACATACAGGTCTGCTTTCAGGGCGAGCAGGTAGTTCCCAAGGTGATTGATTTTGGGGTGGCCAAGGCCCTCAGTCAGCCGTTGACGGAGCGGACGCTGGTGACCGAGCAGGGGCAGTTGATCGGCACGCCGGAGTACATCAGTCCTGAGCAGGCGGAGATGACGAACCAGGACATCGACACCCGCTCGGACATCTATTCGCTGGGGGGCGGTCTTGTATGAGCTGTTAACGGGCACGTTGCCTTTTGAGTCTCAGACATTACGAAAAGGCAGTCTTGAGCAGATGCGTGAGGTCATCCGGGTAGCGGAGCCCAGGACTCCAAGTAGTCAGGTCTCCAGTCTTGATGCGGAGGCATCAACAAGACTGGCCAATAGTTGTCAAAGCGATGCGGCCACCCTTCGACGCAGACTCCGTGGGGACCTGGACTGGATCACACTCAAGGCGATGGAGAAGGACCGGATGCGGCGTTATCAAACGGCGCACGCCTTAGCCGAGGACATCGAGCGGCACTTGAACAACGAGCCGGTATTGGCCGGGCGGCCCGGCACATTCTACCGGTTCCAGAAACTGGTGCGGCGGAACAGAGGGATCTTCGCAGGGGTCGCGGCGGTGGCCGCAGCCCTGGTGATCGGCCTGACAATTTCTGCGGTTTCGCTGGTGCGTGAGCAACACGCACGGCGGATCGCCGTGAGGGCCCAGGAAAAGGAGACCGCTTTGCGCTACGCTTCCGACATGAGCCTGGCGCAGCATGCGCTGGCGATGAACGACTTGGGCCGTGCTCGGCGACTCCTGGAGGCTCATCGACCCGCTCCCGCCGAGGCCGATCTCCGCGGTTGGGAGTGGCGTTACCTGTGGCAGGAGTGCCGCAGCGATGCCATCGGCGAGCTCTGCCGCTATCCGGGCTCGCCGTTCTCGGTGGCATACTCCCCCAACGGCAACGTGCTTGCCGTGGCCGGGATCATGGAGGAATTCGTCGAGATCTGGGATGTGCCCGCCCACAAGCGAATTACCACCCTTCAACCGAAGGAAGGCCACCTTGTGGCGTTCTCACCGCGCGGCGGTCTGCTGGCGACCGACGCCGGAAACCAGGTTCGACTCTGGCGGACCGGCCCCTGGAATCTCGTCGGCCAACTCGCCGTTCCCGGTCGCGTCAGCGTCCTCAAGTTCTCACCCGACGGGACCCGGCTTGCCAGCCTGAGTCATCCGGATGAAGTCACCGTGTGGGAGGTCGACCAATGGGCCGTCATTCGTAGAATTCACGGCGCAAGGCGTGCGGGCTGGTTTGAAGGCAGGCTGGACTTTTCACCGGACAGCAAGGCCTTGGTCATCGGGGATGCCGATGGTCAGCTTCGAGTGGTTGATCTCACCAGCGGAAACACGGACGTCAACATCCCGGAGGCCCACTCGGAAGGCATAACCTGCGTGGCTTGGTCACCGAACGGTTCCATCATCGCCAGTGGCAGCGGTTATTCAGGTGGTCCGATCCGCCTTTGGGATGCTGCCTCCGGCCAACCGCTCGGGTCGCTGGAAGGGCACAACTCCTGGATCTGTAAGCTGATCTTCTCCACGGATGGTCTGCGCCTGTATTCGGCCAGCGCCGACCAGACTATCCGGATCTGGGATGTAGGGCAGCGCGGGTGTCTGGCCACCCTCCGTGGCAACACCGACGAAGTCTATGGACTGGCGCTTTCGCCGGACGGCACCACGCTGGCGAGCGCCAGCAAGGACGGCATCGTGGCCTTCTGGAGTGCTCTTCCCGGGCCACAGGAAGAGTCGCCCAGACTGATCCCGTTGGGCAGATTCTGGCCCGCCTTCGCTCCGGACAGCCGGGTATTAGCGGCGCCGCGTGCGGGGACCATCAGCCTGTTCGATTTGGCCACCCTTAGAGAAATCGAGCAGCTCCCCGCGATGGGCACCGACGGCGTTACTGCGGTCGCCTATTCCCCGGACGGGACTCTGTTGGTCAGTGGAAGTCGAAGTGGAAAGATTCGTGTGTGGTCCTGTGCTGAGCGCCGCCTGCTGCGGGAGCTGGATGGCCACAAGGAATCAATTCTCATGTTCCGCTTCCGGGCAGATAGCACGCGGTTGTTCTCTGTTGACGCAAAAGGAAACGTAATCCTGTGGGATACGCTCACGTGGCAACCCGCCCGAACCTTTGTGGGGGAATTGGCTGGGGTGGGAGATGTCTCGCCCGATGGACGCCGCGGGTGCTATGCGCTGGCAGAACGCCGAGACCGGAGAGCTCCTGGCTACGACGACAGGCGGCCACCGGTGGTGGCAGCCGCGACGCCGTCAAGCTCTGGGATTTGTCAACTTACCGCGAGCTTGTGACACTTCCTGGACAGGGTTCCGTGTTCTCGTTTGTGGACTTTTCCCCCGACGGCCGATGGCTGGCAGCCGCGAATTCGGAAGGCAAGCTCCACCTCTGGCGCGCCCCCTCGTGGGCGGAGATTGAAGCAGAGGAAAAGAAGCTGAAGCACACACAATCGCCGTGACAGGGGCGGGCAAGAGTGCGGCAGACGGAAACTGGAAAACGGCAATAAGATGCCGATGAAGTCTTGGCTCGTCGAGATACGATACACGAGAACCAGTTATTGGTCTCGATGCTCTTCGATGTGAATCTGCACGTTTTCTCTGTAGGGCGGCGAATCGTCGGAATTGATTTTGTCCAACTTCCTCTGTGCCCAAAAGATCTTGACGGCGGTGATCCCGCAGCCAATCCCGGCTACAAAGAACACAATAGCCGCAAGTACGGCGAACAACTCCCTCAGGATATAGACGAGAAACCCGAAGCCGATGAGCAGCAGCCCTACGATAAAAAGTCCGGCTGCGAAGTTTCGCGATGCCTGGGAAATTGCGTTTGTGTAAAAACGAAAGCTCATGCCGCACCTCTCGATAAAACAAAAAGCGGGTTCCCGTATGGAACCCGCTTGTCATTCGGTGCATTGCTAATACATTCCGCCGCCCGGAGGCATCGCCGGAGCGGGCTCCTTTTTCTCGGGAATCTCGCTGACAACAGCATCGGTCGTCAGCAGCAGAGCTGCAATGGAAGCGCCGTTTTGCAGCGCGGCCCTTTCGACCTTCGTCGGCACAATGACCCCGAACCTAACCATGTCGCCGTACTGTCTGCGCAGCGCATCGTAGCCGAAGTTCTTGTCCTTGCTCTCCATGACTCGCTGAGCCACGATCGACCCATCCAGGCCCGCGTTCTCGGCGATTTGTTTGATCGGTGCGACCACCGCTCGTCGAACGATATCAACGCCGATTTTTTCATCGCCGGTCGTTTTCACCTTATCCAGGGCCGGCAGTACTCTAAGCATGGCCACGCCGCCGCCGGGCAGGATACCTTCTTCCACCGCGGCCCGGCACGCATGAAGGGCGTCTTCCACACGGGCCTTCTTCTCCTTCATCTCCGCCTCTGTGGCGGCGCCGACGTTGATTTGTGCTACACCACCGGCTAATTTGGCCAGTCTCTCCTGCAGCTTCTCCTTGTCATAATCGCTGGTCGTGATCTCAATCTCGTTCTTGATTTGTTCGATCCTGCCCTTGATGGCGTCTGTGCTGCCGCCGCCTTCGATGATCGTGGTGGCGTCCTTGTCGATGGTCACGCGCTTGGCCCTGCCGAGCTGCCGAAGCTCAATGTTCTCCAACTGAAGTCCGAGGTCCTCGAAGATGGCATCGCCGCCGGTCAGAGTCGCAATATCGCTGAGCAGCGCTTTTCGCCTGTCGCCAAAGCCCGGCGCTTTGACGGCCGCCGCCTGCAGCACGCCCCGCAGCTTATTGACAACCAGCGTAGCCAGCGCCTCGCCCTCGACATCTTCGGAAATCACTAACAGCGGGCTGCCCTGCTTGGCGACCTTCTCAAGAAGAGGAACAAGTGATTTGATGGAGCTTATCTTCTTCTCATGGACCAGAATATACGGCTTCTCCAGCACGACTGTCATATTCTTCAGATTGTTGATAAAGTGCGGGCTCAGGTACCCTTTGTCGAACTGCATACCCTCAACCAATTCGACCGTAGTCTCCAGGGACTGGCCTTCTTCGACGGTGATGACACCGTCTTTGCCGACCTTCTCCATCGCCTCAGCCAGTTTCTTGCCGATTTCAGCATCCTGATTGGCCGAACACGTCGCGACCTGTTCGATTTGCTTGCTGGACTCGATTGACGTGCTCATCTTCGCAAGCTCTTTGACGATTTGCTCGACCGCTTTTTCGATGCCGCGTTTGACCTGCATCGCGTTAGCGCCGGCGGTGATGTTCTTGAGGCCCTCGTCAAAGATACTCTCGGCCAGGATGGTGGCAGTCGTCGTCCCATCGCCAGCCACGGTCGATGTCCTGGAAGCCACCTCCTTGACCATCTGGGCGCCCATATTTTCGTATGAATCTTCCAGCTCAATCTCTTTGGCCACAGTAACACCATCTTTGGTGACCGTCGGCGAACCAAACGATTTTTCCAAAATTACGTTTCTGCCGCACGGCCCCAGGGTGATCTTGACTGCTTTGGCCAGTTTCTTGACACCCTTCTGAATAGCGGCGCGTGCATCAGTACCAAAAGCTATTTTTTTAGCTGCCATATTTATTTTTCTCCTAATCTGTAGCTAACTCTCTTTGCCCTTCTCACTTTTCAACGACGGCCATAATATCTGACTCACTCATAATCAAATATTCCTTGCCGTCTATCTTTATCTCTGTTCCGGCATAGCTCGTGAAAAGCACCGTGTCGCCCTTTTTCACCTGTGGTTTTCTCACTGTTCCATCGTCGAGCATCTTGCCCTCGCCGACGCTGACGATTTTGCCTCTTTGCGGTTTTTCTTTGGCGCTGTCCGGCAGGACGATCCCCCCGGCCGTCTTGGTTTCCGCCTCGAGACGCTGAACGAGCACCTTGTCCGCTAATGGTCGAATCTTCATTTTGTACTTACTCCTTTCAGATGACTTCTTTCTCTACGTTCTTGGTATTCTTCATTCATACATCAAATGCACCTGAGACTTTGGATTTCAGCATTTTGCCACGTCCGTCTCACTGGAATATGTTGCTGTCGTACCTCTTGATGAACAGCCTGTTTAGCTGCAGCCGCAGAATGTGCATATCAACCGGCTTGTCAATCACGCTGAAAACGTCAAGCCGAAGCGCTTTTCCAAGCAGGCGTTCGCCGGTGGAACTGGCCAACAGGATGCACGGCACCAGAGGATACCCTCTGCGAATGATTCTTACCGTCGCCAGCCCGTTGGATTGCTCGCAGTCCATATCGACTATGGTCGCATGGATCCGTTTGCACTCGATAATGTTGACGAACTCCGCCGCACTCTCGGCGACAAGCAGATTCACACCCCTGGGCCGAAATATGCAACGTAGCGCCTCGGGCCACGCCCAGTTCGCGTCGCTGGCCAATACGTTGACTTCTTCTAATCTTGATAGATTGGACACCATATACGTACATTCCTTCCCTGCGAACATGCAAAAATCGTGCCAAACAACTCCAACGGGCCAAGGTTTGCGTAAGCCTCTATCTTGCAGGGATTTATGGATAAGGTTCAGCTCTTCCGCAGTCTGCCAAAATCTCCCACCGTCGCCCCGTGCTCTGCCAACCTGACAGATTCCAAGCGATATCAGCATAATTCTGAGGCGCGCTGTAGAAAGCAGCATCTCAAGACCTCGAACACACCCCTGCTATTGGCTATTGAGCCCCGTTCTTATAGGTCTTACGCAGATTTCCTTCACCGGGAGCTACTCCTGAGATATTCTCGCGCACAAAGACTTCCATTCTTCTCGACAGGATGGTATAATATAGGAAAATTACACACGGGCTTTCTTGTTAACTTAGGCAAAATATGTACCGATATAACACGTGAATGCCGCAAGAGTTGTACCTGTTTCGGCGCAGCAACCAAAGGGAGGATCAATCATCTATCGGATGGTCTTGTTCCTTCGTGCTGTGTGAATATCCGAAAGGAGATGAATGATGATAAAGAGAGTTCTGAATATCTCGGTCCTCGTGCTGGTGGTTGCCTTATCCGGCAGTTGTAAAAGCTTGTCCCGCCCGGAGAAGACCCAGAGGGCCGAACCCGGTCTCAGCGCCAGCGATCTTTTTAGAGAACAGTCTGCCTGGCCCGCCTCCATGGCGATACCTGCAGCGCAGCCCCTGTCAACTCCAATGCGAACAGAGCCCATCGCCGTACAGTCGGGTATGGTATCCGTGAAGGATTCCGGATCGTCTGTAGTCTCAAGGGCCTATCCGTGGCCCGAGTGCGGGATCGTGAGGCTGGACAAGACCATGCCCAACGAGGTCGGCCTCAACAGATCTTTCAACTACACCATCCATCTCAGGAATCTGACCGATACGACTCTGACCAATATCATAATCACAGAAGAACTTCCCGGTCATTTCAAATTCATGAGCGCCGTGCCGGCAGCGAGAGAAGATGCGAACAAGCTTGTTTGGGAAATAGCTTCGCTCGGACCAAAAGACACGAAACAGTTTACGATTTCCGGCATGGCGACCTACATCGACTTGCTCAAACACTGCACGACCGTCATCACACCCGTCATTCCAGCCTGTGCCACCGTCCAGGTGATCCAACCCGAGTTGAAGTTGACAAGGACCGCGCCGGCTGAGGTTCTGTTATGTGACCTGATCCCGGTGAGGTTCGTGGTGATCAACGCCGGAACGGGCTCCGTGCAGAACGTCAAGGTTGTCGAAACTCTTCCTTCAGGTTTGAGGACAACCGACGGCAAGGGCGAGCTGGTATTTGACGCAGGCACTCTCATGGCCGGCCAGTCCAGGCAGTTCTCGGCGGAACTGAGGGCTACTGCCACGGGCAAGTACGTCGGCAAAGCCGTGGCGAACTCAACCACCGGCCTGAGCGTTGAATCCGCCCCAGTAACAACCGCCGTGGGCCTGCCCGTGCTGGGAATAAGCAAAACAGGGCCCGATGAGCAGTACATCGGTCGTCCGATAGCCTATGAAATAAAGGTCACCAACAGATCAGACGTGTCGGCGAAAAACACGGTCATGGAAGAAACTATCCCCGACGGAGTGACCTCCGTGCAGGCGACCGCCGGCGCAAAACTTGCCGGATCGAAGCTCATCTGGGAATTTGGCACGCTTGAACCCGGCGCCTCCAGAGATGTGCGCATATCCTATGTTCCGACCAAGGCCGGCATCCTGGTCAACAGCGCAAGCGCAACCGCCTACTGTGCGGCGGCCGTCAACGCGTCGATGAGAACTTCAGTGACCGGAATCTCCGCACTGCTGATGGAAGTCGTTGACGTCGAAGACCCGATTCGAGTGGGGTCCTATGCAACATACGTGATACGCGTGGAGAATCAGGGCTCCGCAACCGCCACGAACATTCGGATCGCCACGATCCTGGAAGAGAACGTTCGATACATTTCATCGGCCGGTGCGACCGCGGGCTCGCCGGAAGGCCGGACCGTGAGATTCTTCCCGCTGGGTACGCTCGCGCCGAAAGCCACGGCTGCCTGGCGCGTGGTTGTCGAGGCCGTAAAGGCCGGAGATGTACGATTCAAAGTCATCATGCAGGCCGATCAACTCACTCGGCCCGTCGAAAAGACAGAATCTACGCATCTGTACGACTAATGCCCGTACCAGTCCAATACAGCACCACGGCCGCGTCCGAGCCGTGGTGCTTTCGTTAAGAACTTGTCTCACTAAGCCGGCCTTCTGCAAGATTCATATTCCGGCAACAATTCACTTGACAGGAAGCCTCATTTCTTTCTATAATATGTTTGTTGCGAGTGCAGTTCGACGATTTCGCCATGGCGCTACCCGCGGTAACGCGCACGCAGGCACATCGCAGCAGGGAGGCAGGCCCTAAAACTCGTTTTTCGTGATTGCCCGTGCCTCCCTTTTTTTGTATCGATCAAAAGCGAAGATTTTTTCTTTCCAAAAGTATGCCTGACTTCAATTTTGCAGAAACCTTTTGTATCATGTCGGCAGAACCATTCTGACAACCGCTTTTTGGGAGGTCTGATATGCGAGTGATCGAATTCCTTGACAAATCAGCGGTTCACTATGAGCTCAGTGAACACCCACCCGCCTTCACGGCGCAGCAGATGGCGGCCGTCGAGCATGAGCCGGGCAAATACGTTGCCAAGCCGGTCATCGTCAAGGCCGACGGCAAGTACCTGATGTGCGTCCTCGCAGCGTGTTACAGGATCGACATGGCCGCGCTGAAAAGCCAGCTCGGCGCCAAATCGATCGCTTTGGCCGAGGAAAAAGAAACGGGCGCACTGTTCGACGACTGCGAGCTTGGCGCGGAGCCGCCCTTCGGGAACCTGTACGACCTGCAGACAATCATGGACAAGGCACTGGAGAAGGACGATCACATCACGTTCCAGGCAGGCGCCCATGACAAGGCCGTTCGAATGAGCATGGATGATTATCGCAAGCTCGTCCAGCCCAAGATTCTCGATTTCATCTATCACGTAATATCGTGAGCCTTCACTTTGCCCGTGCTGCTGCAAGAAAGCCCCCGAGAACCCGGGGGCTGAATATGAAGTCCTTGCCCGGTCACAAGACTGAGACGGCGAGACTCTAACCGAGTTCCTCGTCGATCCATGTGAGGAGCTCTTTGATATCGTCGAGGGTAATATCCCCCATGTGGGCGATCCGGAACGTTTGCTCTTTCAGCTTGCTGTAGCCGTTTCCGAAAATCGTATTGTGTTTCTTCTGGACGGCACTGATAACCTCGGCCACGTTGATGCCCCGCGTGTTCTTAACCGTGGTGAGCGTGTT
>Ga0307378_10012724_pt1 | contig 10714 bp, 8 predicted proteins | sample UN1MG_FD_202238 | JGI IMG/M metagenome (GOLD analysis project Ga0307378, IMG submission 202238) | Soil microbial communities from Risofladan, Vaasa, Finland - UN-1 | ecosystem: Environmental > Terrestrial > Soil > Coastal area > Acid sulfate soil | place: Finland: Risofladan, Vaasa | collected...
GCGCTCACGAGCCATCGCCCGTATCGCGAGGCTCGCGAAGCCAGCCTCAGCATCGACATCCTCGTCAAGGGCAGCGGGTCGCTGTTCGACCCGGACGTCGTGGCGGCCGCCGTGCCGGCCTTCCTGATCGCCCGGGCCGCCGAAGAGCCGGAGCCGGTCGGTGCGGTCTAGCCGATTGAGCCCCTGAATAGTTTCGCCTGCCGAAAGGCTTGTTTTCCCGTCGGTTACGCCTTAGAATCCTCTGGTTGGGTATGTGAGCAGGCGCCAAGCGCGCGAACCCGTTCTCCGGGAGGAAAAATCATGCCACAAGCCAACCGGCTGAGGTCGATCCGACGAAGGCCGCACGCGAGCCCGAAGCGGGGGTTCACCCTGATCGAATTGCTGGTGGTCATCACGATCATCGGCGTCCTGATCGCCCTCCTGCTGCCGGCGCTCGCCGCGGCGATGGCCCTTGCGAAGAACATCGAGTGCACGAGCAACCTCAAGCAGATTGCGACCGCCGTCCTGAACTATTCGACGAACCACAAAGGCGAGATCCCGCCGACCAAGATGAAATGCGCCGACGGCACTTTCCTCTACTGGTGCGACATCCTGGTCAACGAGGGCTATATCTCGGCGGAAAACACCTACGGCGGCGGAACGACGCCGGCCAAGGGGTACAGCGTCCTCCAGTGCCCGCTGGCAGTGCAGACGTTCGTGTCTGATCCTCCGGCCAGCAATCTCTTCAATGACCCGAAAACAGGTCAGCCATCTCCGGCGTCCGCCGGCGCGCTGGGCCTGTTTCGCACTCCGGGCAACAGCACGCTGAAACTTGCCGTGGATTGCTCGTACTATTGGAACGGCTATGTCGGGGCCGTTACGGCCACCACGCCTAGGTTCCCATCGGAATATTACGATTCGGCCTCGACGGACGTGGTCCTCAAGGCCAACCAACTCCACGACCTGTCGGAGATCCGGTCGCGAAGCACGATGGCGATGGTGGCCGACGGCGTGCTCTTCCAGACTGCCACCATCCAACCGGCCCTGATCGCCGTCCGCCACCGCGGCAACAGAGGCTACTTTTCCAGGACCAACATCGCGTTTTACGACGGCCACGTGGAGTCCATGGACCGATACCCCGAAACGGGATCGGACTGGACTAAGGAGATTTCGCCGGGTTTTTTGCCGATTATGCCGCGGCCTACGCTCGAAAACGGTCCCCCTTACTTCCTACTGCCCAAACGCTAGTTTCAGTTGGAGTGGTTGCGCGGTGGGTCTCCGCATCCGCCGCGCTGTCCATACGCAAACTTAAAACCGCGCTAGGTTGGCTGAAGGGCCTTGAACCACGCAAGGATGCGGGCGGCGGACTCGCCGGGAGAACACTCGTCCGTCGCGATTTCGTGGTGGCAGGCCGCCTGGTAGGCCGCACGCCGTTCCTGGAGGACCTTCCTGACCTCGGCAATCCCGCCGCCTTCCGTCAGATTCGGTCGCTCGGCGGCGGTCTTCGGGTCGGTTTGGAGGCGATGCCAAATCGTTTCGGGCGCTGCCGTCAGCCAGACGACGCGGCCGGCGGCGCGGAGGGCCTCGCGGTTGGCCGCATCGAGGATCGCCCCGCCGCCGGCGCTAACGACCTGGCGGTCGACGGCGGCCACCTCGGCGATTGTCTCGCACTCGAGGCGGCGAAACTCGGGCCACCCCCCCGATGCGACAATCTCGCGTATGCTCTTGCCGGCCCGCTCCTGGACGAGCGTGTCGGTGTCCACGAGCGGCCACCCCAGCCTCGCGGCCAGGATGCGCCCGATCGTGGTCTTCCCCGTGCAACGATAGCCGATAAGAATTAGGTTCACGCCGATACCCGCAACGGTTTAGCGCCCACCGAGGTGGGCGGCTAACCAGGATATTACTTGCGTTTTCGTTTCGAGCCGGCTGACGGCGCGCCATGCGACTTGCGCTCCATGAGGCCTCGCACCTTCATCGGCAGGCCGAAAAGGTGGATGAACCCGGTCGCGTCCTGGGGGTTATAGTTCTTGCCCATGACGAAACTCGCCAGGTCCTCGCTGTAAAGGCTGAAGGGCGACTCCGCCCCGGCATAGAGCGCCTGGCCCTTGTAAAGTTTCAGGCGGACCTTGCCCGTGACCTTCTCCTGGGTCTTCTCGACGAACGCGTCGAGCGCCTCGCGCAGTGGCGAGAACCACTGGCCGTAATACACGAGTTCGGCGTACCGCAGGGCCACCGTCTGCTTATAGTGCAGCGTGTCGCGGTCGAGGCACAGGGCCTCCAGGGCCGCATGGGCGGCGTAAAGGATCGTCCCGCCGGGCGTCTCGTACACGCCGCGCGACTTGATGCCGACCAGGCGGTTCTCGACCAGGTCCACCTGGCCGACGGCGTGCTTGGCGCCCAGGCGGTTGGCCTCCTCGACGATCTCGACGGGTCCCCGGCGCTTGCCGCCGATCCCGACCGGCACGCCCGCCTCGAACTCTATTTCCACGTGCTCGGCCTTGTCGGGGGCCTTCTCGACCGGCGGCGAGAGGACGAAGACCTCCGGCCGCGGCTCATTCGCCGGATTCTCCAGTTCCGCGCCCTCGTGGCTGATGTGCCAGAGGTTCCGGTCGCGGCTGTAGATGCTCTTCTTGGACTGCGCGATCGGGATGCCGTGGGCCTCGGCGTACTCGACGGCGGCCTCGCGGCTCGTCAGGGTCCACCGCGGATCGCGCCAGGGCACGAGCACCTGGAGGTCCGGCGCGAGCGCCATGTAGGTGAGTTCGAAGCGGACCTGGTCGTTGCCCTTGCCGGTCGCCCCGTGGGCGACGGCATCGGCGCCCGTGGCGCGGGCGACCTCGACCTGCTTCTTGGCGATGAGCGGCCGCGCGATGCTCGTGCCCAGCAGGTACTTGCCCTCGTAGATCGCGCCGGCCTTGAGCATCCGCCAGAGGTACTCCGTGACGAACTCCTCGCGCAGGTCCTCGACGAAGACCTCCGCGGCGCCCGACGCGCGGGCCTTCTCGACGATGCCCGCGAGTTCGCCGGTCCCCTGCCCCAGGTCGGCCACGAACGCCACGACCTCGCATCCGTAAGTCTCGCGGAGCCACGGCAGGATGACCGAGGTGTCCAGGCCGCCGGAGTAGGCGAGAACCGCTTTCTTGACAGTTTTTGTTGTTTCCATAAGTTGTTTACCTTTCGGTATTTCTTGCGCTGCGATTTCTGATATTTTCGATTTTCGATTTTCAATTTTCGATCTGACAACAAAGGACCCGCCCGCGGCGAAGCGCCGTTTGCGCCGTTAAATCGAAAATCGCCAATCGAAAATCGAAAATGTAATCACCTCTTGCCCTTCACCTTTGCCCTTCGTTTGCCCGGTGCCCTTGCCATCGCCCGGTTGATGGCGCTCAGGTAGGCCCGGGCGCTGGCTTCCAGGATATCCGTGGATACGCCGCGCGCCGAGACGGTCCAGTCGCCGCGACGGGCTTCGAGGCGGACCTCGCCCTGGGCCTCCTTGCCGCTGGTCACCGAGCGGATCTGGTAATCCTCCAATTTCAGGGTGACGCCGCTCAGGCGCTCGAGGGCCCTGAAGATGGCGTCCACAGGCCCGTCGCCGGTGGCGGCGTCGCGGACGCGTCGCTTGGTGGCGACCTCTTCGAGTTCCACGGTGGCGGTCGGCATGCCGCCGGTTGCCGTCGCGACCTGGAACCCGCAGAGGCGCCACGTCTCGGCCTCGCCGACCATCTGGTTCTCCACGAGGGCCGCAATGTCCTCGTCGAAGACCTCCTTCTTGCGGTCCGCCAGTTCCTTGAACGGGCCGAAAAAGAGCGCGTCCACCTCCTTCGTCGAAAGGCGGAACCCCATCTCCTTCAGGTGCCGGCGGAACTGGTGCCGCCCGGAATGTTTCCCCAGGACCAGCCGGCTCTGGGCCACGCCCACCGACCGCGGGTCCATGATCTCGTAGGTCGTCCGCTTCTTCAGAACGCCGTCGGCGTGGATGCCCGACTCGTGGGCGAACGCGTTCTCGCCGACGATGGCCTTGTTCCGCGCGACCACCAGGCCCGTCACGCGGCTCACGAGGCGGCTGGTCGGATACAGGAGTTCCGTGCGGATGCCCGTCCGGCACCCGGCGAAAGCGTCCGGCCGCGTCCCGAGCGCCATGACAACTTCTTCGAGCGGCGCGTTGCCGGCCCGCTCGCCGATGCCGTTGATCGTAACCTCGACCTGGCGAGCGCCGGCCTGGACCGCGGCCAGCGTGTTCGCGACGGCCAGGCCCAGGTCGTCGTGGCAGTGGACCGCGATGACGGCCTTGCCGATGTTTCGGACCTCCGTAAAGAGGTCCTCGATCATGCGGCGGAATCCTTCCGGCAAGGCCCAGCCGACCGTGTCGGGGATGTTGACCGTGGTGGCTCCGGCGTCAATGACGGCCTCGACGACCTCGGCCAGGAAGTCCGGTTCGGTCCGCGTGGCGTCCTCGGGCGAGAACTGGACGTCGGCGACGGCCGCCTTGGCCCGCCGCACGCCCTCGACCGCCAGGCGCAGGATTTCGCGCGGGGTCTTCCGCAGTTTGTGCTCGCGGTGGATCTTGCTCGTGGCAAGGAACACGTGGATCCGCGGACGGCGCGCCCCCGCGACGGCCTCGGCCGCGCGGTCAATGTCCTTGGCTACGCACCGCGCCAGGCCACAGACGGTGGCCTGCTTGAGGGTCCGCGCGATGGCTCGGACGGCCGCGAAGTCGTCCTGCGACGTGATCGGGAACCCGGCCTCGATGACATCCACGCCCAGGAGTTCCAGGGCCCGGGCGACCTCCAGTTTCTCCGTGAGGTTCATGCTGGCGCCGGGCGACTGCTCGCCGTCGCGCAGCGTCGTGTCGAAGACGATCACGCGCTTGCCTGCCTGGACGGCCATGGTCCACCTCCTCTTGGGAATCCCTTCTTATATAGCGGCCGCCGCCGGCCGCAATCGTTTTCTCGCCCCTGACCGGTACGGGTGCCATGCTTTCGCGCCGTTGCGAAAGCATGATCTTCGCACCACCGGGCAGGCATGCTTTCGCAAGCGAAAGCATGGCACCCCGCCTGACGTGTGTGGCCCGCGAGAAGCCAACAAAAAAAGCCCCGGGCGTTTCCCGAGGCCGACCTTGTGACCTGCCTGCCGGCAGGCAGGTACGTTTGGCGCGCGGCAGCCCCGGGGACTACGTCCTAAGGCCCAGGAGCAGGTTCCTTCCGCGCGCTTTCATGGCTCTTACTATATCGGCCAACCGGCGGCTGCGTCAAGACAAAACCCGTGAAAGCCCTTGAAACGCGCGGCACTTCCCATATAGTGGATTCCTTTGAATACCTGTACGGGGTCTGCCGTATGGCTAAGGACATTCCGGAATCGGCGATGCGCGAAGCCCGGCGGCAACTGGACGTTCTCCGCCGCGGCGCGGTCCAGATCTATACCGAGCAGGAACTCCTCGGAAAACTTGCCCGCGCCGTCCACCTGAAGCAGCCGCTGCGCATCAAACTCGGCATGGACCCGACCGCCCCCGACATCCACCTGGGCCACACGGTCGTCATGGGCAAGATGCGACAGTTCCAGGACCTCGGACACAAGGCCGTCCTTATCATCGGCGACTACACCGCCCGCATCGGCGACCCGACCGGCGCGAATCACACGCGGCCGGTCCTGTCGGAAGAGCAGATTGCCGCCAACGCCCGCACCTACTTCGAGCAGGCCGGCAAGGTCCTCGACACGCGGCCGGAGAAACTGGAACTCCGATACAACAGCGAGTGGCTCGCGAAACTCACGTTCGCCGACGTGCTGCGCCTTGCCGCCAGGATGACCGTGGCCCGCATGTTGGAGCGCGATACTTTTGAGAAGCGATACAGGGCGGGCGATCCGATTGGCATCCATGAGTTCCTTTATCCTCTGATGCAGGCGTATGATTCCCTGGCCATCGGTGCGGACGTTGAACTCGGCGGCACGGACCAGACCTTCAACTGCCTCGCGGGGCGGGACCTGATGCGCGACGCCGGCCAGGAACCGCAGATCGTCCTCACGATGCCGCTTCTCGTGGGCCTCGGCGGCACGGAGAAGATGTCGAAGTCGAAGTCGAACTACGTCGCCGTGGCCGACCCGCCGAACGAAATGTTCGGGAAACTCATGAGTATGCCGGACGCGCTCATGGAAAACTACTGGACGCTCTTGACGGACGTGCCGCTGGAGGAGGTCCGCGAGACGCTTCGCACGGCGCATCCGCGCGAGGCGAAGGATCGGCTCGCGCGCTCCATCACGGCGCGCTATCACGGAGACGGCGCCGCGGCGGCTGCGGCCGCCGAGTTCCGCCGCGTCTTCTCCGAGAAGGAGCAGCCGAGCGAGATTCCGGAGGTGCGCCTCGCGCGATCGGAACTCCAGGATGGGCGGATCGGCCTCGCGCGGCTGATCGTGGCCGCAGGCCTGGCGGCCAGCCACAGCGAGGCCATGCGCCTCATCCAGCAAGGCGCCGTCCGCCTGGACGACGAAGTGCTGACGGACCCGAAGGCCCAGGTCGCCGCCAAGGCCGGAGCGGTCCTTCGCGTCGGCAAGCGCCGGTGGGGGCGCCTCACGATTACATGATCACGGCTCGCTGCGTCGGGCCGTGGAACCGGGTCGGGGAAAAACGAAAGACGTTTCATGCTCAAGTCGGCCATCATCGGTTGCGGAAACATCGGGCCGCATCATGCCAACTGCTATGGCGCCACGCGCGAGGCCCAACTGGCCGCTGTCGTGGACATCGTCCCCGAGCGGGCCGAGAAGGTCGCCCGCAAGCATGGCGTCCCGTTCTACACCGACTTCCGGGAGGTCCTGAAGCGCAAGGACATTGACATCATTGACGTGTGCGTGCCGAGCGGCCTCCACGGCGATATCGCGATGGCGGCCGCCAAGGCCGGCAAGCACTGCCTCTCCGAAAAGCCGCTCGACGTGACGCCCCAGCGGTGCGACCAGATTATCCGGGCCTTCAAAAAGTCCGGCACGACCCTCGGCGGCATGTACCAGCACCGCTTCGCCGACGACTCCGAGCGGGCCAAGGCCGCCATCGAGGCCGGGCGGCTCGGACGCATCACCCTGGCGACCTGCTCGACGAACTGGTGGCGGACGCAGGAGTACTACGATTCCGGCGACTGGCGCGGCACGTGGAAACTCGACGGCGGCGGGTGCCTCATGAACCAGGGCATCCACGCCATTGACCTCCTGGTGTGGCTCGCCGGACCGGTCCGGAGCGTCACGGCCCGGACGGCCCTCCTCGGCCACGAGCGGATCGAGGTCGAGGACGTCGCGGTCGCCACGGTCGAGTTCGCGAGCGGCGCCCTCGGCATCATCCAGGGCACGACGACGGTCTTCCCCGGCGCGGCCGTGCGGCACGAGATCATGGGCACCGACGGCATGATCTACCTGGAGGACGACAAGGCGACCCTGTGGCAACTTCGCGACGAGATCGAGACCGGAAAGACTGGCCCGGCGGCGGCGGGCCCTGCCGGCGTGGGCGCCGCGGCGCACTGGTCGAACCTGTCGAACGACCTTTTCGTCCGCTGCATTGACAATTTCGCGCGGGCCGTCCGCGAGGGCCAATCGCCCCTCGTGACCGGCGAGGAACACAAGAAGTCCGTCGAGGTCATTTGCGCCATCTACCAGTCGGCCCAGACCGGCAAGACGGTTACGTTGCCGCTGAAACGGTTCAAACCCAAGGCGTAAGCACACACAAAAAAACCTGTGAGGCCTGGACATGACCGGCAAAGAAAACCTGACTCGCGCCATCGAATTTCGCGGGCCCGCCTGGCTGCCTATTGATATCGGTGTAAGTCTAGAATGGCTCTATGAGAAAGACGCGGCCAAGCAGCGGACTATCCGCGACCTCGCCAATCGGCTCCCCTGGGAAATCATGGGCCTGTGGGTCCAGCAGAACAAGACCGAGCCGGTCCGCCAGGGCAACGTAAGCCGGTGGGTGGATGAATGGAGCACGGGCTGGGAAGACGACGGCCACGGCGCCAAGACCGAAAGTTATCCGCTCCAGTCCGGGTACGAGGCGATGGCCGCGCATCCCTTCCCCGACCCGCGCCTGGCGGGCCGCTTCAACGACGCCGACCTGCAACTGGCCCAGCGGGGCGACAAGTACGTTCGCGGTTCCGTATGGTTCACGCTGTTCGAGCGGCTATGGATGCTCCGCGGCTTCGAAAACATGATGGTTGATCCTTACCTCGACGAGGCCAATTTCTGCCGCTTGCGCGACAAGGTCGTGGAGTTCAACCTGGGCCTCATAGATCAGTGGATCGAACGCCGGGTCGAGGCCGTCTTTATCTCCGACGACTGGGGCTCGCAGCGGGCGCTCTTGATGAACCCCGACGACTGGCGGCGGTTTTACCGCCCGTCGTACGCCAAAATGTTCGACCGCGTCCGGCGCGGCGGGGCCCACGTGTGGATGCACCTGTGCGGAAACATCACAGCCATTCTGCCCGACCTGATCGACATCGGCCTGAGTGTTCTCAACCCCGTCCAGCAACAGGCCATGGACGTGCGGCAACTGGCCCGCGACTTCGGCGGCAAGGTCTGTTTCAACGGCGGCGTGGACGTACAGGGCACCATGGTGCGCGGCACGCCGCAGGACGTGCGGGATGAAGTCCGCCAGCTGGTAGACCTGTTCGGCCGGTACAACGGCGGCTACATCGGCGGCACAAGCCACACCATCATGCCGGAAACGCCTCTGGACAACGTCATCGCCCTGTACGAAGCCTTTGCCGAGTATCGCTGATTGGGCATTACCCCTGCCTTCCGTGTGGCAATTAACGCTTCATTATGTTATTTTGCATTGCAAGGATACGGTGGGTCGAGACCCGTCGCGCAAATACCGCGAGTTTTTAACTTTTAACTCTGGCTCCTATGCCTTTACCCAAAGTCGCCATCATCGGCCGCCCGAACGTCGGCAAGTCGAGCCTCCTCAACACGCTCGCCCGCCGGCGCATCTCCATCGTCGAACCGACGGCGGGGGTGACGCGCGACCGCGTCTCGACGGTCGTCGAGCACGAAGACCGCTGGTTCGAACTCGTGGACACCGGCGGGATGGACTTTAAGACCGGGACGGACCTGGCGGCCGACATCGCCCGCCAGGTCGAGTTCGCCATCCGCGAAGCCTCGGTCATCGTCTTCGTCACGGACGTCATGGACGGCCGCACGGCGCTCGACGAGGAGATCGCCCAGCGTCTGCGGCCGGTGGCGGCACCCATCCTCGTGGCGGCCAACAAGGCCGACAACGACCGCATGGCGATGGGGGCCGCCGAGTTCCACGCCCTCGGGTACGATCCGGTCCTCGCGGTGAGCGCGAAGCACTCGCGCGGCCGGCGCGAACTTCTGGAGGCGATCCTCAAGCGCCTGCCGCCCGAAGCCGCCGAGGCCCCCGCCGAAGTCGCCATGAAGATCGCCGTCGTCGGCAAACGCAACGCCGGCAAGAGCACCTTCATCAACGCGCTGGCGGGGAGCGAGCGCGTCATCGTCTCCGAAATCCCCGGGACGACCCGCGACGCCGTGGACATCCGCTTCGAGAAGGACGGATTGACTTATATCGCTATAGACACCGCCGGCATCCGCAAACGCAAGAGCATCGCCTCGGACATCGAGTTCTACAGCCTCACGCGGGCGATGGAATCCATCCGCCGGGCCGACGTGGTCCTCTTCCTGATTGATGCGCCAAGCCCCGTCAGCCAGGTGGACAAGCACCTCGGGGCCGCCATCCAGAAGGAGATGAAGCCGGTCGTCCTCGTGGTCTCCAAGTGGGACCTTGCGAAGGGCAAGGCCACGACGGGCGACTTCGCGGACTACCTCGAAGAGACGCTCCCCGGCCTCTCGTACGTGCCGGTCTCGTGCGTCTCGGCCAGGGACTCGCGGAACGTCCTGGCGACGATTGACCTGGCGCGCGTCCTCTTCAAGCAGGCACGGACCCGGGTGACCACGTCGGAACTGAACCGCGTGATCGAGCACGCGGTGCGCCTGCGCCAGCCGCCGTCGCCGACGGCGATCCTTCCGAAGATCTATTTCGCGACGCAGGTGGCCGTCTGCCCGCCGACGATCGTCCTCTTTGTGAACAATCCGGACCTCTTTGGCGAGGACTACCGGCGGTTCATCGAAGGGCGCTTGCGCGAGGAACTCCCCTTCCCCGAGGTGCCGATCCGCCTCATCCTGCGGGCGCATTCGGAGGATGGGAAGAAACGCCCCGCTCGCGGCAAAGGCCGTCGCACGAAACGCTGACCGACACCGATGCCACCAGCCAATCATAAACTGCTTTAGCGGCGCGACCGCTTCCCGCCAGCCGGCTCAATCGGAAAACCGTAGAACCCCAGCATCGGCATCACGCGGTCCATGTCGCACGGAGCGACCGGCGGGTTGCAGCCGTAGGCGCCGTGGACAACAGCCTTGCCCGCAAGCGCCCGGGCCAGGCGAAGGCGGACCATCGCGCTCATCGTGCACTCCACCTTCTCGACCGGAACGACGCCGTCGGCGTCCTCGACTCGGAACGGCTGCGCGAGGCCGTCAATGGTGTCCATGCGGCCGGCGACGTTCTCGAACTCGATCTCGACGGTCCGCCCGCCGTCGGTCGCCTTGGCGGTCTTCGGCTCGGGAGCGCGGTAGTACACGTCGAGGCCATAGACCGTCGCCAGGGCCGCCTGGGCCACGCGCTGGCCCAGCATCATGTGGCCCGCCGGCGAGACGTGGATGCCGTCGGTCAGCGTGAGGTCCAGCGTGGGCG
>Ga0307378_10012726_pt1 | contig 10713 bp, 7 predicted proteins | sample UN1MG_FD_202238 | JGI IMG/M metagenome (GOLD analysis project Ga0307378, IMG submission 202238) | Soil microbial communities from Risofladan, Vaasa, Finland - UN-1 | ecosystem: Environmental > Terrestrial > Soil > Coastal area > Acid sulfate soil | place: Finland: Risofladan, Vaasa | collected...
CGGCCTCGAAGCCGATGGGGTCTTCGCTGAGGAATTTGCCTACCGCCGCGTCGTAGTAGCGGGCGCGGTAATAGTATTGGCCGGTCTCGCGGTCCAGCTCGCGGCCGGTGAAGGCGAAGGGGAGTTGCGGCCCGCCGGGCGTCTCGGAGAGGATCTGGCCGAAGGCGCTGTAGACGAGGTGGTTCGAGACGCTGGTGGTGCCGGCGGTGCAGACGGCCACGTCGCGGACGCTGCCGAGGTGATCGCCAAGCGACCAATAGACCTCGTCGCTGACGTACTGCTGCCCGTCGTGATGCACCGCCTCGTCGGCCAGGAGCTGATCGACCGCCGGGCCGTAAAGATACCGATGCTCCAGGTCCGTCGCCTGATCGCCCGAGAAGGCCAAGACGATATGCTGCCCGTCGTAAACGTACCGCGGCTGTTGGTCAGGCTGCCCGTCGGCGTCGCTATCCAAATCCTTGCCGATCCGCCGGTCGAACGCATCGCAGAAGTAGTCGAACACCGCAGTCGCCGGCCCGCCGCGTGTTCGTACCTGTCAACGGCTGGTGCGATCGCCCCCATCTTCCGAGCCAATTCCACCGTTTCTGAACGAGAGCGATTCAGATTCCGGTCAGGGTCTACGTGCGCCGTCGAAACGGACGGTACCGTGCCCGATCGCACTATTCACTGTTCAAGCTCCGACACCCGATGCCTATCAACGGCGCCCAAGGCGGGGGGCCAGATGTATTTGCCGTCCTTATCAATGTACGCGTAGCTGTTGTCGATCATCACTTGCGCAATGCCTTTGGCAAAAGACCCAGCCCAGTCGAACTTCACTTCAATGACTATCTTGCCTGTCCGATCGATGTACCCCCATTTTCCTCCCCGTGTCTTCCTTACACACGCGAGCCCTTCGGAGAATGGTCCAATATCCGAGAAGAGTGGATCGATGACGACGCGGCCTTGCTTGTCGATACAACCCATTCTCATATCAGAGAACCCCCCGTCTGTCCCATAGTACTTAATACTGGCAAGTCCCTCCTGAAAGTCGAAAGCGCATGCCACGGTGGAATCGAGAACAAGGACCCGCTTGCCGGTCGTGTCGATATAGAGATTCTGCGGTCGGAGAGGGTGGCCCGTTGCTACTGCCGCCAGACCTTCGGAGAAGTCCCTGGCGAAGACGAACTTGGGGCTGATGACCATTTGTCCTTGCCGATCAATATAACCCCTTCGCCGCTCGTCGGTCAGTGTTACGGCTGCTAGCCCCTCAGAGAAGTCTCTCGCGTGCAAAAGGAAAAGGTCGCCGGAGTATTGGGGCTCCACGACGAATCGTCCCGTCTTGTCGATATAGCCTATGCGGCTGTTGCGGTCTTTGCTCGGGTCGGTGTTCCATACGAGAGCCAAGCCTTCTGAAAACGCTTTGGCTTGCGCAAAGGCTGGTTTGATAACCATGGTTCCCTTTCGATCGATATACCCCCATTTCTTCCCAGAGAGAACGGCAGCGAGTCCCTCGGAAAAACTCCGCGCGCTGTCGTATCTCGGCTCAATGGCCAATTGCCCCGTCGTGTCAACGAACCCCCACTTGCCTCCAACGCTGACCGGAGCCAAAGCCTCGCTGAACCACCCCGCGTTGCTGAATGGGCCGGCGATGACTATCTTCCCTTCCCTGTTGATGAACCCCCAACCGTCCTCTTGCTCAACCGGATAGAGCAATACGTCTTTCGCGCCTTCCGATTGCGTGGGGATGCTGTCCGATGCAGTCGCAATCGCGACGAGAAAACCGAACAGCAGGCACGCCGATGACCCGAGAATGATACGAAGCATGATTTCTCCTAACGGCTCATGTTGTGACTGAACAATTGGTATACGGTTCGCACATACCGCGGACAGCCGCAGGCTTGGCAATAACGACAATCATGCCGACACGAGTCCGCGCCATCTTGGTCAATCGCCCCACATGTCCCAGTCCGTCCAACGCCAATCCTCCTGGACATAATCGAGCGCGCGAAGAACCGCATCGATGCCGTGCCTCTCAAGAGGATTGCCGGCCTTCGGATCGGATATATGGCGAATGTTCCCGACCGTATCAGGTAACAAGAGCCCGATTGGGACCCAATTGGCATCTTGGACCGAAGTCAGAATTTCACCCTTCACGCAATGCGCCGTAATCAGTTTCTCTGCCTTGTCACGATCGGCATTGTGTGACCACAACGTCACCGTATGTACGCCCGCTGGATTGAACGTTGTGGCTTCAAGGCCATGTACCAGAGCTGCCGTACTGGCCAAGCCGCCACCAAGAGAGTGTCCCACCAGGCGCAAGTTCATTTGGCCAAGCTTTTTCTGGAGCTTTCCAGCAAGGTCCACGGCTCGATTGTACTGCGACGAAAAGCCCACTGTTGCCTGTGTCTCGTCGGCTGCCCAGTCTATGAATTCGTCAGTGCCGGTAAATGCCAAAACGTACTTGTTGGCGTCTCGCCGTTTGAATAGCACCGCACGAAATCCATCCGGTGCCTCGACTGTTCGCAGAGTGTACCATTCCTTCCCCAGGCTGGAGGCGTTCCCTTCGTACGCCGCCCGTGCGAGCAAGGCCGATCCGATCGCCGCTATATCTCTCTTGAGTTGCCGGTAAGCTCGCGCCGCTTCATCCGATTCCGCCTGGTATTCCGCGGCGACTCTGCGATGCGCCTTGATGATGCGACTAGCTTCCGCCTGCAGACGGTCAAGCACCTTTAAGGCTTCTTCCGTCGTGCATCCTCGGTCATTGTGGACCGCCCTGAAGGTGTATATCCAGTCGGGGTCCACTCTTAGAAGTTCATTGGCATTGTCCATGATATCCCTAACGTTCCCCGTGAAAAGCCGTTTTCGATGTTCTTCATATTCTGCGTCTATGTCGATGTCCAGTCCATCCGGGTCCTTTGCCGTTGCTGGCATGTTCCCCACATAACGGTACAGATTTCCATCCCCCGCGTCAAACCCGATCGGGTCTTCGCTGAGCCACTTGCCGGTGGGGGGTTCGTACCAGCGGTGGAGGTTGTTTTGGAGACCGGTTTCCTTCTCCAACGGGCGGGCGGTGAAGTAGAAGAGGTGGTCGGCCGGGTTGGTCTCCTCGGTGATGCGGCCGAAGGCGTCGTAGAGGATGTGGTTGACGATCGTGGTTTCGTCGTCGTAGGCGGCCCAGTCGCGGATCGTGCCCAGGTGGTCGGTCAGGGGCCAGGTCACCTCGCCGGCAACCGCTTCGTCGGCCAGGAGCTGATCGACCGCCGGGCCCCAGAGGTAGCGGTGCGCGGGGTCGCCCGAGTCGTCCAACTGCAAGATGATCTGGTTGCCGTCGTAGACGAAAAACCGATCCACCGCCGCGCCCTCCCCGGCACCGTCGGCGTCCAGCGAGGTCTTGATCCACCGGTTCTGCGCGTCGTAGCCATGCTCGACCGTCCGCGTCGCCTCGCTTTGCGAATCGTCGTGATACTCCGAGCGAGCCACAACGGTCCCAGGTTGTCAATCGGTGCCGAAGGTTCGTCCTGTCTACGACTTGTCTTGCCAACCTCATTCAGAAGGCATCGGCCTCCAATGCCGCCCTGACCTTCCGTCCCAGCCCCATGTGCTGCCGCCGCGTGGCATGTCGTGTCGCGGGAAGTCAAAAGGCGCGAGACATGGGTCCTGCTCTAGGCGGTTGAAGTCTACGGCGAGACTCGGATTGCTTGTTATGATATCTTTGAAATCATCAGCCAACTCACTATTGAGAATGTTCAAGTACTTCAGAGTGGGGATATTGATCAATACCCTCGCGCAGGCGGGGGTGGGTCTCGCGAGCTTAACCGATAGCGATTCCAGTGCAGGAAGACTCGCTATCGCAGCCACGTCGCGTTCCGACACGCCGGGCGACGCCACAAACAATGTGCGCAGTCTCTTGAGAGTCTTCAAATGTAAGACAGCACCATAAGTAAGCTCACGGCCACATACGGCGAGGTTTTCAAGACCGGTGAGGTTTCCAATGTGCCGAAGCACGACATCGCTTGCCCCACCAACAATGTACAGCGATTGAAGGCGCGCGGACTGCTCTAGCGCACTCCCAGTCGCCCCGGACTGCAGAGTGATCGCCAATAGTTGTAGAGAATCGATCGCAGCAATCTGCCGCAAATCCTCGTCTGAGACCGGCATCATGACCGAATCAAGCCACAACGACGTTATCTTTGAATTGCGCATGGACTCGAAATGTTGACTCGAACACCCCTCGATGCTCAGGCTCAAGCTCTGCAAATGAGGGATTCGCGAGACCGATTCCAGACATTCTCCGGTCAGTGACGTTGAACCAACGTCGTCCAGATCATAGCCCAATTCCAGTTCCATCAAGTTGTCCATACTCTCAAAACACGTTGCCGCCTCGTCTCCAAAATACGCCCTGTCGATGTACAGTGCCCGTAACCCTTGAAGGTCTTTGATTTCGCGCAGATGCACCTCCCGAACCGGAAGGTACTCCAGATCAATTACGCGAAGGCCGGGCAACTCTTGAAAGAAATCTACAATCGAGGCATCGTCGACCAGTACGGTGGCTTCAATTCTTGTGAAACGCACCCCGTATTCGCCGCCGACCAGGGTTCGCAGGATGCCGTTTCGGCCGCGCTCATAGGTCACGAGAAAACCCGCCTTTGTAATGCGGTCAGCAGCTTCACACTGGGCATCGACTTCCTGGCGTGCACTGGTACGCCATGCGAGGACAAGTGCGACGAGCGTGGCAACAAGCAATATACCCGAAACGGTGAAACTGAGACGCAAAAGTCGATTACGCATTTGAGCCCCTACTCAGCCAGACGGATTCTTGGAACGTCAGAAAGGGTCTTGGGAAAGTCACCTATGCCGGGTTCTACCGGCAGGGTCTGTAGTTGGTTTGGAAACAGGTTGTGGTCCCACCGCTCGTCAATTTCCGGAAAGTCGCCATCACCTTGCTGCATTTTGATGCGCAATCGTGCTATGTATAGTTCGACTCCCTTTGGGCTGATCCTCCTTACTATCCCTCCTGCAACAAACCCGTGCATTTCCGGTCCCAAGAGGAAGCCTTCCTTGCCGGTCTCGTCTTCTAGCCACAAATAGAAATCTAGGCCAGCGAGGGACGCATGAACATCGGCAGGACTTGCGTACCCCTGAGGATCGATTGGCTTGTTGTCCCTGTCAGGATTGCGGTCGGCGAACATGCCGTACGCGACCCGGGGGGTGTCGTCGATTGGGATTCCGCAGTAATTATAGTGTAATTTCGTGTTTTCGCTTGTCAACCACGTAAAGATTTCCTCAAGCTTCTGGTCCGGAACGTTTGCGGGCAATCCTCCTTCAAACCAACAAGCCAAGGATTTTGCGTACAACCGTGCGCGCGTATCTGCGTCGTGTGCCTTCATATTGCTGTTCGTGCCATCAGCGTAGATCTTTTTATACACGTTGTACAGCAATAACCCTTCGCATACAAAGTGATCAACCTTGTCGATTCCTACGGAGAGCGAACGGCCGGAACGAGAGGTCATATGCATGAGGGGGGTCAAAGTGATAGTCGAGTCTTTCGAGTCGTTGAATTTCAAAGTGCCCTTTGGGGGACGATACAGCAGGCCGCTTGCGGAAAGCGATCTGTTAAGGTCGATGGCAAAGTCACATTCCGTTTGCTTGGGCTTCTGCATTCCCAGCTTAACGAGGGGCCACAGGATTCCTTCGTTCTCGGGCACATTGATCCATAACTTCTCTATTTCAGGTGTGATGTGCCAGATGCGAGGCGGGTCCTGTGTGAAAGTGCCTCGGGTACCTGCCGTGCTCTTGAGGTAGGACGCGAGTGTCTGCTTCAGGACGCCCTCAAGTTTCCCCAAGAACAGCTCCGTAAAGCGCGCCCCCGCCAACGGAAACGTACGTGGAACCTGTCCCCGACACGGAGCCAGCCCATTCGGATCTGTTCTTCCAGTGGCCGCATTTCCGACGTACCGCGAGAGATTCGCATCGCCGGCCTGGAAGCCGATGGGGTCTTCGCTGAGGAATTTGCCTACCGCCACGTCGTAGTAGCGGGCGCGGTAATAGTATTGATCGGTCTCGCGGTCCAGCTCGCGGCCGGTGAAGGCGAAGGGGAGTTGGGGCCCGCCGGGCGTCTCGGAGAGGATCTGGCCGAAGGCGCTGTAGACGAGGTGGTTCGAGACGCTGGTGGTGCCGCCGGCGCAGACGGCCACGTCGCGGACGCTGCCCAGATGATCGACAAGCGGCCAATAGACCTCGTCGGTCACGTACTGGCTCGACGTATCGTCGTAGTGGACGTGCTTTTCGGCCAGCGTGTTGCCGTTTTCGCCATTGTTGGCGTTGGTTTCGGCGTCCATCTCTATGTCGAGTAGATTGCTGCCATACCAGCGGCTTCTCTGAACAATCTGGAAATCATAGTTGCCCCTTTGAAACTCGGCTCAATGTCGTGGCACAAGTATTCGGCCTCATTACCGTGAAATGCTTGATGTATATCTGCCAGCCGCGCATCAACATTCTTCACGTTTGCCTGAATCATAGCGTTAGCTTCATCAAGAACGGACCTCAATGGCTCAGTCAATTCCGTCTGCGGAGCATAGACGTTTCCGACGATGAAGCACGCGTTCAGGTTTCGTTCCCGTATCGCGGACAATAATTCCAGGTGCTCTCTCTGAAAACCTGCTAGTCCTCCCCGAAGATACTCATCCATATCCGCCAGTAGGTCGTTTCCTCCGATCGTGAGGGTGATTAGGTCACCCCGTCCGTTTGTTGGAACGTACCGCATTCGGCACATGTCGCAAGCCCGGTCATCCAGGGTCCAAGCATCACCAAGAAAACTATGGAATTGGCTCACAGCACCTCCCCCCGGAACGCCCGTGTAACGGTCGATGCTCATACTGTCACCCAGCGCCAGATAGATCTTCGATTTCCTGGTCACACGTCTTGCCTCCCTTCCTAAGGCTCTACCGATACCAAGGCAGGAAAGACTGTCAACCCAGTCTTTCTTGCCCTTTCACGGCTGTAATCTGTCTCTTCTCCGCTGTTCCTCAGGTGCCATTCTCTTCGCCATGATAAGGCAGTTCCAGAAACCGATGAATGGTTGCCCGGGATCTGTAGTAATCTCAATACTTTCGCGGTTCTCTGCGATGAGGGTCATCCTATGCAGCCTTTCCTTAGGATTCGCACTTGGGTGGAGGTCCGCCTGATCCACCAGGAATTCCCGCAAATCCAACCATGGAATCCTGTCAACAGAAGAGCCCTTGCAGACGACGAGATGGTGTGTTGTCAATACACACCAGTCGTCCGTTGTTGCAACATGTGCGATGACGGGCATTTCCCGCGAGTCAAGAGTGATCGCCCGTTGAAGCTGCAATTGCTGATCGGATGGCAGTTCGTCGAAAGGCATCGTCCGCTTTCCGCTCCTACCATTCCTGTGAAAATGTCGTGTAAGAATCTTAACGACCCTCATACTATCATATCCGGGCATTGTTATTCCAGGTTCTTGAGCACTTCAAACGAGTCTTCGGTAACCTCCACGAGTTTATAGCCCAGTTTCTCGAAAAGTCCGGGCCGAATCACGTTTGCGTTGTGGATAGCTTCTCCTCTGAGTGCTATCGACTTCGCCCCTGCAGTGCGCGCCTGTGCCTCAAGGGCCTGCGTGAATGCCTTGTATGAATTGTGCGTAATATTCGCGCCCTCCTTGGGGCCCCATATCGAGAGTTGTACACGAAAAGTGTTTCCCACCGTTTTCGTGTTTCCCAAAACGGAGAAGTCTCCAATTGCGCCGGAGAGGGCCTCAGGGGCGCTCTGGACAACGGCGCTCCCTGTCGCGGTGCCGGTGGCCGCTTTTGCTACAGCCGCATTGACCTGGCGGCGCATCAAGGCCTTCGCGGCGCCGAAACCTCCTGCCATGGATACTGTTGTGTCAACCGCTTGAGCGATCTCATGACTGCCGGTGACTAACTGTGTGACACGATAGACGGTGCTTCGATGGACCTCGCCGGACAACATTGTATTCCAACCTGCCCAGGCTCGGTCCACTCCGTCAATCGCCGCCGCGGTTCCCAGCAGCATGGCGGGTACGGAAACGGGCGTACTGCCACCCAATGTCACACCTTCACTTACCCCCCCGCCCGTTGCGAGCGCGGCTCCCCCAAACGCTTCGACCGAGCCGAAAACCGCTTCAACGGCGCCGCCGACCCTGGTCCCGAGATTAAATGGACGTTCTAGCGAGAGATTCTCAAGTTCCGACACGCTGTACCCAGCGTGCAGGAGGTTGGCGTATATGGTGCCGACATCCTCGTTCCCGAATTCATAGTTCGTGAGGTCCTGGATTTCAAACCTGCCGCCACCGACGAAGTTGACTTGCTCGTGGTGGCACCAACTCGTTGCCGCCCAGTACATGCGTTCCTCGAATGCGGTGAGATCTCCCTTACGGTGTTCCAGCACGGCACCGATCGCGGCCGGAGTCACGACGATATGATACGTTCCATCGGGCAACGCGTAAACCGATGGCCTAATGCTCACCTCCTTCTCGAACCACTCGACAACCTGCATATAGGACGCTGCATCAGCGAACAACTCCCGCCCCTCCGGATCTGAGGCATTCGTGGCGTAGTTGGCAACATAACGGTACAGATTCCCATCCCCCGCGTCAAACCCGATCGGATCTGCGCTGAGCCACTTGCCGGTGGGGGCTTCGTACCAGCGGTTGAGGTTGTTTTGGAGGCCCGTTTCCTTCTCCAGCGGGCGGGCGGTGAAGTAGAAGAGGTGGTCGGCCGGGTTGGTCTCCTCGGTGATGCGGCCGAAGGCGTCGTAGAGGATGTGGTTGACGATCGTGGTTTCGTCGTCGTCGTAGGCGGCCCAGTCGCGGATCGTGCCCAGGTGGTCGGTCAGGGGCCAGGTCACCTCGCCGGCAGCCGCTTCGTCGGCCAGGAGCTGATCGACCGCCGGGCCCCAGAGGTAGCGGTGCGCGGGGCCGCCCGAGTCGTCCAACTGCAAAATAATCTGGTTGCCGTCGTAGACGAAAAACCGATCCACCGCCGCGCCCTCCCCGGCGCCGTCGGCGTCCAGCGAGGTCTTGATCCACCGGTTCTGGGCGTCGTAGCCGTGCTCGACCGTCCGCGTGGCCTCGCTTTCCGTATCGTCGTCCGGATACTCGGCAATCCCCACCAAACGGTTGCGATGGTCCCACGTATACACCGTCACCTGGCTCCGCTCGCCGTCGTCGACCTGCTGGTTCTGGTTCGCATCGGTCCAGACGAACCGCCGCGTGCGGTTGCCCTCCGCGTCGTACTCGTAGCGATGCGTGCCGTCGGAGACCATCCGGTTGTACGCGTCGGTCTCGTATACCGTGTCCTCGTTGACCAGTTCGCGATTGCCGTTTTCGTCGTACTGGTAGGTCTCGTCGAGATCGGAGTCCCAGCCGTACTCGGCCGACGTGAGTTGGCTGCGGGCGTCGTAGGAGTAGTCGATGGTGCCGTCGGTGGAGGAGATTTGTTGGACGAGCCGGCCGCCGGCGTCGAAGGTCCAGGTGTAGGCGGCCAGCGTGCCGGCCGTGGTTTGGGCGTGGTCGAGGTCCACCAGCCGGTCCTGGTAGTCGTACCCGTAGATGCTCGCGGCCACGAAGTCGGCCTGGGGCGTCGCCTGCAAGGTGATCGGACCGCCGGGCAGCGGGTTTTGGACGGCGGCGTAGCGGTCGATCTGCTGGAGCTGGTGGTTGTCGTTGTAGGTGAAGTGGACGTGTTTTTCGGCCACCGCGTTTCCGCCCGACTGGCCCTGCTGCCAGACGTCGGTCGTGCGGAGCAGTTCGTCGTAGGCGTACCCGGTGAGGAAATCGGCCGTGCCGCCGATGGCGGCCGAGAGCGACTCCCGCAGCCCGTCGCCCCGCGAGCCGTAGCCGGTGGCCAGCACGACGGTAGGCGCGCCGGCCAGGGCGGCCGTTTCTTCGGTGAGCCGGTCCAGGACGTCGTACTCGTACGAGTAGAAGAAGGTCGAGCCGTCGCCGGCGGTCTTGAGCCGATTGAGCGCGTCGTAGGTCCACGCCAGCGTGTTGGAGAGCGTTTCCCCGTCGTACCACCGCTCTGCGGTCACCCGGCCGAGCAGGTCGTAGTCGAACCGGCGGACGCGGCCGTTGCGGTCCTGGATTTCGGTGCGGTGGCCGATCTGGTCGTAGGAGTAGCTGCGGGTATAGTCCGTCTGGTCGATGGTGATCCGCTCCTCGACGAGCTGGCCGAGCGGGTTGTAGACGAAGGTGGTTTCGTTGCCCAGCGGATCGGTGACGTTGGTCATGCGGCCGAGCAGGTCGTACTCGAAGTCGGTGAAGTCGCCGTTGGCGTCGGTCACGCGGGTGCGGCGGTTCAGCTCGTCGTACTGGTAGGAGGTGACGTGGCCCAGGGCGTCGCGCTGGGCGACGACGTTGCCCCGGGCGTCGTAGACGGCCGGGCGCACCCGAGTTGTCAGACGGGTCGTCGTCGGCGCCGGGCAACGCAACGTACACGTCCGCCTCGACGAGTTGATTGCGATCACTAATGACAAAGTGCGCTCTGACCCCGATTACTAATGACAAAGTGCGCTCTGACCCCGATTACTAATGACAAAGTGCGCTCTGACCCCGATTACAAGGATTATTCGTAACATTTCAGCCATCTGAAGTCGTATTGGTGGATTTTGGGGTGTTGTGTTATGACTTGCGGGCATGGCGACATGCACGGAGGTTTTGAACGAATCGACGCTCGATGTTCTTCGGGGGGCCGC
>Ga0307378_10012727_pt1 | contig 10713 bp, 11 predicted proteins | sample UN1MG_FD_202238 | JGI IMG/M metagenome (GOLD analysis project Ga0307378, IMG submission 202238) | Soil microbial communities from Risofladan, Vaasa, Finland - UN-1 | ecosystem: Environmental > Terrestrial > Soil > Coastal area > Acid sulfate soil | place: Finland: Risofladan, Vaasa | collected...
CGGTCCAGGCTGCCGGTACGGTAGTGGTCACCAGTGATACCACGTATACGCGGGGCGATTGGTCTAAAGGTGTCCGCGAGATAATCTGGACCTGGACGTCCACGGATGGTACGGCCACGGCCACGGGCGGATCTGTCAACGGCGTTACCGGGACAATTATCGGGATCTACGCGGTGCCCAGTACAGTAAGCGTGCCGGACGATGATTACGATATCGATATTTTGGATGCCGGGAACAGTCACGATGTCCTGAACGGCGCCGGAGACAATCTCCCCCAGGCCGCCGTCAGTGATGAAAACCGGCGGTTTCCGGTTGATTGGCTGAGTTCCGGGCCGATTTTTCTGGTGAATGAGACCCTGTCTTTCAGCGGAGCAAACCTTAATGGCGCCGGTACCGCCATAGGAAAACTGTATTTATATATACTGCTTCCATGAAATCAAAACTTTAAACGGTCCTATTTATAAAATGAAAAAACTCCTACTCACAATATTTTTTATCCTGTTATCGCCTGTCTGGGCGGGGGCGACGGATTACTATGTCAAAGACGATGGGAATGACAGCAATACCGGACTTTCTGATGCCCAAGCATGGTTGACTATAACGAAGGTCAATAGCTTTGCCTTTACGGATGGTGATGATGTCTATTTCAAGTGTGGGGATACGTGGTCTGGCATTCAGCTAACTATTGATTGGGACGGTGTGGACGGTGACAACAATTCTATAATCGGCGCTTATTACATGGTTGGAGAGACAGAAACGATAGGCGTTAATGGTGATGGCAGGCCGATAATAGAGGGGGCAGGTCAGACTGTACCGGCGGCCGATACTGGCTTAGTGCGGTATAGAAATCAAACTGGTGGCTATGTTACTATTCAAGATCTTAATATTCGAGATTCAAATGCCTACGGAATAGAAGCATCACATTCATATGTGGACGCAAATCCTCAATTTTCTTATGTTACAATAAATAACTGTTATGTTTATCGACCTCGTTCGGCTGGTATCGTTGTTGTCCGTGGTAATCATTGTTTGGTAGAAGACAATACAGTCCAACAGGCGGGTTATAATGGCACTGGCTGTTCTGCTGGTATAGGTGCGTTCCAGGAAGGAACTTGGAATACTACAATCAGGACGAATACATCTTTTGGAAATCAATGTGAGGGGATTGACGCAGGTCGAAAGTGTTTAGGTACTATTATAGAATATAATGTTGCTTACGATAACAAAAACGCCAATTTTTATTCCGACTCTGAGGCTGGGACTATCTTTCGTTATAATCTGTCTTATTCACGTTCAGATGCCGATCTTTTAGCTGCTTATGGATGGGATAGAACGACATGGGGGATTGGTGTAGATAATGAATTAGCCTCTGGCTATTGTAACACCGGTCAAGCAAAGATTTATGGGAATCTTATTGCAGGGGTTAAGCAGGGTATTATGATTTCGTGTGAATATGAAATAGGATCCGGGGGAGACCCCGACTGTAATCAAACAGATAATCTTATCTATAATAATACCGTTATAGATTGTGATTATAACTTCTATTTTAATGCACAAGATGGTTGGTCTGGTAATGAGGTCAAAAACAATATTTCGTATACAATTACCGCTGGAACAAACCATATCTATCCTACGGCTGGCAGTCCTACCGGAATAACATTCAGCCATAACAACTTTGACGAAGACCCGTGCGATGTCTGCAATGCTGATGATAATGCTGTCTTAGGTATCCCTGGTATATCTAAAACAACTGGCTGGAGGGCTTTAACAGCGGGTGCAGTAGACGGGACTGAATTTGCGTTGACCAATACTTCTCCGTGTATAGACGCTGGTACTGATTTAGGGGCTACCTATGATGATACCCTCAATTTAGATAATTGCGATTTCACAGCATTCACTTTTGAACTATTAGACCAGGATCTTACCGGGGCTGCTTGGGATATAGGGGCGGATGTTTTCGTAGGTGAAACATCAGAGTTACGGGCACAATGGGACTTCGAGGACGATCCGGGGATACTTGTTGATTCAACAGGTTCTTACGACCTTACTGATCACGGGACTGTTGTAAATGTAGCTGGTCTGGGTGGCATCTGGGGAGAGGCGGCATCCTTCAATGGTTCGGATCAATGGCTGTCAAGGGCTGGCGCGGCTGCTGATTATGGCTGGAACACAAGCCAGCAATGTACTGTTTGTAATTGGGTTAGCCCGACTGCTTTGCCGGGAATTGGTGGGTTAGCCGATTCATTCAGTAAAGGGAATGTTGGAACAACCACATTTGAGATGAGTATGTCTGTAGACGAGGACGGTTCACCCACATTTTACACGGGGTATGACGGTACTAATTATGATACTTTAACATTCATTGGTGGTGATATGGTTGAAGGTCAACGGTACTGGGTTTGTTTCGCAATCAATGATAGCGGAGCCACCGTTGAAGGACTTGAAGATCAAGAAACGAGAATAAGAATATGGGATAATACCGCTGGTGCCTTATTAGGTGGGGCAGAAGAAACCCCATTAATGACACATCATTGGTTAGGCGGGCAAGGTGGCGTTACATCTATTGGATCATACGGGAGCGGGATTGCATATTTCTGGAATGGTATAATTGACAGTTTTAGATTTTACAATAGAGTTCTAAGCTCTGCCGATATGGACGCGCTTAGAGGGTCGGATATGACTATCTCTGCCTTCTTCCATTGTGATGTTGATAAAGTACAGATTGAGGAAGAGACTACATATAACGCAGGAGACACCTGCTATCTATGCGCCCAAACAAGTGGTGGCAATCTCTTTTTTGCGGATGGGCCTGCCAATAATATAAAAATCGGAACTAATATGTCCTATCCTGCTCTTGTGGACTTTAATTATCATACAGGTATAGGCACTGCCATATTACAATTTGCAAGGGTTATACAACCAGGTGATAGAGATTCAGACTTGCAGGCTGAAGGGGTAGCAGAGGACGTTGGTCTTATTCATGGGGCCACAAAACTAACCGATGTGGGCGGTACTGAAATAATATATACCTTGCCGCAAACTGATCCGGCAGGCGGGAATATAATCATAGCGGCACCCGGGTTTTTTGATATAGGTACAGGTAAAGATATTTCAACACTGGCCGGATTTGTCCAGATTGATTATGACTGGTTGAGGTTATGCGATGATACTCTATCAGCCGAAAGCTACACTATGACGGCCAGTAATGTCAGGATGTTTGGCGCAGGCAATTTACGATCAATGGACGCCCTTGTCATTAACGGCAATAATAATCAAATTCGATGCATCGACTGGGCAAGTGTGACGGACAATGGTTCGGGCAACCGTGTGATCGAACACTGCGTTTATCCGACACATACGACAATTTTACGACAAATTAATGGAGGCCCTTAATGCAATTTTTAAATCAAGGTCCTCGCATGGAGGATGACCTGGCGGTGGAACATGAAAAGATGATCTATGGTGTCGTTTATCATGCCGTCCGCGAGATCACGGGCAAGGATCCGGGCAGCCCCGAAATGCTCCAGGCCATGGACACCGACCTGGCCCTTTTGACCTATGATCACCGAAGCTATATGGATTACACCTGGCGCGGTGAGCCCATTGTGCGCGTGCACCGGTTAACGTTTAAAATGGTTGGCAAGGAAACCCAGATCCGGCATCGCAAGATCGAGCAGCTCTGGAAGAAACGGCATTTATTTATACATTGAGGCGCAGGGCGCAGGGCGCAGGGCGCAGGGCGTAAGGATCAGATGAAGAAATGAGGTGAATCATGTTAAAAATTGATGACGAATTTATCACGTTTTCAAGCGGCTACCAAATCCCATCCTGGGCAGGCATTAATGTGGCATGGAAGGAACACCCCATCAACCCGGATCAATCGGGCATGCAGTTCGTCCCCTATGATCATTACCTACTGAGCCGGAAAGACAGGGAAGAACTGGCGGACACCATGATCGAATTCTGGACAAAAGAAAAAGAACGGACATCACCATGAGCGATGAAGACAAACTGGCCAAATTCATAGCGGATGACCTTTTTACGTGGTTTAAAGACGAGCGCAGCCAGCTCTATGAGCAAACCTGGCGCCGTGGCTATGATGCCTTTCGCGGCAGGTACGATTCCGCCGCCCTGAAGCGATGGAAGGCTACGGAAGGAAAAGACTGGCGGAGCAAGGTGTTTGTGCGGCTGACAAAGCAGAAGGTCGTTGCAGGGTACAACCAGGTCAGGGCCATCAGCCTCCGGGGAAACGATATCCGCTGGGATATATCGCCCACCCCTATTCCGGAGCTGGCCCCAGGCGTGCATCTGGACCCTGATACCGCGGCCCTCCGCTGCGAGCTTATGAAAAAGCAGATTCAGGATGATTTCACTCAGTGCAAGGCATCCGTCCAGACCACCATGGCCATACTCGAAATGGCCCTTTACGGGCACTCATGGTTATGGGGGCCGCTCTATCGCTCCACGTCGTATGTAACCGTTGATTTTGGCGTCCCCGGATCCCAGGGCATGGATTACAGCCCGGAGATCCTTCAGCAGTACGGCAGACACACCCTGCAGCGAAAAGCCGTGTGGCGGCCTACCGTGGAAAACCCTGGTGTCTGGAGCGTGTTCTGGGATCTGGAAACCCCGGATCATCAAAAAGGCCAGGGCGTTATTGTCCGCGAGATGATGAGCAAAGGCCGGTTTATATCTCTGATGGAACGCCCGGGGTATGACAAGACCGCCATCGGCCAGATCGCCGATCAATTTAAGAGCATGGATGAAGCCAGCGAAGAGGAGGACGACTCCCAGGGTCCTGTCCGGGAACAATACAATAAACACCGCCGCGTCATACCGGTTTACACGTTCATGGGCCGGGTGCCCATAAAATATCTAAAAAAATATGATGGAGAGAGCACCGGGGATCTCAGCCGGCTGGATGGCGCAGAGGCAGAGATCCAATGCATCGTGGCCAAAGGCAAAACACCCCTGGTCATCTGGGCACCAAGGATCAACCCCCTGCCCTACCGCAACATCTACAAGGCCGAATGGGAGCGGCTTCCACATGAGGCAGGAGGCGTGGGGCTTCCGGAAAACATTGAAGACAGCCAGATGATCGTGAACGGCCTGACACGTACCATGCTGGACAATAAAGCCCTGTCCAGCAATCTCTTGATGTGGTGGAACCCCAGAAACCTGGCACCGGGACAGAATAAGAGCCTGTACCCGGGCAAGGCCTTTGAGACTAATGAGAATGTGGAGGACGTGCGCCAGGCCCTCCAGTTCTACAGCCCGCCGGATATCACGGGCAACACACCTAAGCTGATTGAATTTTTCAGGCAGTTTGCAGACGACGAATCAGGACTTGCCCGCACACTTGAGGGCCAGAAGATGGACGCCCGCACGACTGCATATGAGATCAGCAAGGTTACCGAATCCGGAAACAAGATGATCGGCGGCACGGTAAGCAACCACGATGAGGGCCATATCACCCCACTGATCAACGGATTTTATCACTGGCATATGCTCACCAACCCGAGGGAAGAGATCAAGGGCGATTACACGCCCAGGGCCAAGGGCTGGGAAAGTTATCTGGAAAAGGCGGAGCGGGGACAAAACATCATGGAGCTCATGAAATTGTCCCTGTCGAGCGAATATACGGCCCAATTTACAAAGGTCTTACGTTTTTTGCGCGAGGCAGCGCGAGCCTATGATCTGGATCCGGATAATTTTTATCCGACGGATAAAGAAGTTGATGAGCAGGCCGAAAACCTTGCCAGACAACTGCCACAGATGCGGCCACAGCTCATGGCGCCACAGGGAGAGCAACCATGACCGATTTTCCATCCGGCCCGGCCCTGGACGAAGAGGAAGGCGAACGCCTGGCCGTGCTTATGAGGGACAGCAACTGGTCATATTTAGATACGCTCTTAAAACGCATATGGGAGGCTGCGGATAAGAAGCTGAATAAATTAGGTCAAACTCCCGAGGTCAATGGATACTATAAAGGCATTAAAGCGATTGCAACCGACCTGCGGGAGATGCCCAAGATGTTAGGAAAGCAATTAAGTGAAAATAAAAAACAGACGGAGGATCAAACGCATGAAGAACTTTAGTAAAAAAACATGGATAGGGGTTATTGTCGCGGTAGTCGCATTATTTAGCCTGCTGGCTTTATCACCACGGACAGATGAAATTATCACGTCCCTATGGACCTTTGAAAAGGGTATTAAGGTTACCGGGGGTGTATGCCAGCTCCCGGCGGATCAGATAAAGCAATCGTATCTGGATCGCCGTTTTACCCTAGAGGAATTCGAGACCAACCCGGTCACGGCAAAGATCGCAGGCGGAGCGGCCACCGGCACGGCAGGCGATGAAAATGTGATGGCGTTTGAGGATAATATCTTCGAGTATCATATCCTCGGGACCCAGACCATTTTGGCTCCCAGCCTGGCTGCGCTCGGATTGAATATAGCCATGGACGTGGCGAACGCAGATGACGGCGTGGAGATCAGCCAGGGAATTACGGCCCGGTCCCGATCCGCGTTCGTGATCGGCACGGATGCCTTTTATTTTAAGGCGACGTTTTATCTGACCGATGTCAGTGGAACGGATGATTGCGCCGTGGGGTTTCGGACGGCCGAGGCGTATCAGGCCGCCATTGACGATTACAACAATATGGCCGCCTTGAACGTGATTTCAGGGGCTATCTATATCGAGACCATCGATGACAATGACGCCACAACGAGTACCGACACGACTGATACGTGGGGTGACACAGAAGCCCATGTCCTGGCGGTTTATGTGGATGTCAACGGCGTGGTTACGTACCAAATAGACGGCGCAGCGCCGACAGTAACAGCCGCTTTTACCTGGGATGATGGAGACACGGTGGTCCCGTTTTTATATTTTATTCACGCTGGGGATTTTGCGGAAGCGACGTATCTACAATCCTGGGAATGCGGACTGCAATGAGGCGTAGGATAGCCGCAATAATTCATGGTGTTATCATAATGGCCTTAGTGGCGATTATTTGGCTGATTGATTTGGAGATTTATTTACGTAAACCCGTTCCCGGCCTATCCGACGACGGCAGATTACCCGATATTGCATACTGACGGGCCTGCCCGGTGCAGATGGATTACCGAAGGAGAAAAACTCATGGCAGGAAAAGAAGAAAAAAAAGAGACAGAAATCGAAGATAACCCTTTAACCGATGAAGAGGCAGAGGCCGCCTTTCTGGAAGGCGCCGGCGAAACACCCACGCCCTCTGATAAGTCAGAGATTAGCGACGAAAAGGCTGGCGACGAAAAGCCCGGTGATGAAAAGCCTGGTGATAAAAAGCCTGGCGATGAAAAGCCCAGTGATGAAAAGCCTGGCGATGAAAAGCCTGGCGATGAAAAGCCTGGCGATGAAAAGCCTGGTGATGAAAAGCCTGGTGATGAAAAGGCCGGCAAAAAACCCACATACGAGGCCCTGGAAAAGGCCCTTATAGACACCAAGACCTGGGCCACAAGACTGAGCGACCGGGTCAAGGCATTAGAAAAACCGGTCTCTGCAACAAAAACAGACGATAAAACGCCGGAAGCCGATAAGATCCCCGATGAAGTCAAGGGGTTTTATGCGGATTATCCCGAGGCCAAAAACGCGATTCTGTATGAGGCCGGGCAGCTCGTCAAAAAACAGTTCGGGGACCTGGATCCTGCCGAGGTTCAGAAAGCCGTCGCAGGTCTTCAGGATACCGTTTCCCAGAACAACTTCGAACGGGCCGTTGTAGTCGGCGTGGTAAGCCAGACCGGAGAGTGGATCCCCGGACATCCGGACGCCTATCAGGTCATGGCAGGCGCACCGTATAGGACCTGGTTTGAAAACGAGCGAAAGATCAATCCCACCCTTGACGATATTAATGATCCGGTCAGGGCTATCGATCTTTTGACCCGGTTTAAGAAAGAAACGGCCAGGGCCGCGGCCAGTGACCATGACAGAAAGCAGGGTTCACAGGCTAAGGATCTCAAGGCTATCGCAGGCGCCGTGCCTGAAACCGGTACGCAGAACATAGACAAAAAACCGAAAGGCGATGACAAGACACCCGAGGAGTTGTTTGCAGAGGGTGTAAAATCTAAAAAATAAAAACCGTTCACCGTTGTGCCCTCCGGGCATTCACCGTTCACCGTTAATGAACGGACAACGGACAACAGTGAACGGATAACGCCCCCTCAAGGGGCATGACGGAGGATTTAATATGGCAACAGAATACACATTATACGGTGATATCTCACCGAGAACCAATTTCGTGGCATACGGGAAACTCCTGGCGCGTGTTACGCCCGGCCTGGTGACCGAGCGGACCGCACAGACAAAACCCATGCCAACAGGCAAGGGCCGGACCATGGTGTTCAGGCGCTATGTAGCTCTAAGCGTGGCCACCACGCCGCTGCAGGAAGGAGTCACCCCACCGGCGAGCAAACCCACTTATGTGGACGTCGAATGCACGCTGGAGCAATTCGGAGATTGGATCGGCATCACAGACGTGATCCAGGATACGCACGAAGACCCGATACTGGCCGAGTTCCGGTCGTTACAGGCAAGACAGATGAGAGAAACCCGGGAGGCCCTCAATATCAACGTGCTAAAGGGCGGAAGCTCTGTGAGTTATGCCAACGGCGCAGCCCGGACCGATGTCAATACCTTCCCGGCCCGAGGATTTTTCAGAAAGATCGTGCGGACGCTCCGGGCCGCGGATGCGGAATATTATATGGAGATCCTTTCCGGTGAGCCCAATTACGATACATCGCCCGTGGGGCCGGCGTTCTTCGGACTGGGTCATACGGATTGTGAGGCGGATCTCAAGAACGTGGCCGGTTTTACCCAGGTCCAAAACTACCCGGATCCCAGCAAGGCCCTGGATCGGGAGGTGGGCGCAACCGAGAATATTCGTTTTCTTTTGACCACCCTTTTCTCCCCGTGGACCGATGGCGGCGGGGCCGCCGGATCTATGATATCCACAACAGGGACATCCGCCGACGTGTACCCGATGATTATCCTGGCGCCAGACGCCTGGGCCACCGTTCCCCTTCGCGGGGTCAATTCAGGGTCCATTAACGTGGTCAATCCCAAGCCACGCGGCGGAGATCCCCTGGGCCAGCGCGGGACACTGGGCTGGAAGTTCTGGCATTCGGGCATCATCTTAAATGATGAGCTCATGGATCGAGCCGAGGTGGCTTGCACGGATAACCCGAGCTAATCCGTTAACCGTTAACCGTTAACCGTTCACCGTTGTCTATTGTGAGATTTCGGTGAACGGGTACCATAATAAAATATTCGGAGGAGATATCATGAACTTAGCAGAAATTGTACACGGCACATGCGACGGCACCGGCGCGGCCATCAACGTATGCCTGGGGTTTATCCCCAATTTTGTGAAGGTGTGGAACATGGAGGACGCCGGTAACCTGGAACCCGCTATCGAGTGGCACCGCCAGATGGCCTTGATCACCCAGATGGACGAAGGTATAAAACTCCTGGGGATCACCGAAGCCGCTATGGACCGCACGGTCATGGCGGCCAACGGCATCGCCGCCTATGCGGGCGGTGATGAGATCGTATACGACGGCGAGACCGATAACCAGTGGGAGAATGCCGCCGGAACCGTCAAGGAAGAGGTTTATGTGGACGGCCATTACCAGCGAACCGCCACCGGCGATGCCGCTTATAAGTGTATCGGCGACAGCCTGGTGGGCGATAATCCGAGGGACGGCGCCAAGGTCAAGACGCCGCCGGGGTTCGTTATAGGCGCGGATGGCGATATAAATGTCGATGGTGAGCAGCTTTGCTGGATGGCGATACGCTGAAAAGATGTTAACCGTTAACCGTTCACCGTTTTCCGTCTTAGCTTTGACGGTCAACGGTGAACAGAGAACAGAGAACGGAGAGTGATATGGCACAAACAAACACAGTCTTGAAAGAGGTCATAAAGGCCGAGGAAACAACCAACGAGGTAAAACCCAAACGCGAATACGCCATCATCCGTATGGGCGGGAAGCGCACAAAACAGGATCCCACCCTGGTCGTGGTCCGGGTAACAGGTGAGACCATCCGCATGAAACGCGGATCCTATATCCCGGTGAAAGCCAAATTTGTGCACGCGCTTAGAAACGCCCTGCAACCCATCGCGGAAGACGACGACGGGAGCGGATCCACCCAGCAGATCCGACGGCGGAAAGTGGTGGAATTTTCACCCCGATATCCCTTTGAGCTGTTCGGCTGGATTGGTGAAAAAGACTACAACCGGTTACGAAAGATCGCCTTAAAACGCGAGATTACCGAGAAGGAAGTCAATGAGGTCTGTTGATGCCGAGCCCCTACGCCCGGACACTTCTCCAGGTCATAGATGACGCCCTGAGGCTCTGTAACGACTACCAGTCGAGCGGAAGCGACGGTTGGGCCTTTACCTGGAGTGAGGCCCGCCGTTGCACCCAGGACATGCTCCTGGAGATGGTCCGGCGGACCGGGGTATTAAAAGACAGCCGGGTGATCTTTCTCCAGGAGGACGTCCAGGTCTATGATCTGCCCCCCGAATGCATCCGGATCCTGCGCGTGGGTATCAACAACCGGACCGGTACGGTCCTTGTGCCCACGTCCATTGCGGAACGGGATTACCAGGCATTGGCCCGGTCAAGCGAAGGTGAGCCCACGGGATTCTACCGGGATCATACCCTGGCACCCAACCAG
>Ga0307378_10012728_pt1 | contig 10713 bp, 14 predicted proteins | sample UN1MG_FD_202238 | JGI IMG/M metagenome (GOLD analysis project Ga0307378, IMG submission 202238) | Soil microbial communities from Risofladan, Vaasa, Finland - UN-1 | ecosystem: Environmental > Terrestrial > Soil > Coastal area > Acid sulfate soil | place: Finland: Risofladan, Vaasa | collected...
GGAGTATCAATTATGATTGATTGGTATTGGTTGCAAGGGGAAATGCTCAAGCGAGCTAAGGAGAGAGTGATGACTGACCCTGAAGCACACGACAAGAGCTGTTTCTGCGAAACCTGCAAGAAGTGGTTTCATTCCTTGGGTATCGCTGCGCACCGAGCAATGCACCGTAGGCGGCACGAGTATTGCGAAATTTGCTACTCGGACGGAGCAACATATAGCCATGATTATCGGGTCGCCGCTCACGACAAGGGAGGTGAGTGATGAGCTTTGACATTTATGGAAATAATTTACGGGCAGGCCATTGTGAGGTTCATCCTCACGTTCATGAGGAGTATCCATGTTCTAGCTGCGTATTAGAAATGCAACGATATGACGCGCAATCATGGTACGACCAGTCGGCGGAAACAGAGCATTACCTCGTTCAAGCAACAGAAGAAATACATCGCCTGACTGCCGAACTAGAGCGCAAAGACAGGGTGATTGAGGCTGTGAGGCACTACAAAAAACACGGTGACTCGATCCGCGCTGATTTGATGTTTGATGCCCTCGAAGCACACGACAAGGCAGGTGAGTGACTACAAACGCCCTTAAGAGCGCCTTAAGTCAGTTAAGGTGCCTTAAAGAGCAGGTAGATATGACCTACAAAGAGGCTGATGGTTATTGCGGGCTGGTGAAATGACAAGCCGCACAAGACACGCTCACCGGGTTCGATGTAACCGAATGGATTGTCGCAAACGATATAGATTGAGGAGAAAATTAAGTGAATACAAAAGAGTACCAAAGTGTGAATGTGGAGGCAAATTGCACACAATTGAAGCATCGCGACGAAGGCAAGTTGCAAAACAGGACACCTGCTATTGCTTTCCATATCCTTTCCCCCATCGAGCTGGATCAATGCGTATGTGTGAACTTCATCCCAAGGCTGACGAAGTACCGACACCGGAAGAATGGCGCTTATTTGAAGAGTGCATTCGCACACCGAGGAGTGGATGAGTGAAACGCACTGCGATATTTGGCCCACCCGGGACTGGCAAGACGACCAAATTGCTTGAGATCATCGAGCTGGAGCTGGCTGATGGCGTGTTGCCTCATGAGATAGCCTTTGTGTCCTTTACAAATGCCGCAGTAAAAGAGGCGAAGCAACGCGTGGCAAAGAATTTTGGCTTAAAGCTAAAGGATATGTTTTGGTTCCGCACCATCCATTCGCTCTGTTTCGCTTTGTCTAAGCTACCGGGGCAGCAGGTTGTTAGCCCTGCTGATTTACGAACATTTGCGCAGCTTAATCGCATCGCTGAATTCTCCGGTAATCCCCGGCGCAAGGAACGGGGTGACGTAGCATTGGAAGCCTACAATCTATCCAGACAAGCGCAGATATCGCTTAAAGAGGCGTGGATGCTTTGCACTAATTGGGTGGTTCAGGATTTTGATGTAATGGAGCGTTTTGTTGCTGCCTATGATGCTTGGAAAAAGGCGTCAGGCCGGGTAGACTTTCAGGACATGATTGATAACTATCTGGCCAATCCTATATTGACTGATGTTAAGGTTTCGATTGTGGATGAGGTTCAGGACTTAAATGGCCAGCAGTGGGAGGTCATAGAGAAAACTTTCATGGGTTCGGAACGCCAGTACATAGCGGGTGATGATGATCAATCCATCTATGCCTGGAGCGGATCAAGAGTGGACAAGATGTTGAACTATCCCTCAGATGAAAAGATCATTTTGGACCAGTCTTATCGTTGTCCTAAAAGAGTTCACACTGTAGCCAATCTCATAATCAGCCGGGTGAAAATTCGCGAGCCTAAAGATTGGAAGCCGAAAGATGCTGTTGGCTACTTCAAAATGTTTGGCGACTTCTCATACATACCCTTCACTAAGTATCTTGATGAGAGTTGGTTTGTGCTGGCTCGCGCTGACCACTTATTGGAGGAGGTTCGCTGGTGGCTTAAAAGCATTGGTGAAATATACATCGATGAAAATGGCTGGAGCCTTAATAAGCCATTAGCGCAAAAGATCATGAGCATTGTAAAATTGAAGCGAGGCGAAGCCATACCGGCGAATAGTTTGCGGCGTGCTGTTTGGGATTCATCTTTGAAATACAATGTCATTGATTTGGTTCACCTTCCGACTAAAGGAATGGTCACTGCCAAGGATGCAGGTATTGATTTAACAAATATCGACCCAGTGGATGCATTCGCTAGAAAGATAGGCAAGGATGAGGATGTTGAGTATTATCACCGCGCCATGTCACTACACAAAGACATAGTCAAGCAGCCGCGAATCGAACTAAGCACAATCCACAAAGCGAAAGGTCGAGAAGCAGATAATGTAGTCATTCTGCTAGACCAAACCGGGAGGATACATGACGCAGCCCATGCTCACCCGGACAATGAGCATCGGAATTGGTATGTTGCTGTGACCCGGTCGAAAAATCGACTTTTCGGCGTCATGTCCCGGTCGATTCACGGTTATGAATTATGATGAAAAAGGCTTTTAACTATCCACAATGACAGATATAATTAGCGTTCAACCGCTGAGGAGCTGTTATGAAACCATGGACTGATGAAGAGCAAAACGAAATTGCGCAAATGCGTAAGGCTGGACACCCCGATAGTTATATAAGCGGGCAAATGAAGGTGTCCAGAATGTCAAATGTAATACCGCCCGTTTCTCAAAGGAGTAAGCCAATGGCTACTAAAAAGAAAGCTGGAAGCAAGAAGAAAGCAAAGAAGAAAGTAACCAAGAAGAAGGTCAGCGAGAAAGCTGGAAGCAAAAAGAAAATCGTCCGCAAACCAAAAGGAACGGCAGGCCGCAAAAAAGGCGGCTTCCAAGTTGGTGAGAAGCTGACTGCCGTTAAAGGTCTTGATGATTCGTTCTACCAGAAGTTCCCCCGGTACAAAGCCTATCAACTCATCTGCTCTAAGGGCAGCATGGCCACTTCGGCGTTTGTTGATGCGGTTGAGAAGCTGGACGGTGTTAAGTCAAGAGGTCAAGCACTCGGCATCCTGACAAAGCTGCTCGACAAAGAATGCGTCAAAGCATCAGGCGCGGTAAAAAAGGCAGCATAACCACTTAGCCCCGGGGAGGTTATCCGAACCGGGGTCATTTTAACTGAGGAGAGAAATCATGAGAAAGCAAATTCATCGACAACCACTATTTGACACCAAGGTCAAATACGAAAGAACCGACCGCTGGGGCAATAAAGAACAACGCGAGTATACCCGCAAAGGCCGGGTTGGTGTGGTATTAAGAAAGGTCACCAGTTGGTTTGGTCAGTTTTTCAAAAGCAACAAACAAATACAAGCACTTGATCTTCGGCCTGATCCTTCCCGGGGTCATGGGGCTATGGTGCTGCGAGCATGGTGGCCTGCGCTTGTTGGAAAGAAGTTGCGTTCCACTCGCGATGGGAGAGCGGTATAATGAAAATAATTGGGGCTGGGCTGAGTGGCTTGATTGCTGGGGCGCTGATACCGAATAGTTTAATCTATGAGCGTCAGCAGATTTTGCCCAAGAATCACGGCGCGGTATTGCGTTTCCGCACTAACAAGATTGGGAAGGCGTTGGGAATTCCCTTCAAGAAGGTGCGAGTGACTAAAGCAATCTGGCATCATGGTCAGGAGGTCCAGCCCCATCCCCGGTTTCAGAATATGTACAGCCGCAAAGTGACCGGGGAGTATGGCCGCAGAAGCATTGCCAATATTGATCCGTGTGAGCGATATATAGCGCCCCCGGACTTCATCGAGCGACTGGCTGAGCGCAATTCAATTAAGTATGGACAAGACTTTTTCAATCTGGACTACAAGGACGAAGTTGTCATCAGCACAATCCCAATGCCTGTTTTGCTAAAGAACATTGCTCATGATCGTTTCGATCTTGTTCAACCATTCCATAGAGCACCAATCTGGACTCGTACCTTAACATTTGAGGACAATGTTGATCTGTACCAAACCATTTATTTCCCCGGAGCTGAGACATCACTATACAGAGCCAGCTTCACAGGCTGCAAGTTGATTTTGGAGTTTTGCAAAGAACCATCCAATGATGGGCTATTGATTCTCCAGGATGCTTTTGGTCTTGATGATTGCTACGGTGTTGGCGAAGAACAAACAACCAAACAACACTACGGCAAGATTGTGCCGATAGACCCGGACATTCGCCGGGGGATCATCGGTGAATTGAGCAACAAACACAACATCTATTCCCTCGGACGTTTCGCTACATGGCGCAACATCCTACTGGATGATGTCTATGAGGATGTGTTCGCAATTCTTAAATTGATGAACATGGATAATTACATGAGGAGATTGCACCAATGAGAAATACCGATAAAGTTGGAATCATAACCATAGCGCATACCACAATTGCTATGCCAGCAGATTTATTGGCTGATGTTGTTCATGCATTATCAGAATCAGCCATTGTCAACAGGCATTACGACACGGGTTTTGGTTACAAATATACAATTGATAGCGAAGCTGACATTGAAATTCAAATTGTTGATTCATCAAAAGTCGTAACAAAGGAGAGATATGATGCGTCAAAAAATGCTGAAGATAGCTGATCGGATTTCGCGTCGTGCCACTTTAGACAGGAGTTAAAAGAATGAAAGTTAATCTTATAAGTTACACACCATACGCACTTGAGCTATTGCTGTACACCAAAAATACCCGGCTGCAAGGTGGCCAAACTTTGCAAGAGGTTGTTGCTTGGTCTGAAGAAAAGAAACTGGAGCACTTAGCCTATATGCGTGATACAATTAAATCCAGTTGGGAGTTTTGTGATTATGTGTTTGAAATCTCCGGCGTAACCCGAGCATTCACGCATCAGCTAGTCCGAACTCGCAATGGACGATATGCGCAAGAGTCAATGCGCACTGTGGATGTGAGTGGGGCTGAAATTAAAATTCCCCATATCAAAAACATTCCTGATGAACGAGGGGCTGTCTGTAAAGGCCAATTTCAAGACATGGCTGATGAAGCCATGGCCAATTATCAATGGCTAATAAATGAAGGCGTCAATCCGCAAGATGCTCGGGGAATACTCCCCACCAACGTATGCACCTCAATCATCGCGCAATTCTCGTTACGCACCTTGCATGAAATGGCTATGGTCAGATTGTGCACACGGACCCAAGGTGAATATCAGAACGTATTTTTGAAAATGCGAAATGCGGTGGTTGAGGTGCACCCTTGGGCTGAAGACTTCATTCAAGTGGCCTGTGTCGCTACAGGCGTGTGCGCCTTCCCCCGGTACACTGAGTGTCCGGTTCAAAAATGGACCCATAATAGAAGCATCGGAAGCCATGATGTGGTAATACGCGATGTCAAAGAAGCATGGAAATCAACCTCCCACGAAGCAATACCAGTCGCCAAAGATGGGAGAACGATGTGAGTTTGGATGCGTATGACAATGCTGCTGGTGATATCCGGGACTTGTTTGTGAAGAAGAACTCTCTGTATGGCAACAGCGCTTTTGAGGCTAGCCCGGATGGAATTACTAGCTTTCAGCTTTGGATGCGGTTGTCGGACATTCGCCGTAAGACTACTCGACTGGATCAGTTGACGAGTTTGGCGTCACAGGGCGATTCTGTCGCTTTGGACAAATTGATTTCAGATTACAAAGACCTGGCCAATTATGCGATCATAGCTGTGGCCGTACTTGAAAAGGAAATGAAATGAGTGAAACAATTCGCAATGTGTTATGGTCAACTTGCCCACGATGCAAGGCTACTGGCAATCAGGCGTGTAAACGTAAAATGCTAAATGGTAAACTTATCAAACGACGAACATTTCACAGGGAAAGAAATCGAGTCATCAACCCGCATCAATTTGAGAGTATTGATTTATGATATTTTTCGACACCGAGACAACAGGTCTCATCAAGAACGCGGCATTGCCGCTCAATCAGCAACCACGCATCATTGAGATAGCGTGCTGTAAGATTCGGCCAAACCAAGAGCCGCAATATTTCGAAACCACGTTCCGGCCGCAGGTAAAACTGGAACCGATCATCACCAAGATCACCGGGCTGACTGAAGAGGATTTGGCCAACTCCCCTTTGTTCTACGAGGAGCTGGAAAATCTGGCTGATTTCTTCCGGGGCGAGGCCAGCATGGTTGCGCATAACGTATCATTTGATTTCCAGATGCTGTTATTCGAATTACAGCGCGAGAAGTTTGAATATAAGTTTCCGTGGCCAACTGAGCACATTGATACAATCGAGATGGCCAAGCCATTTTACCGGGGCAGGTTCATGAAGCTGCAGAGTCTTTATGAGGATTTGGTTGGGCCATACGAGCAAAAGCACCGGGCAATGGATGATGTTAAAATGCTTATCAAAGTCTACAATGCTTTGAAGGAGAAGGCAGCATAAATGGACATAGCAGCAAGAACTGAGTTCACTTTCCGGGAAGTATTTGGTCCCATTAAGGAGGTTGTCGCAGCCGGGGCCAGAGGCATTGCTGATGATAACAGCTGGGGGCATTTGTTCTTCTGGAAAGAGTGCCGCAAGGCCGGGTTCTACCCGCTACTCGGTTGCCGCTTTAACGTCTATAAAGAGCTAGAGCAAACCCGGGACCGGGGCGAGGAATGGATAGCATACGCCCGGGGCGGCGAAGGTCTACCAGCCCTGTACAAGCTAATTGAGCAAGCCGGGGCACAATTCCACTACCGGCCCCGGGTAACTAGGGCGCAGCTTCGTGAAAGCGCCGGGGCACTGTGCTGGTTAGGCGCTCCGTGGAGCTGGGAGCCTGATTTCCCCTTCTATACCCATCATCACCCCGGGAATAAGGCTTATCAGGCCTCGTCACAGTGCTACGCGCCTGTAGCGGCGACTTCTGACAACTTCTATCCTACGGCTGGGGATGAGGAGGTTTATCGATTGATGGCCCTTCGGGGCGGTATTCTCCGGGGCGAGCCGATGCATCTCCTCGGGGAAGAACGGTTGATCAGGGAATACGGCTATGAGGCGGTGGATCAATCGGTTCAGATTTGGGAGGATTTTCAGGTAAGAGAGTTGCCAGTAGCAAGCAATGTTAAGTTCCCCGGCGTCGATGATCCTATGGACCGGATAACTGATATGTGCTTTGCGGCGCTGCTTGATAAAGGGTTGGATGTTGATGATGAATACCAGAGGAGAATGACTCATGAACTTAGGCTTATTTCTGAAAAGGGCTTTGCTGATTATTTCTTGGTTATTGCTGACATGTGTAGCTTTGCTAAACGCCACATGTTGGTCGGACCCGCACGTGGCAGCAGTGCTGGTAGTCTTGTTTGCTGGCTTTTGGGTATTACTGAAATTGACCCTATTCCGCACGGACTTATCTTTGAAAGGTTCATCGACGTCAATAGATTTGACTTCCCCGACATTGATATTGACTTCCCTGATAGTTATAGGGATATGGTCTTTGATTATCTTGGGGATAAATACGGTCACGAACGTGTCGCTAGGCTCGGAACTATTATGCGGTATAAGCCCAAGTCTGCTCTGACTGATTTCAGCAAAGTATTAGACATCCCAGCATGGGAGGTGCAGGCAGTTAAAGACGCGATTATTGAACGCTCCGGGGGTGATGCGCGTTTGGGCTTTTGTCTTGAGGATACGCTCAACATCCTCGATGTCGGTAAAGCACTTGTTAAGAAGTATCCACAAATAGCACTAGCAGGCCGAATCGAGATGCATGCCAGACAAACAGGTCAGCACGCAGCCGGACTCATAATCTGTAATGAACCAATAACCAATTTCTGTGGCAAGTCCCGGGGAGGAGTTGCGCAGATTGAAAAGAAGGGCAGCGAACTCCTCAATATGTTGAAGATTGACGCATTGGGGCTTCGCACCTTAACCGTACTACAAGACGCATGTGAGGTTGCTGGGATGGACTTCCGGGACTTCTATACTTTACCACTTGATGATCAGGAGGCATTTGATGTCCTTAACAACGAAAAATTTGCCGGAATCTTTCAATTTGAAGGGGCCAGCCTTCAAGGAGTCGTTAGGCAGACTAAGGTCGGACATTTCAACGACATTGCGGCTGCTACTGCGTTGGCGCGGCCCGGTCCACTCAACAGCGGTGCAACGGGTGACTACATTGATCGAAAAACTGGAAAACGCTCTGTTAGCTACATCCACCCATTGCTTAGAGAACTCACCGGCGAAACATTTGGCGTTATCATTTACCAAGAACAGGTGATGATATGTACCCGGGAGATTGGCGGATTCAGTTGGGCTGATACTGCAAACATCCGCAAATTGATGTCTAACCGGGAAGGCGATGAATCATTTATGCGATTTGAGACTTTGTTTATTGAAGGAGCAATTAAAAATGGCTTGGCGAAAAAGGACGCTACAACTATTTGGAACGGGTTTGTTACTTTTGGCTCTTGGGCTTTTAATAAGTCTCACGCAGTATCTTATGGGCTGGTGAGCTATTGGTGCTGCTGGATGAAGGCGCACCACCCGGGAGCCTTCGCAGTCGGCTGCCTAAGGCACAGCCCGGACCCGGAAGCGGCGCTCAGGTTACTCCGGGAGTTGTCTAAGGAGGGATTAGAATATGTGGCAATTGATCCGGAGAGGTCTGACTTGAGCTGGACGCTGCACGAAGGCAAGCTGCTTGGCGGATTATTAAACATCAAAGGCATTGGTGAGAAGCATGCGCGAACAATTATCAATTGTCGAACAAACAATATCACGCTCCCAGCCGGACTTCAAAAGAAACTTGACAATCCGCAAACTCCGTATGATCACCTTTGGCCGGTCACAGATCGTTTCCGGGAGGTATATGAGAAGCCGCGCGAGTACAATATCAAATCCATACCATTGTGCTTTTGTAACGATGTTCAAGAGACTGGGCAAGAAACCCACCACATAGTCATTGGACGTCTGGTGCGCAAGTCCATTCGCGACCTGAATGAAGAGTCATCAGTGCTGAAGCGAGGTGGCGTAATATTGAAGAAGAACACAACCAAGATGACATTCTTGGTTGAGGATGATACTGGGATGTTGCTCTGCTCCATCAATCGTTATGCTTACCAAGAGCTAGGCAAGCCAATAATAGAATCAGTTTCCCCCGGGGAATATCTCGTGGTGCGCGGCAAATTACTGCCGGGTTACGCTCGGATATTCTTTGTTGACCGTTGGCACCGGGTGAGTTCCCCGGGGGATTTCAAAACAATGAAAGCAAGTCAACCATTAGGGGAAGTCGCGTGAAGAAATTGTTGATATTGCTATTGCTGTCAGGCTGCGCTAGTTGGACGCAACAGCAGAAGAAAACAGCGTGGGTTGCTACAGGGTTCATCGTGGCAGCCTATGTGATCAGAGAACAAGGCAAAGATCCAGCAGCGCCGACGACAAGCTGTTTTGCCATCATCCCGGCAGGCCCACAAGTGCCCGGGCAACCCGCTCAAGTAATCATTCAAAATAGGTTTTGTTAAAATGGCTGAGAAAAGTTTATGGGCATATTTAAAAAAGGGTATGCAACCTCATTGGGAGCACGCAAGACGGCACGAGGATTTGCTGGGGCAGGGCATCGCGGATGTGTCGTACTATCACCAAGGAAACAATTGGATCGAACTGAAGGAGGTGAAGGAGCTGCCGAAAAGGGAAGGAACCGGCATCAGCCTCGGACAGTGGCACAAGAACGGTGGAGCGCAGCGGCACTTTCTATTGAAACGCCGGGGCTTCCTCCTAATCCGCGTTAACTCCCCGGATAGGACATATCTGTTGTTCAATCATTTGCGCCTTCCACCGGTAGACACAAAATGGACTTGGAGTCAATATGCCATCAACGCAACTGCTATTTGGGAGTACCAAATAAACTTTGAGTCTTTGGCTATGTTACTTGAGGGGAAAGGGTGATGCGATACTCTAAGAAGCACGTGAATGAAATTTTGGAGCAGGTTTTAGAACTTTACGCAAACTTGCCTGAAGTTCCCCACTATGAAATATCTCAGCAAATTTCTATGATCAAAGAGGAGCATCTGTTGATTGACCGCAGGGTCAGCGCCTTACCAGAATACGCCAGCAACATACTGGAGGATTTCATGGTTGGCTTGATGTCATATAAAGACCTCATGAAGAAGTATCATTGCTCCATGAGGTCTTTGAAGAGCCTGCTTTTGGAATGTGCTGAGTCTGATGAGCGGGTTTACGACGAAATTGATCTCAGACGCAAGTGACTATTTCCGAAGGCACTCGACCAGCCGATCATTCGCCCTGTCTTTTGCTTCTGCACACTCTCCGCGTTCAATTTGGCGCTCTTCCATCAGCGTCTTGTTCTGCTTCTTTAGTTTTTCAAGTTCCCGGTACAAGGCATTTGTGTCTGTCGCATTAGCCACGCAAGCCTCGTATCCGCCCATTGCTTTTTTATTTGCCTTCATCTGGCATTTGAACATCCAACCCAGCGCCACGTTCCCCTGAGCAAAGGCATCATCGGCGCTCGCCTCAAGATCGCAAGGCGATGAGCGCCAAGGCAGCCCGAGGATGGCCGCACCATCTTTGGTCGGAACCGCAATACCAAATACCCGCAGACAAGATTCCGTGTTGTTGTTCGGCACGAACACCGTGTCGTTATTGCCGCTGCTGTTGAAAGTAATATCAGACGGGTTTAATTCAACGCCCACACCTACATTCGCATAATTGGTCGCATAAGCGTCCGCGTCTGCTTGTTGCGCTTGCTGTTGTTGTTGCTTCTGGTTTTGCTTCATCCCGGTATTCGCAGGC
>Ga0307378_10012729_pt1 | contig 10713 bp, 4 predicted proteins | sample UN1MG_FD_202238 | JGI IMG/M metagenome (GOLD analysis project Ga0307378, IMG submission 202238) | Soil microbial communities from Risofladan, Vaasa, Finland - UN-1 | ecosystem: Environmental > Terrestrial > Soil > Coastal area > Acid sulfate soil | place: Finland: Risofladan, Vaasa | collected...
ATCGGCGGGGTCAGGACTGTAAGCCGTCTTGGGAGGAATGGTGAAGCTCCAGATGTCGCCTTTCCACGGGCTGTCCGGGTTGGCGTCGTTGACCTCGTCGATGCGCCAGTAATAGGTCGTGCCCGGTACCAGACCGCCCGGATAGGCAAATCCGGGGAAGCCGGCAAGAAGAGAGGGCGTGCCTACGTTGCCACGAAACGTATCGCCCGTGCCGGCATTCACGTCCTCGAAATTGTCGCCCATATAAACATTGTGCGAGACGGCGGCGTCTCCAGGCATCCAACCCAGAGTAGCCCATGTGTTCTCATACATGGAACCGTCCTGCAAAGATGGTTTTTCCGCCTTAACGAAGGCAGGCAGAATTCCATCGCGGAGACCTGCAATCTGCTCGGGCGTCAATGCCCGATCGTAAATATAGACATCATCCAGAATTCCGTTAAAGAATTTGCTGTCCTTTCTGCCTCCTATTCTCAGAGAGTCGTCGTTCAATATTCCAAACGTCCCGGTCTGGGCGACACTGCCAGCAGACACACCATCAAGGTACAACTCGACGAGGCCGCCTTCCACGATGGAGACTGCGGCGTGGTGCCATTCACCGGCCGTGATCTGAGATGCTGACTGATACAGGCTATAATCCGTACCTTGCGATGTCTGGTGCAGGAATTGTATGGTGTTGCTCTTTATTCTAAATTCGTAGTTGCCCGGGTAGTTAGTTGCTGCAGAACCGCTTGGCTGCTTCGTAACCATATGGTTGGGGGTAACTACGTCGGGTGCTTTCACCCATAGGCAGATGGTAAGTGCATCTTCGATATCCAACGATGGATTATCGCCGACCATTACGATGTCGTCGCTGGCATCAAAACTCAGCGCGCCGCTGCCTATTCTGCCTGCGACCCAGGTTGCGTTACCCAGGATCGTACCGTTGTTGCCCTTGCCAGAAGAGTCGGCCGCAACCGTGCCGGAACCCTCATCAAACGTCCAGTGACCCACCAGCCCGGCTGAGGCACTCTGCGCCACGATCAGGACGGCGGCAAGGGACATGAGGTAAACCAGTTTTCTGCACATGACACTTCTCCTTCCAAAAAAAGAAAGTTGACCCAAGAACGACCGACAATTATTCTTGCCTTCACACGTTCGAATACCCGTCCGGGAAAACCTTTTCGACTTGGAATCGCCTCCTTTTTTCGATGAACCGACCGTTCATCGATGTGGCAAAAGCTCATTTCCAAAGCATACGACTCCGGTGGTCGTGGCTGATTTGCGAACATCAGGATCGTTGCGTATGCTCGCACGAACCGCCCCTGATAGCCCGAAGATCATCAGCCGCGTCTAACTCAACTTGTACCAGATTCTCCCTATCCATGTCAAGAAGAATTTCGCTGACCGCCGGGCGCGCCTGCACTCCCAACGAGAGGATCGCCGAAAGCGTGTGCGAGCGGGAGCCCGCGAAACGCTAATCGAGGACGACTTGGTCCTGATAGGCCGGAACGGTGACTTGCCAACCTGTCTTTTCACTGATGAAATCCGCGAAATGACGGGCGCTTTCCGATTCGCCGTGCACGACGAAGACCCTTTTGGGCGGCTTCTTCAAGCCGCTGAGCCACTCCAAAAGCTCCTCTTTGTCCGCATGGGCGGAGAAGCCGTTTACCCGCGCCACGCGCGCATTGACGGGACACTCCTGGCCAAGAATTCGGACTTGCTTTTCACCGTCCACGATCCGTCTGCCGAGTGTGCCGACCGCCTGATAGCCCACGAACATTATGGTGTTCTGGTGTTTGGTGATGTTGTTGACTAGGTGGTGTTTTATTCTCCCGCCCGTACACATCCCGGAGCCTGCAATAATCATAGCTGTGCCCTTGATATGGTTAATGGCCTTCGATTCCTCGCTTGTTCCGGCCATTTGGAGTCCCGGAAAGTCAAAGGGCGACTTGTTGCGTTTGACAAATTGGGTCATCTCCTCATCGTACAACTCACGGTGCTTCTGAAAAACCTTGGTGATGCGTGAAGCCATCGGGCTATCCAGAAAAACCGGCAATTGCGGTATCGCTTTTTCGAGCAGCAATTCGTTGACATAATACAAAAGCTCCTGCGACCGCTCCAGCGCAAAGCTCGGGACGACAATTTTACCTCGGGCCTCACGACTGGAATTAATGACTTCGCCAATCGTTTTCTTGGTATCTTCGGGTCCTTCATGCACGCGATCGCCATACGTGGATTCAACCAGGACATAGTCGGCCTGTTCGACAATCGAAGGGTCCCGCACAATCGGTCTGTCCGGCCTGCCAATGTCCCCTGAAAATATTACACTTCTTTCTCTTCCATTCTGGCTGACCTTGACTCTGATAATCGACGAGCCGAGAACGTGGCCCGCATCGCAGAAAGTCGTCTCAATGCCCTCAGCAATCTCGATAGGCTGCTTGTATTTCACAGAGGAGAAATGAGGAAAAGTCGCCTCGGCATCCGCCACGGTGTAAAGCGGGACTTCGGGGAACGGGCCCTTTCGCCCTTCGCGTTCGTGCCTCTTGCGTTTGAATTCGGCATCTTCTTCCTGCAGCTTGGCCGAATCCAGCAGAATGATACGAGCGATCTCGGCCGTGGCTTCGGTACAGTGTATTTTCCCCCTGAACCCATCCTTGACCAGCTTGGGCAACAAACCACAGTGGTCCAGGTGCGCGTGGGTGAGCAGGACGGCATCTATACTCTCGGGGGGCACAGGCAACCGGTCCCAGTTTCGCGCTCGAAACTGCCGCTCCTGATAGAGTCCACAGTCCACGAGCAACCTGGTTCCGTTGGCTTGAAGAAGATGCCTCGATCCCGTGACGTTCTGGGCGGCGCCAAGAAACTGCAGTTTTATTTCCATACTTCACCTCATCATTGTACGCGGCGGTCTTCGTATATCTTATTGTACAAAAACGCCCCTGTGAGGTCAAGTGATCAATGCTCAGAATCACAGCACGTGCCGCGCCGGTGGCATTCAGAAGTCCCTGAACGGCTCGCGAGGCCCCGCCTCGGCCATCTGTTTTTCCCACACCGCGAACCGGGACTTGACCATCTTGAGCACATCGGGCTTTTCTTTCGACAGGTCGCGCTGCTCGGCAATGTCACTCGACAGGTCAAACAGTCCCGACGCGCGGGCCGACTCGACCCATTTGTAGTTGCCGACCCGTGCCGCTTTGTCGCCTCGGCGCTGCCAGCACATTTCCGTGCGAAGTGATCGCTGCGTTCCCGTCAGGACGGGTGTCATGTCGAACCCGTCGAGCACGACGCCGCGGCCCGGCCGAGCGCCTGCCGCGCTGCAGAGCATGGGAAATATGTCCATCGAGCTGAGGAACTCGTCGCAGACGGACCCGGCCCCAATGACGCCGGGCCAACGCACAATACACGGTACGCGAAGCCCCCCTTCGAACATCTGCCCCTTGCCGCCTCGCAGCGAACCGTTATCGGCGCCTCCGCTGCCGCCGTTATCGGAAAAGAAGATGACAATCGTATTGTCTGCAAGCCCATTCCGGCTCAGCGTTTCCAGGATTTGGCCAATCGCCTCGTCCATATAGGTCGTGGCCGCCATATAGCGCATGCGCTTCGCCTGCCGCGAGTCCGCGTCCTTCGGGTCGTACTGTCCATAGTGAGCGCGTATGTATTCGAGCGGCACCTGCACGCCGGGACGCGGACGATCAAGATTGGAAGCGCCGTGCGGTGCGTTGAACGGTATATAACAGAAGAAGGATTGGTCCTTGTGCTTTTCGATAAACCGTACCGCCTCTCGCCGAAACAGGTCCGTCGCGTAGGTTCCTTTGTCCTCGGTGGTCGGCTCGTTGCCACGTCGCATCGAAGGGATGCCGTAGCGCTCGTGCGTCCAGTAGTCGATGCCGGTATTGGTGAAACCGTAGAACTCGTCGAAGCCCCGCTGGAGGGGAAGAAAGCGATGCAACTGCCCCAGGTCCCACTTGCCGAAGATTCCGCTGACGTAGCCGGCCTTCTTGAGGGCGCGCGGGATGAGCACTTCGCGGGTATCCATCCCACCGACCATCTCCCACGAGACGGCATATTCGTCCTTCGGATAGAGGTAGTCGTAATCGACCAGATCGTTGCGGAACATATCGTACGTGCCGTTGCGTTGGGGGTAGCGGCCCGTCAGAAGACTGCCCCGTGAGGGCGTACAGGCGGGCCAAGTCACGTAAAAGCTCGTCAGCCGGACTCCATCGGCGGCCAGGCGATCGAGGTTGGGCGTCTTGATGTCGGCGCTGCCATAGCAGCCCAAATCAGCGTATCCCTGGTCGTCAGAAACGATAAGCACAATGTTGGGGGGACGTTTGCCCTTAAGGCGTTGAGACATACTCGCACAGCCCGGCACGGCCAGCGCGGCCAGCCCTAACCCAGCAGCTTTCAGATATTCCCGCCGATTCATCATAGCAACTCCTTGTCAAAATGTTCTGCACAGCTCACTTTGTTTCCAGCCTGTATTGAAAGAGATCGTACCCCACTTCTCGGGCCGCCCGGACGATTTCGGGGTAAGGTTTGTCGCAGATGTCAAGAAAACCAATCTGGTAGTTCTCGCCGTCGCCGCGGCCGGTCGTCGCCTGGTCTTTGTACTGGAACCAGTGCGTTCCGACGATATAAGGATTCCGCAGCGCGCCTTGAACGTAGCTCTTGTACTTGTCGGCGCGGTCCCGTTGATTGGCGGTTTTCTTCAGCCCCGTATGGAACATGCCGCGGTCCAGCGCACCGAAATGAAATTCGCCGATGATCGTCGGCTTGTCAATGTCGTCGGGCAGGCGGTGGTCTTCGACGCTGTAGCTGTAGCGGTTATAGCCGACGACGTCGCAGAACTTCGCAGCGGCCCTTGCCGCGAGGTCGTTCACCCACGCAAAACGGCAACCCATATAGAGCTGGTTCGGTGCGACTTTGCGAAGTTCGTCACGAATGGTCCCAAAGTACGTCTCTGCCGTCTTGGTATAGAAAGCGGTCAGGTCCGCTTTGGCTTTGGCTTTCTCCTTGTCGGGCGCTTGGCGGCTCTGGAGCAAGGCATCCCACGCGGCGTGGTCCGTCCCCCAGGCGACATTCAACTTGTCTATCGTCACGTACTTAGCCTTGAGGTCTTCAAGAAAAACTTTTTTCGCGGGCTGCTCCGCCGGGGAGATGAGCGTGGCCAGGGCCAGCGAAATCTCGTCGCCCCAGGCCAGCTCGTTATGGACGAAGTAGCCGATACACCACGGGTCGCCCGCACTCTTGCCCTCTTCCGCCGCCAGGCGCTCGCGCAACGTCTCGCGGAAGCCTGGATCAAACACATCGTAGAACTTACCCCAATAACCCTCGGAGCCTTCCAGGGTTCTGGCATTGTAGCTGATCGTACAGACGTACGGCGTCCTTCGCATCAGGTAGATGTCGGGCTGTGACCAGTTGGCAATTGTGTTCATCCCCCAGCTTCTCAGTCTGCGGTGTGATATCTCGGCAAGATCGTCGAACCAGTCTGTGCCGTACTTGCGCAGGAGATTCGCCTGGCTGAAATCGTATGCCCTGTACGGTGCGTGGTCCTTGAGGTACCCATGAGGAGCCCAGGTTCCGCGGCTGTAGAACGGCTCGAATGCCGAACCCGGTTTCGGCAGATCCCTGTAGTAGTGCTCCCGGTCAGTGATGGGGGTGGCATTGGCACTGCCAACGCAGTCTATGCCGTGCGACCAGAACAGCCGGCCCTCGGGATCGACCAGCCACCACTTGGCCTGGTATTTCTGCACGCGGAAAAAGCCCGTGGCATCAAGTTTCGGCCCGGCGACCCAGCCTCCGTATTTGTTGCGGTCGGCGGGACCGGGGTGCGCGGCAAGATCTTTCTCTTCGGCCCGGCCGTGCGCGATCATCTCGTCCAGAGAATGCGTCTTGCCGAGCCAGTCGGTATGGACGAACTGCCCAAACTCATCGATGAAAGGGCAGAACGTCTCCGCGTCCAGAACTGTCACAGAACCGCCCGCACGGATATCTCCGATCTCGAAGGCGTGATCGATACGACGCCCGTTGATAAAAAAGAGGATTTGGGTAACATTCGACGTATCGATTTTCCCCGAATAAACCGGCGCCGCCCTCATGCCGATCAGCTCCAGCGGTTTCGAGAGCTTCCAGGGGACCGGGAATACCCGCACCGTCAGTGCCCCTTCCTGCCCGCCGGCCAATGTGATGCTGTCTGTCACGCAATTCTTGTTGCCGTCGGCGCCGGGATTATCCACGCGGCAATTCACAGTGACCGGCTCGGCCGCAACGTTTTTCACATCGACGCAGACGTACTCGTACTTCGAGAGGTCCCATTTTCCCGCCGGGGCTTTGAGCGTGATGCCGGGCCACCGTTCTTTGTGGCCCGTTTCGATACGCAGCCCCCCGGCTTGGGCCAGCGCGACCTTGGCATCACTTGTAGTGACCGAGCCGATATCGAACCGCTCGCCAAAGTTCAAAAGGGCCAACGAGCCTGCCTGCTCCGCCGCAGACAGGTCGATGGTGTGTGTCAGCGAACAACTCAGAACGAGCACCGGAACAATTATGAAAACGCCTCTCTTACTCATCGCTTTATCCTTCCTGTAAAAGTAAGTGATACGCGAACTCTCCGCCGGCCGTACGGAACTTCACCGTACCCGGCGCGCCCTCAAATTCAACGCTGCGGATAGTCTGGCCATTTTCGCCCACCGCAGCGATAGACTTGACCCCTGCGCGCCTGACCGCCAGCAACTTATCGAGGTGCACTTCGACTGTGAACGGATCCATTTCAGGCAGCGGCGTGACAACGATCCTGTCTTTCTTCGTTTCGCAGCAAAATGCGCCTTCAGTCACAACCGCGCCGAAATCAATGGGCGTCTTCTCCACGTTCCACCGCCCGGCGGACCATATCTCCCGCCGACCATCACGATTGAACGCCCTGGCGTTGAAATAGCAGCGCGATGGAGCGCGCGACTGTTCGACGATGATCCCGCCGATTCTCTCGATGCTCGATTCAATCTCTCCGCTTTTGGCAAAATATCCGTACTGAGGCAGCACTTTTCCCGCAACGTGCCAATCCTCGGCGCCGCGATTGACATAGACAATCGCGACTGACGCCCATCGGATGATCTGCCTGTGGATGTCGCCGCCGGCAAATTCCACGTCCGCAATTTCATCGAGCGCGATGCTGCGAACGAAATCCTGCGCCAGCCAATATTTCCTCACGGCCCCGCGGCCGAACGCCTGCCGGTCGATCATCAGTGCGTGCCCTTCGAGAATCTCGGCGCTGATGTAGTCGTCGCTTTCGATGCCATTGTCCCGGCGGTCGCGCCCGCCCTGGTAGCGGCTGGAATAGCCGACGCCGTGCAAGCTGAATTTGTCGTGCAGCACCGCATCGAACCACGGCACGCGCTGCCAATCCCGGCACGCAAGCTTTATGCAGAAGCTCCCGGCGGTGGGCGTAAGCTGCAAATGCTGGCAGTCGGACCCGTCAAGATACCCAATGAGCTGGTCGTGCCCCGCCTCGGAGGTCATCGGAGCATCGTCGCCTAAATAGTCCCGTATCCAGGCGAATGACTCGCCCCAGCATTTACGGGTTTCGAGCATCGAATGATACATTCCCTGCTTGTCGTAGAAATCGAAACAGGGCAGTGACGTGAAGACGTCGATGAAATAGTGCGTCGGTTTGAGGTCGGGCCTTATCATCTCCAGGTTGCGTTGGACGAACGGCATGATATGGTCGGGCCGCCAGCGATAGCTCTGGGCCTGGCGCCCCTCGTTAAGCCAAGCCCTGATCGGCTCGCCCTGCTCGGTAAAACAGATGTGGTCGTAGCTGTACTCGGCCGCATCGGGATAGAAGTCGATGTAATTGTCGTGCAGGCCCCAGGGGATGCCGTGGTCGGCGCAAACTTTCGCAATCTGCTGCATATCTTCGACGGTGCCAAGCTGGGGTTGCGGCGGATAAATGTCGGGCAGGCGATAGTCGTATCCCCACCGCTGCCAAACGTGCACCGTCAGCAGCGAGTCCGTCAACCCGTAGGCCACCATGCGTTTCATCGTCTCGGCGATCTCTGCATAGCGGCCTCCCCAGATATCGAAGACAAATCGCCCCGCCTTGCGTTTGAAACCGCTCGAAGCCTGCTTGTCGAACAGTGGGCGATATTTCCGGGCGCAGTCGAAGGCGCCGTCGGCGCTGGGCACAAGCGTCATCGTCGCATCAAGGTGCGTGTGCAGCGAATACAGCTTCTGGCTGGGGTCAACTTCCAGGTAGTCCGGCGGATTGTCGCAAGCCATCAGGAGCGATAGCCCACCTTCAAAATCGAATCCGACGTGACTTGTCGAAAGATTGTGTCCCCCGAAACTTGCCCTGAACGCCTCCGGCTCGACGATGCAGTAGCCATGACCATAATAGACGCGAGGAGCCTTCTGGTCGGCCGGTCCCATCGCAAAATCCGTGATGCGCTTCGGACAGGTAGCCTTGATCCGTAATCCGCCTTTGTCGGCCCGGAACTCCACGTTGAGGTCAAGCTCCTCACCTGCCACCCGGAGGGGCAGCCTCACGCTCAGCGAGTTGTTGCCCGAGGCTTGCACTTGCGGGACTCCGATCCCATAAGTGCCCTCTTCAACCGCATGGTTCAGCACTTCAATCCTGATGCCGTCAAACACAACGCATTGCTCTTTATTGCCGATGGCGATGACCGTATCGGCAAACCCACGCCTGCCCAGTATGACAGCCACCCTGTGCTGCGGATCGAGTGTCAAAATGAAGCCGCGACCGCTTCCCGTCTTCACAAGCGACCTTGCCGACTCGCGCAGTCCCTCTTTCGTTTCTTCGGGCACGGGTTCAGGCAGCATTCCGGCCACAATTACAGGTTCCGCCCAAAAAGAGGAATCACAGGTCGTATCGTGTTTGGGGCCCGGATGGCTTTCCAGACGCAAGAGTATCGTCTTGCCGGCGAATTTGCTCAGATCCACTTCTGCATCCAGCCACTTCTTGCTGTCCGTGTGGCGATCGAAGAGCTTCTCGTCCCCCGCCCAGACGCGAAACGTGACGCCATCGCTGGCTGGTTCGGGTGGCGTATTGTCCCGAATCGCATTGGCGAAAGTCAGCTTGATCGGCGTCACCGCCGGCAGATCGAGCAGGAACTCGGCGAAAATCGTTCCGCCGCCGGGCTTCCAGGGCGGATGCATGACAATCGCGTCTCTTGTCGCGCCGCGCGCAATCCGGTCGCATGAGAAGTTGGCCGATGACTCAACCGAAGAGCCTTGCCAGCCGACCGGCATATAGACCAGGGGCTTATCGTAGTAGCACCAGGCCACACGATGCGTTTTCAGCCGCCAGAGCGGCAAGACGCCATTGACTGGGACGGTATTTACCGCCAAGTCCGGCGGCTCCGCCGAGGCCGCGAGTGACTTGCTGAAACTCGACTTGAAAATCTGGACGGCGTGAGCCGTCAGGGTTCGATTTTGATCTTGAAATTCAGCATAGATGTGAACCGGATACAGCGCCGAGCACGCGCCTTCTCGCGCGGCTATCGCGAACGTGGTTTCCGCCATGCCGTTCGCAACAACTACCAAGTCTCTTTCGCCCTCGCCCACCGCATACCATTCATCCACAAGACCCGCCATCCTCAAGTGGACCGCCAGCGGAGACTGCCCCTTGTTGGCGGCGGTGACTTTAACCTCCCGCGGCTCGCCTAGACTCTCAACATCCGCAATCTGGCCGATGGTCAGCTCCAGCGGACCTTCTGTGACAATATGCCCGTTGAATGCCAGCGCCGTCCCGGCGGCCAACGCCAGCGATACAACGAGTCCAACACGCGGAGCCTTAGAACCTATTCGAATGGCGGCTCGCTCCCTCCTGTCATGCTGAACGGAGTGAAGCATCTGACCTGCGACACATCTTGTCCAGCCCAGATTCTTCGGCTTCGCCTCAGAATGACAAAGGCCAGAGGGTGCTTGACGTAGTCTCTTAGTCACGAGCGTCGCCTCCTATGGAAGTTTCTGGCTGTATATCGCCGCATTGTCGTAGGTTCTGCCTTTTCCGTCGAAGGGACAGTGGAAGTACGACCTGCCGGGCCAGACCGTCGGCAACGAGGCCGGCTTTCCTTCGAGGATGCAGTACAGATGCAACAGCACCAGCGGCTCGACGGCGTCGAACTTGACGTAAATATCTTTGCTGGTGTTGACAAAAAAGCCGTCCTGAAAACGAGCAGTTAGAATATTGTCACCGATCTTCTTTGCCATATCGAGATAAGCCGCTTCTGCCGTTTTCTTGTGAAGCTCAAGAAATCCGAGAAGAGCAGCGAAATCCGAACAAGTCGAATTGACCTTCAATTGCGGCTTGGCACCCGAGGTCGCCTTGATATCACCAAAGTCATTTCCTCTGGCGATGTCCCGGGCCATCTCCCACATGAAAGCGTCGCCCGTGATGCGCCAGGCCAGGGTGTATGTCCAAAAATCCATCGGCCCGGCGCGTCCCGCTGTCAGGACCCTGCCCTTGGGTCCGAAGTAGCCGTCCTTTTTGCAGACGTATCCTTCCATGCTGGTGCCGTCGGTGAGCATGGGGATGAATGAGTTGTCCTTCCTGCGGTACGCGGCTTTACCCCAGGCGGTCAGTTCTTCGAGTGCCCACTGGGAGTATTGCCTGCCGTCGGCTCCCAACAATTCTCCGAGCAGGAACTCACAGATGCGCGGTCTGACCTCTGGCGTGTCACCATAGCACGGGAACAACGTCCCCTCGACGACGAAATGTCC
>Ga0307378_10012731_pt1 | contig 10713 bp, 5 predicted proteins | sample UN1MG_FD_202238 | JGI IMG/M metagenome (GOLD analysis project Ga0307378, IMG submission 202238) | Soil microbial communities from Risofladan, Vaasa, Finland - UN-1 | ecosystem: Environmental > Terrestrial > Soil > Coastal area > Acid sulfate soil | place: Finland: Risofladan, Vaasa | collected...
TATTACCCATTACCTAGGAGAATATTGTGTTTTAGTATTAATTATCTTAAGTATCATGTTTGTATCTCTAGAATTACTCTTAGAAAGTTTAATAAAGTTAATATAATGTCTGAACTTTTTTCTCTGTAAGTCTGGTTTGTTATAATCAAGATTTAAAGGATTCAATGTTTTAATGTAACCATTTGGTTCTGTTATCCAAAGATTTCTATCTTGATAATTACCTAAGAGTACTGTAGAATCAGGAGCCGGGAAATAAGGCCCTTGCGGTGGAGGATAAGATGATCCAATTGGAAATTCACCTCTGTCAGCTGTAATATCCCAAAACTGATTTATTCTATACTTCTGTTCTTCCTTAGCATATAAAACATCATAGCTTGCCAAGTTAGAGCCAAGCTTTGGATATTGTAATGACAAAGGAATATCATTCTTTGGATAAAGATTTAGATTTAAGTATCCCGATACTTGTTCTGAATTAAAGATAACAGCTTGATCAAAGTTGTAATCAAGAACATGGAACTGATCAACACACAATCCTCTGTCTCTTCTATAACATTCTAAATAGTATTCTATACTCTTTACTGTATTTACCATTTGTCCTGTTGGTACAGGAAGTTCAATCTCAAATGGATACTGTACTCCATAGAAATTACAATAGTCATTACAGAAAGCATTATGTTTCCAAATACCATTATTCTTAGTAGTCAAGAAAGTCCCTTTACTTGGAACATAAAAATTAGGATGCCAATCATGGAAACTCAACCAAAACTGAAGCTTAGGATCATAACTTAAAGTCCATGAAGCATCTTCAAAATATCTTGAATTACCTAATTTAAATGTAAATGGTCTTACAGTACTTCCATCTGTAGTAATTGAAGATGCTATTTCAAAGCTATCAGTTAACGGATTATATGTTACTTGTCCTTGAAACTCAGGTTTTAATCTAAAGTCTCTTTTAGAAAAGTAAAGTACACTACTGTCATTATCATAACTAGCTGTGCAAGCAATACCTGCTACAGGATTATCTGTATGTGGATAGTCAGGAAAGTCCTCTAATAATTTATAGGGTAAGAATTCACTAAACCACCACTTCATACCGTCTTGTGAGATTTCTTTTAATCCATTCTGATATGAAAATACTTTACCTTGATTTTGAGATATGTAATATAAACCAGCAGGAGTTGAAACAACTGCATATCTATTTTGAGATGATCCGTATTCATATGGTCTTTCTGCCACAACTACATTTTGAGCAGCTTGTGCAAATATACCAGCATCACCTACAGTAACCTTAGTACCACTATCATCTAATTGTAATGTATCCACCCCTTGATAAATCAACGGGCTGTCATTTTCAAAAGTGATAAACATACCAGTTTTAGCAAAGTTTTTTACTGAGCTAAGTTTACTTCTAAAATCTATTCTATTAAGAGGTAAGAAAGTAACCCATGCATCAATATTACTAGTTTCTTGTTGCTGTAATGAATATGTGATTCTATTAGGATAAGTTACATAACATAATTCAGCTACATCAGGATCATAACTTCTTCCTTGCAAATAACCAGCTGTAAAATATTGATTAAATAAAAATCTTGCGGCACTTAAAGAATAATCATATGCATAGAAGTTACCTTTAGTAAGAACTTCCGGATTAGAATCAAAAAGAGATTCAAGATCTGTATAGTTATATTTACTGTAAGGTCTTTGCCATTGGAATGTGCCTTTATCTCTAAAGTCAACAAGTACTTCTGATTCAACAAAGAAGTCTCTAATACCATTAGCTGATGTATAGAAATAAGAATTCTTTACTCCAATAAATCCTGGATGAAGTAAACTAAGATTAGTTTCTTTATTAAAATAAACATTGTCTAAATCATAATAACTACCTGGTAATAATCCTTCACCATAGTTAGGGTTACTGGTAAATAATCCTAATATATTTGTAAGATTGAAATCACTGATATCCCATGGTTGACTGTTTACTTTAAATCTTGGTTCCGGAATCATTTGATTTAAAAAATAATTCCATTCAATATTATCAGGAACATCATACAAAGTATCATAAAAGAAATGCATGATGTTTTTTTCTGTAAACCTGTTTACATAAGTATCACCTCCAAAGAAAGTTGGTGTAACTAATTTTCTTTGCGAAAAATTTTGAATACTGCAAGTATTGCCAAATATAGTTGTAGAAATTGTATTAGGTCCTGTTGTTCCAGTAAAGTCAATTTTTTGTTCACATGGTGTAGCAACAACTTGCTGTACAGTTTCTAACTGACCATATTGATTTTCAATCCTATATTTTAGTCCTACATAATGACTAGCAATCTTATTTATAAAGTTTTGTGATTTACCAGTGTCCAACCAGTTTACTTTGTTTGGAGTAAAGTTACTTGCTAAAGGTATATTTGCAATTGGATTAAATGTATCAATTGCATAACCTAAAGTCATCAAAGACTGATCAATACTATAACCATTTGAATCAAGTAAAAAATGAGGTCCTGATGTTGTTCTTGCTGTATCTCCACGAGTAGTTCTTAGTACAGCTAACTTAGGTCTTTTGATATTATTTATTCTATACTTCCTGTTTATTAGAGAACTATCTGTATACTCGGGTAAAGCTTGTACTTGATCAAAGATATACAAACCTTCTTCCATTATAAATCTTCTATCTTGAGTGGTATCAGGAGAAACAAATTTATCATAATCACCATGTCCAATAAGTTCTAATGCATACTGTCTCTTTTTGATCACAGCATACAAAGTATCTACAGCAAGTTGTGTACCTTCAACAAAATAGAAAAATAATTGACCTCCTGCTGTTACAGTATTCAAGAAACCTGCTACAGTAGGACCAAGCATTTCATATCCTGTATAAGTTTTATCATAACCTGGTGTTGTAACAAACTTTCCTTCTTTAGCTACATCTTCATAAGATGTTTTAAATATACTTTCTAAAGATGTACCTCCATAAAAAGTTTCTGAAAAAGCACCGTTGGTTGTCATATATTGATTCAACCTGTTTTTAAAACTTGGATTTGTACTGGCAAGAGTATTATCAAATACAGCATCAATTACATCATCATATTCATTCTGTTCATTATTTAAGAATGTTGGATCACCTTGACCTTGTTGATTATAATTATCACCATTAATACTTGTATTAATATTACTAGGTGGAGTTGTAAAAGCTACACCATATACACCTGAAGTTCCATTAATAGTATTAACTGAAGCACCACCATCAATTTTTAATTTAGCTTCATACTGAGGATCAAAGTTACCTGCTGGATAATTTATCTTTAATTCTCCTAAACCTTTTAATATGGCATTAATTATACCTGTTGCTAATGCAAAAGGAATAATCTTATTTGACATAAGTTTAAACATAGGATGTTTGTTAGGCTCAATAAAGTATTGCAATGCCTCACCCTGAACACTACCGTATATTTTTAACTCAGTAGTAGATAGGTATGGGTTAATAAAACTTGTATCCGGAGAATGAAATGAAACTATATCTCTTGGTATGTTTTGATTTAACTTGTCACCATCATTATCTGTTTTAAGAATGAATGGATCATTATACAAATAGTTAAAGAAACCTGCTTGGTTAAGAGTATTTTCTCCCGGTATAATAGTGTTAAATGGATAGTTTGCATATAGACCAACAACTCCAGAATCAGCAGCTCCACCCCTAGGACTATAATCCCTGAAGTTATTTACCATTCCTTTAGCAAGTATACTCTTGTTACCGTGTCTAGATCCTCTTAAGATTTCATATCCAACAATATTAGTAATATCATTCCCGTCATTATCTTTTGGAAGAATAATATTTCTAAACTGTACACCCATCAATCTTATAAAAAATTTACCATTAGGTTTTTGAACAAAATGGTTTACTGATGAGTGCAGAGCATTATCTGGAAATCTATGATGTCTTATAGCTTTACCACATAAATCAAATCTAGGATCAGTTGTTTGTGTCCAACACTGTGAACTTGAATTCCAAATCTCTGGTTGTCTATCTGAATAAAGTTCTGTTGACTGCCAATATCCCATGTTACCTCTAGAGATAATTGTTCCACCATCTGGTAATCCAGTATTTATCCCTGTTTGAACTACAGTGGCTGTATTAATACTTTGAAACAATTGTGTATCACCCGGAAGTGTAACTCCTGTAATATTAGAAAAAAGATCTATTTCTAAATATGAAGTTCCTGCATATGTATAATTAGTAGCAGGTCTTCCTGGAATATGATATGAAGCTGATTTATCACCTGTGTCATAAACCCAACGTATAAAGAATGAATATACTTCATCTCTTAAATATCCTGCATTCTTTCCACCATTTATATAGTATTCTTCAGGATATTCAACAGATACCCATTCAGCTTGAATTAAGTTTGCTAAGGGCTGATAGTTAAAATCAAATTTTCCAGTTGGTCCTATCCTAAGTAAATAATTATTTACTTCAGCCATCTGATTTGATTTTTCAAATACAGGATTCTGTAGTATTAATTCCTCTACAGGTACAGTACCGGCTGTTTCTGGAATTTGATCCAATACAATATTTTTTACTCTTGTTGAGTAATAACCTATTCTTTTAGCACTAAGGTTTTGATCAATAAATCTAATTACAACTAATTCAAATTCCTCAAAATTTTCAGAGTCTGCATCAACTATAATTTCAAAAGATCCTTTTTCATTTACATCATTAAATATTGGTTGAGTATAACCTGCAGAAAAATAATTTGTAACTCTCTGTCTGTTTATAACATAACATCCAGCTACAGCATAAGATCCGTTTTCTAATACTCCTTGTTGTTCAGAAAGTGTTAAATCAAAACAAGGTGTCTTCATTAAAGTGGCTAACCTAAGTTTATCACAGTCTAGTACATTTGTAGGTTTACAGATTAAACAATCCGGATCTGTTCCTGCAGGACCAGCTTGACACTTTTCTTCCCAAGGAACTCCTGGCCATAAAATTTGTGAGCCTGTTCCATTACCATAATAATTCACAAGCAAGGATGTTGGACCAGTACTTAACCAAACATAATCAGAAGTAGGCCAAGTTTTAGGATCTCCTACATTCATATATCTATCAGGATTCAATCCATCTGCCCAATAGACTTGCCAAGTACAATCATCTTTTAATTTAGAGGCACCTGTAATCAGATTAAGTTTATTAAAATTTAAACACGTATCTTGTACAATAGGTCTATACATACAAAGATCTGATTCAAATAAACCTATCTCAGAATTATTTGCTTTTGTGTCAAGTGCATCATAACCTACTGAATAAATAATCCACTTATCACTAAATAAATGTATTGCTGCAATTATATAAACAACTGATGAGCCCATTGTTAGACCAGTCTGTGCACATAAAGCATTGGATTCCTCATTAGATAAAGTTCCAAGATCCCCTTCTGCAGTATTGTTTACTGCATTGCGAGCATGTGTCCACATTCCTTCTTGTACAAATAACGGATCGGCATCTTTATTTAACCCTTTAATAAAAGAGTTACTTTGGACTGTTGAAATTTCTTGAGTATTTTTCTTTGCCATTTTATAATACTCTTAAGTTATTATAGTTCTTATGATAGGCATTATTAGGGGAATAGCTTTTAAACATGTCATAGTATTTACCATACATTGCTTTTCTATTTGCTAACCACATCTGCTCAAGCTCTTTAAAGTTTGGAGTATTAACAAGACTTAAAGCATTATTTCTAGCAGCTTTAAGTTTTGGTATAATCAATTGTAATCTTTGAGCTACATCTTCTCCATTCATATAAAGATTCTCAAGAATTCTTTCTTTTAATGCATACTCATAATATTCATTAATAAGTTCATGATCAGGAACCATTAAGTTTCCGTTTTCATCTTCTAAGTGAGATTGATAGTTCAAATAAACCTTACCCTCTTGGAAAGTAGTATATAAAAAACCAAACTTAATCCATCCTTCATTAGGAGTATTGTAATAAAGATTTGGACAATCACATTCTATTTCTTGACTTGCCTTCATTCTTAAAGGCTGTGTAAATCTATATACCCTAGTTGTAGTAGGATTAACTACTTGAACTAGTTCATAAGCTTCATTTTTACAATTAACAAATACTCTTGGTGTAACCTTTCTAGGTGGGATACAAGTATCTCCATATGGTTGGTCAGGATTATGTGTTACACAAACTCCTTCTTTTCCATTATAACAACACGGCTGATTAGCTGGAGCTTCACAACAACTTAAAGTGGTTTTAGCTGGAAATTCTTGATAAGGTACTTCTTCAATATGAGTTCCTCCAACAGGATAACTAGAATAATGTACATGTTCACCACAAACTAAAGCAAAATTAAATGTATAAAAATCATCCGGTAATTTTACTTTACCATGATTTACATCTAACATGATTTCTTTCTGCTGATTAATTCTTAACCCTAAATCATAATTTAGTTTTCTAACTAGTTTGATTAGCTGTTGAGGCTCAATCATATTTTCTAATGCAAAAGTATTTAAGTCAATACTTACATCTTCTAGAAGCTGATCAAAGGTTCTATATTTTAGTGTGTAGTTAAAATCCATTATCTTAAAATATTTTGACTGTCATCAGTTGTATCCACAGGGATCTGAGCAATCATAGTTAATTCTTTTAATACAAACTGTTCTACTTCAGAGTATAAGTACTCAGGAATATTTAGAGGTTGATTCTGAATTAGATTGCAAACATCTGAATCACATGTTGGCACATCATTTTCAAATATAGCTTCAAGTCTCATTGCATCCCAATCTACATTAGGCACATAGATATAACCATTAAGATACCAGAAGTAAGGTCTTTTATTATACTTGTATGTTGTAGATTTAGTTATAGAAACCCAAGTACCAGGATCTGTTCTAAACATCTCTATACCACCATCAATAGAAGAAGCTGTTCTAATTATAGGTCCAAACATTCCATCCAGAATGCTAGGAAGTTTATCTTTAGATCTTTTAAAGTAACAACCTGAGTATACTCCTACACAACCAGCTTCTACCTTATCTACATCTATAAGTTCAATATAAGGAAGCACTTTAAAAATAGAACTCATTTTCATGAGTCTAAATTGATTGTCTTCTCTTTTAATTAAAGTTTTTGCATACTTGGTAAGGACAAAATAAATTTGTCTATCTGTAAGAAAAGGATCTTCCTTTACTGCTTTAAGTGCATTTCTTACTCTTGATATAGCTTCCCCGATACTTGTCATATGTCAAATTCATTATAGCTCATTAAAGCTTGTTTTTCTTTACTGACAGCAATATTTCTAGCTACTGTCTTTTGATATATTTGTCTCAGTTTTGTAGTAGCATCTACTACAACATACATGTTCCAGTTCTCAGGATAGTTTTTAGAAACAGCTCTTTTAAATTCTCTACATGCAACAAAACTCCAAAACTCTCTATTCTTCATTTTATGTTTTGGTGCATGACTAGTAAAAAAAATCTTAGCAAGTTTACCGTCAGTATCAAAATTATTGTTGGTTACAGTAATCCCATACTTATTAGATTTTGCATAATCAACATTTGCCTTTTTACTTTTTTGACATGTTCCTATAAAAAGCCATCCGATTGTTTCAGGTAATTGTACACCATCTCTTTTCTCTATTACATTATTGTACACTAACTTATTAAATGCTTTAATTATATTTCTTAATTCTACATTTGTATAATCCTTGTACTTAGGATGCTTTTTTTTAAAACTATTAAAGAACTTTTTATCTAAAACACTGTGCACTTCTGGTCTATACCTTGGCGCATTTAAATCTGGTTTTCTAAACTCACTCATATTAATATACTAAAAATAATTGACATTAACAAATGTAACTAAAAAACAAAACCCCCACAAGTGTGAGGGTAATGCTTTGTTGCCACAGAAACCAACAACTGTAACTTCTTTATATACTAAATCTTCTTACTGCACGCACATAGGATGCGTTGCTCTTATCGTAGTAGTTGGCAGACCCATTGGCGAAGGTGAAGAACCACGCGTTGTTGCTGCCGAACTCCGTACTACTCCAATAGTTAAAGAATCCTAATTGAATACCACCACCAACACCAAGACCTTGAGCAACTTCCCATCTGTTTTGCCATAGCTTACTTAATTCATCTACAGCAGGAAGATACCAATCTGTTTGACCTCCAGCAATACTTACATCACATAATTCAGCAGCTGTACCAACTGTTATACCTGAACCTGCTCCAGCAGCAATTAAGTTAATTGTATTAGTTTCTCCATCATAAGTACTTTCAACATTAGATATATCTACATCTATTGATGCCCATTGAGCTGGTGAACTTAAATTATTTAAGTCTACAACTATATAATTTTGTGTAGCTCCTGCTGTTGGTGTACCATTTGGTACTGTAGATAACCATCTATGTGCAATAACACCACCTTCTGCAACAACATACTGACCTACCTCATAAGTAAATGGATTACTTCCACCTGATCCTGTAATTGTTAAAGTTGTACCTGTAGTGTTTGTAATAATACCATTAGCACCTGCTATTGTTAATGCAGCTATAGGACTTCCTGCAACTATAGCACTACCCGTATCACCCTCAAGAGTTAACCATAAATTTTGATCAACATTAGGAGCAGTGTTTGCAATAGTAAAGTTTGGATATGTTCCAGTAATATCAATATCAGCCCCTTCATTTAACACAACTGTTTGATCAGGTGCAGAGTTAGTAATTCTAATTGCTTCTGTACCAGGTACAGTACTTGCATTAAGAACAATACCTGTTCCTGCTACAAAGTTTAATGTATCTCCTGGAGCTTGAGCTATCTGAATATTTGTAGGATCATTATCAGGTCCCCATACAAATCCTGAATCTGGATTAATTTGAGCTCTGTCAAAATCATTTGGTGGAATTACTGAACCTGGTACAACTGAAGCTCCAGTTACATGACCAAAGGTATCAAATGTAAAAAAGATATCTTGGATGAAACTATTACCAGAGTTATCACTACTTAAGTTAGCTACACTTGATGTATCTTCATGAGATACAGTAACAGCACTTGTAATAGGATTTACTGCTACATCAATACCTGGTCCAGCAAAAAATGATGATGCAATAGTTTGTGCAATAATAATATCAAAGTAAGCTTGTAATGCAGGTATATCAACTGATACTGTGTATGTAGTTACATTACCTACGGTAGCAGGTACAACGTCAATATACTCTGATCCCACAACTTGAGTAACAGGACCAACAGTATTACAGATATAGTTTACTAGTTTAGTAATTACTGTATCTAGATAATCGTATCTACTAATTACTGTAGTTGTATTACAAGTTATATCAGTACCTGTATATACAATACAAGCTGCATTAAATACTTCTGAACATGCAGGTGGACAAGGTGCAGTTACAGTGTAACTGTTTGTACATCCGCAGTTTTGATTACATGTGTGAGTTGCCATTTTATTTTTATTTAATTAATTTATATATATATTAGTTTACTCTTTGTACTGAAAATCTTGCTACATCACCAGTTTCACTTAAATAATCAAAGTTTGTTAAGTTAATTACTTTTAAACATATTTGTGTTCCTAGTGTTAATTTTCTAGTAAAAGAACCGTTTATTGATGAATGTTTTTGTGTAACTACAGGAGAGTTATTATTTACACAATAAAAATTACATCCTGTTGCACTTACTATTCCAGCTGTAATCATTCCTGGAACAGCAGCATCAAACCAGCCTAAAGAAGTATCTCTTGTCATATGCATAAAAAAATCTATTTGATATACACCATCTAAAGGCACTGTAAAAATTCCTGTTGTAGCATCATAAGCTACACCAAAATCATTATATTCTATACTTGACATTACTTGAATAGAACCATCACATAATCTACCTGAATTTAAGCCGGGTGTTGTATTAAATATATTAGCAGGTGGAGATAAAAATACACTTAATCCCGGTTTAGGATCTTCTGATACTTGATATGTAGTAACTGCTCCTACTGTAGAAGTATTTACAATTATTCCGGTACCTGCTGTTACAACTGAGGTAGGTGAAACGGAGCTAATAAAGCCATTATAAAGATCACATACAACAAGCCATAAATTAGTAATAGCCCCTGCTACAGTATCTACAGTCAAAGAAGACACCCATCCCGTAAGAGATGCATAAGTTACAGCTGGATTGCTTAATGTAGCATCACCGTTTACAATACATTGTGATGTAACTGCAGCAAACAACTCAGTCGGTAAACCTGTAGCATTTATCAAAGCACAATAACCGTAAGTGTCATCATTAATTAAAGCAGCAAGAACAGCATCAATCTGATAGGATCCTCCTGCAGTAATTGTAGCACTTAAATCACAATCAACTAATATTGAAGGTAATGTAAATGAAGGTAAATTATCTATTTGATCTTGAAGGTCAACAATAGAAATTTCAATCTGTTCTATTGTATTATTTATATTTGCAATTTCTGTAATAAGAGAACATATTTTATTTGCTATTGCTTGAACATAGTCTACTAATTGCATAGTAGTTTGTGTACCTACAATAAAACAAGGAGCAACAGAAACTACACAATCTGGACAAGCTGGCTCATCTTTTGTTCCATCTGGATTTATATTATTTAACTCACAAATTTTATCAATAAGCAATTGAATAAGAGCTTGAAAATCTTTTGGTCCACAGCTTGTTACACCAAGACATG
>Ga0307378_10012734_pt1 | contig 10712 bp, 4 predicted proteins | sample UN1MG_FD_202238 | JGI IMG/M metagenome (GOLD analysis project Ga0307378, IMG submission 202238) | Soil microbial communities from Risofladan, Vaasa, Finland - UN-1 | ecosystem: Environmental > Terrestrial > Soil > Coastal area > Acid sulfate soil | place: Finland: Risofladan, Vaasa | collected...
GAATTGAAACCACATCTTTTACGGAAAGTTTATGGGCCGGCTTGACGGAGAACGGTAATTTCCGGTCGGGCTCTTTTTCAATATCTTTTCCCGTTACCAAAGACTGGCCTCGCCATTGGCGTTCGTCCATTAAGGTTTTTTGGGATTGGCCGTAAGCTTTTGAAAAGTCAAATCCCTCGTCGCTCGCCGGGTTATACCATCCTTTTTTTATCGCATACTCGATGAGGTCAGGCGAGCCGAGAAAGTTGCTCGTGTCTTTAAGATCCACCTTGTCGATTACATATACATTGGGCAGCAGCACAACCGCATTATCCGGCACCCGCTGCGCCACCCAGTGCCTGCCCCTGCTCATCGACAAAAGCCAGGCCTCCTTCGAATCGGCAATAACCAGCGTCCGCGAGCTGGGGTAGCCCACCCGCTCGATCAGTTCGCCTGCGATTTGCACGCCTTCTCTGGCGGTTTTTGCCCGCTCTGCTATAAGCCGGCGGAGCATATACCCGATACCGCCTTTGACTAATTGACCCTCACCTTCGAGGTTTTGCAGGTCCTCCGCCCTGTCCGGGCAGCCGTCGCTTACCACGGCTACACCCCACTCGTTCAGGTAGCCGTCGCTGTAAGTAGTACCCGGATTTTCCGACCAGAGAAAAGCGTAACTTTCCTTTACCTGCGGAATCTCGGCTCCCCCCTGAAGCTTTATCATCTCTCCGGCCCTATGTTCGATGCGTGGTACTTTTCGAAAATTCAGATATCGCTGTCCGTAATTCTGCTCGTTATGTCCCAACAGAACGGCTCCGTCCGTCGAAGCATCCTTACCCACTACGACAGCATAGCAGCCGCTCGCCGAAGATGCGAACGATCCAATAGTTAAAACAGCAGCAGCAAAGAAAATGTACAAAACCTTGCTTTTACACATCATTTTTGCCTCTTTTTTCGAAATATGTGCCGGACTCTCAAAAGTCAGCACTGCTTATGTTTTTCAAATTGCCATTATACAAATAGAATATCAGCAGACAAGGATAATCAGGAAAAACGCATAGTATGATTACAAGAACAATCGAAACAGTTGAAGATTGCGGAAATGAGCCGGGCTTAAGCAGCATCGTAAGCTCGTTTCACCTCGTCGGCGATAATCTTTACGCCGGCAGCGACGGTCTCTGTTTCCTGTGAATAGTTTACACGAATACACTCGTTTTTGTGCTGCCACTTTTCTTTAAGTCCAGGGAAGAAGTAATGGCCCGGGACGATCAGAACCCCTCTTGCCTTTAGCCGTCGATAGAGTTCGCTGTTCGTAATGGGCAGATTCGGAAACCACAACCATAAAAAGAACGCCCCCTCGGGCTTGTGCACGTGAAAATCGGTCCCATCCAGTTCCTTATAAACCTGCTCCAAAGTTGCCCGGGCTTTTTGCTGATAATATGGCGTGATTATGTTACGGCTGAGATTGATAATTTCGCCGGTTCGGACCAGGTCCGTCGCTATCGCCGCTCCCATGCCGCCGGGGGCAAGGCTCATCACGGCGTTCATTCTGGAGACCATATTAATGACTTCTTCGTTAGCGATAACAATCCCGGTGCGAAGTGCCGGCAGACCGAGCTTGGAAAGGCTCATGCAGAAAATCGTGTGCTCGTTCCAGACGGCTTTGGCTTCCGTGAAGATAATGTTTGGAAAAGGCATGCCGTAAGCGTTGTCAATTATCAATGGAATATCATTAGCGCAGGCAAGCTCATTCAGTCTTTCAATTTCAGCATCCGTCAAAACGTTGCCGGTAGGATTCGTCGGTCTGGAGACGCAAATGGCCCCAATATCGTCGGTCATTTTAATCTGGTCGAAATTAACGTGATATTTGAAGACATGGTCGTCGATATGCTCGATATGAGGCTTGTTGGCTACAAACAAATCGTCATCCAGGCTGACATCACAATACCCAATATATTCCGGCGCGAGCGGAAACAGGATTTTTCTGCCGGCCCGGCCTTCAAAGGCGCCGGCGAAAATGTTGAAAAGAATGAAAAAGGCCGTCTGGCTGCCATTTGTCAGGGCGACGTTTTCCGGCCCTATGTCCCAGCCAAGTTCGCTCCTGAGCAAAGCCGAAACCGCCTCGATGAATTCCCGGTTGCCACCGGGCGGGTCATAATTTCCGATGGCCCGTTCGAATTCGGCTCCGTTGCGCAGCAGCTTCTCCATACTGCTTCGAAAGCACTGCTGGACCTTCGGAATATGGGCGGGATTTCCTCCGCCGAGCATTAGAATATTCCGGCCTCCCGAATAGGCGATGCCCAGATCTTCCATCAGTTGACCGATACCGGATGTTTCTGCGATCTTCCGTCCAAACCGGGATACTTCCATAATTTTCTACACCTCTACGGAAACACGCGGAGTCAAAAAATACAGCCACCTGCCGGCCGGCTTGTCTTTCAGTATGGCGCAAGCGGCCCTGCTGTAAAGCTCCAATTGCCGGCGGTAAAGTTCGGCACGCTCTTCGGCCTTCCCTGCCGTTATCTTATCGGTTTTGAAATCTATTACTACCAGGCCCTGAGCCGTACGAACCAACAGATCGATGATGCCCTGAACGACAATCGTATCTTCCGCAACAGACGAATTCTCCCATCCGGACGCCGGCAGAGCGAAAGTAAACGGCCATTCACGCCGGACTTTATTGGCCGGATCGAAAATCAACCTGCCCTGCTCGGTCTCGAAAAATGCCAGGATCGATTCGGCGTCGATTCGCTTGGCAACGGCAGGAACGATTACACCGTCCGCCAGAAGCTTTTCTATTGTTTTCTCAACCGATACTTTGGTGACTGGGACGGCCAAATCGAGCTTTGAGATGACAAGATGTGTGGCAGTGCCGATAAGCCGGCCATCGAGAGGCTCGCCCGAGTCCGGCTCGGCTGTCATCAAAGCACGCGGCCGGCGATCCAGTGCCCCGGAATAATCAAACTTCATGTATTCATCATTGCCGTGCGTAAGTTGCGTCACAGAACTTTTCGCCGGCAGGTGCGATACATCTTCAAACAGATAACGCCAGTTTAATGATCTCTTTACCTGGGCAAGCAGTTGGGGCTCTTCTTGTTTCGGGCGTTGTTTTTTCGTAGTAGCGGACGACCGGGTCGGCTTGCCGGCTTTAAGTCTCATGATTGATTCGGCCAGTTGTTTCAGATCGGACCAGCCATAAAGCTTAAAACTGAATAAATCGTCGCCGATAGCCCGCTGGGCCAAACCGGTATCAAACGCTTCGTGCAGAATCTTTCGGCCGGAGAGTCCGTAGAGTATCCATTCCAGCGGACTTCGGCAGGCACGAAGCTGCCAGTCAGGGACGGGCTTATCGCCATAAAAGAAACCGTTTGAAATGATCTCCCTGCATTTTTTGTGCTTCTCCGAAGCGGTTAGAATAAGCCGTTCTTTCGCCCGTGTCGTCGCGACGTAGAGGATTCGCATCTCCTCGGCCAGTCCCATGGATGCCTTTTGTTCTTCAATGATCTGATGTGCAAGCGAGCTTATTTTACTGTTCGACTCCCGGTCGATAATTTGCAATCCCAGGGTATGATCCGCATCGATAAGGCAGTCTGCCTGGACGTCTCTTTTATTGAACCGGCCTTCCAGCTCGGCTAAAAAGACGACTGGAAATTCAAGCCCTTTGCTCTTGTGAACGCTCAAAATTCGAACGGCATTACCAGCCGAAGACTGCGGCTCGGCAGGCGCCCAATCCTGCCCGGCTTCCTGAAGCTTTTCAATGAATTCAACGAATCGCGTCAGTGAAGGGACGCCGATGCTGCTCGCAAAGCCCTCGTACTGGATCGCCCTGTCGTGGAGCTTGAGAAGATTCGCCCGGCGCGCCTGGCCGTTCGGCAGAGCCGAGACAAACGATAAGAAGTCGGTCCGGCGATATATCCGCCAGATCAAGTCAGCCAGGTTGCCGCGCCTGGCAATCGTTCGCCATTGTTCAATCCGAGCGAGTATTTTTTCGAGCCTGCCGGCCAGTTCTGCATCCGCGCCACCCTTACAATATTCGATCACACAATCATAGTAGCTTTTGTGCCGCTGCTGTGCCCTGTTGAGCATTTTTATCTTTGCCAGCTCTGTGTCACTGACCTTGAAAAACGGGCTTCGCAGAACCGCCGCCAATTCGATGTCCCGCTGCGGATTATCCAGCACTTTAAGTAGAGCGACAAAATCACTGATTTCGGTAGCCTCGAAATATCCCGCCGTAGCCTGGCAGCTCACGGGCACTCCCGCCAGCCTGAATATTTCGACATAATCATTCGCCTTTTTTGCCAAAGACCGCATCAGGACGACAATGTCACGATATTCGACATCACGCATGGTGCCCTGCTGTTCGTCATTAACCTGAAACTCTGCTTTCCCCGTATCGGCCCCCACCATCCGCCTTATACGCTTAGCAATCATTGCCGCCTGAGACTGGCGCGAAGTGACAAGATCCGGATTCTCGTTTTCGGATTCTCCGGCCTGTTCGCCTTGCAAATCCTCGCTCTTGCCGATTTTGTCAAGTATGTGAAACTCGATAATATTTTTCCCGCCGCCTGGTTCCTGAGGTTTGGATTTATCCGCCGGAGCAGGATTCAATCGGGAAGATTCGCCGTAGTCGATCTTAGTAAAAGATTCCGTCATGATTCGAGAAAATATCTCGTTTACAAAATCGAGTATTCCTTTCGTTGAGCGGAAATTCACATTCAGATCGACACGCAAACCAACCTGAGCATTCCCGGGATCGGACGAAGCCAGCTTAACCTGTTTGAGGAAAATATCCGGCATAGCACCCCGAAATGCATAGATGCTTTGTTTGCCGTCGCCGACTCCCAGGATATTCCCGCCGGGACTAAGCATCTCGAGTATTCGCTGCTGGACGGCGTTGATATCCTGATATTCGTCAACAGATATATGTCTGTACTTCTGCCGAAGCGCCAAGGCCGTTTGCGAAGGAACGGGCTCATCCTCCGGAGAGGTCTGGTCAGTCAGGAGTCCCAGAGCATAATGTTCGAGGTCGGCGAAATCCAGGCAGTTGACGGCCCGCTTGGCCTTGCCGTATAGCTGATCAAATTTCTTAACAAGCTCAACGAGCACGCCCGTCTGCGATCCAACCAGGCCGCCAACCCTGTCAAGATAATCGGGATTTACGATTGAAAGTTGAGAAAGCTCCACGAATTCATTTACGGCATTTTTGGCTGTACTCTGAATAAGAGCGGCAATCGGCTCCGGCAGACCTTTGGGTTTACGCGTTGTGGGCTTTGGGAAAATCCTTATCGCCTCGGCACATTTATCCCAATCGCCGGCTTTGAATATCTCGATACATTTTGCTACAGGCGCAACGTGGCTGTCCTGCAGTTTCTCATCCCAGCCTGCATCACCGCCTTCACTTTCGCAGAGTCTCCTGGCGTGGTCAAGCTGATCGAGGATGCTCTGCAACCTGGCGGCAACGATTTGCTTCTGTTTTTCGCCCAGGTCGGTTGCAAAAGGGTTTGCGACTTCTGCAAGCTGTGCCGCCTTTTCATACCACTTCTGGCGCGAAATCACCCCATCCAGAAAATCACTAAGCTCAATGATCCGAGTCAAAAAACCGTCATTTGTACGAAGGTCCCGCCGGTACAAAAGCTGTTCGAGAGGTCCCCGGATGCTGCTTTCCTGCCAGAGATGGTCGATAGTTTTTTCGAGCACTTCTGTTTTGAGGAGCGTCTGCTCGTCGGCATCAATTACACCAAACGTCGGATCCAGGCCGAGCCGGTAGAAATATTCCGTAATGAGCCGTTTACAGAAAGAATGGATCGTGCTTATATCGGCGCTCTGTAGCAGGATGAGCTGGCGGCGAAGATGGTCATTACGCTTTTCGAGAAATGCATCCCTCAACTGCCCGGCGATTCGCGAACGCATCTGCTCGGCGGCAGCTTCGGTAAAAGTCAGCACGAGGATGCTCCGGACATCGGGACATATGGATTTGTCGGATATGATGTTGACACATCTTCCCGACAGCACGGCGGTTTTCCCGGTACCCGCCGAGGCTGTCACAACAACGTCGCTGCCGCGTGCGTCAATCGCACGTCTCTGCTGATCGGTCCATTCTATTTTCTTCTCAGCCATCAATCCCCCCTGCTCTTTCAAGAACCCGGGACTTACTCAGCGATTCCAGAAAATTGTAGTCATTGATCTGCCAGTCGAACCGGCAGACAGGCTTGTACTTGCAGTAACTGCACGGCGACACCTGGCCCAGGCGATATGGACTGACGTCAATTTTGCCCGAAACGATCTCCTGGGCCAATTGAATGATTCTTTGCCCGGCAAATCGCAGGATCGATTCAAAATCGTTCGGCTTCAACGCCCCGCTTCTGGCGTAGTTTCCATATTGTTCGTCTTTGGCGGTGACACAGAAATTGTAGAACCTGCTCCAGCCGGAATCTGTTTGGCCGTCCAATTGCCGGTAGAATTCACCATCGAATATCCCTTTTGCCTTGTATTCAAAGCTGTCACTTCTATCCGACAGCTCAGCGAGTGTGGTTTTCTTAGGGCTCACCTCGATCGGCATATAAAATGCGCCTGCAACGTTTTTTGTGCCCGGGTCGGCTGCATTGCGGACAGCCAGCATGTAAATCGGGAGCTGCATATCAAGACCGTGGCAGAACTCCGACCAGCTAAAGGACGTTTCTCGTCGTTTATAATCGAAAACAAGTGTAATCTTCTCGTCGCCGACGTCGGCAAAATCAAGCCGGTCGATCTTGCCGTCCAGCGACAGCACGCGTTTATCCGCCAGGACAAGCTCATAATTACCGAGCGTCTCTCGCGTGTCCCTGGCCTTGCCAAACGAAACCTCCGAGAACTTTGGCCTGAAACTTCCCGTCCGCACCATTTGGGATATCGCCATGACGCAATCTTCGAGAATCCTGCCGGCAGAATTTATGATGAACTCGTTATAGCCCCGGCGGCTGACAAAATTCGAGATGAAAGAATCTTTCTTCGTGAGCATTTCAATTTCTTCTCTCAGAAGTTTTATAAGCTCGCCATCGTCAGTCGCCGCAAAGTCTTTTCCTTCCGCGTCAAGCCGCTTAAGTAATGCATCCAGAATATGATGATAGAAGCTTCCCAGGTCCAGCGGCTCGAACTTGAATTCCTGCCGCTCTTTCAGTTCCAGAGTATACCGGGCGAAATATTGATACGGACACGCGGCAAAAGTCCCCAACCTGGTCGCCGAGCTTTTTATCCGCCGGCCGAAAAGCTCATTGACAATATCCACATCCAGTGACGCCCGGTTGTCGTAGTTGAGCGAGTAAAGGACTTTCGAGCCCAGTTCCGCAAGTTGCTCATCGGAACAAATCGCATCCAGCAACTCGTCACATTGGCTGTCGTTTCCAGCTTCGGGCAAAAACCGATCCCTGCCAAGCCTGCTGCAGAGCAAGTCTGCAAGCTCCGCCTCGCTGTGCACATTTTCGACATTAATCTGCCGGCCTGCGATTGATTCTTCGCCGAGATTTTCAAACAACGATTCGAGATCGCCTATGAACTGCGAACACGGAACAGCAGCGCCCTTATCGTCAACGGAAGGATATGTCACCCAAAGAAATTCAGAAGGCCGGGTAAAGGCAATATAAGCCAGATACTGGCGCTCGGCGAGAGTCTGACTGGAGGTCGCCGCCAACGGGAAATCAGCCGATTCGGCAGCGATGCGGTCATCGTCGGTTAAGATACTGTCCGAAGCGACGGGCACCGGAAACTGCTTCTGTGTCGCTCCGATTAAGAAAACCGCTCTCAAGTCGGGATGCCGGCTGCGCTCGATGGAACCGACAAGCACCTGGTCCAGTGCAGGGGGAATGAAAGCCAGCGTCAACTGAGAAAAAGCCGAATGAAGAATCGCAAGATAATCCTCCGCCTTCATCGTTTGTCCGGCAAAGACCTCGACAAGCTCGTCAAATATATCGAGAAACTGATTGTAAAATTGCCGATGCTCATCTGCTGTGACAAGGTCCTTTTTCTCATTGGCCTGCTTAATCCAACCGCCAATCGTTTCCTTAACATCAAGTTGACCAAGGAAATTGAAGATGGCCCGCGTGAACTCTTCGGCGCCGAGCGCTTTTGCCTGCCCGTCAGCCGGGCACAGCCTGTCCCGAAGCTCCAGCAGGAACCGGCTGACTTTCATGCGAATGTCGTTGATCTGCCGCTCGTCAAACCGCTCATTGTCCGGCCCGGCAAAACGCCACGGATTGTCGCTCTGCCAGTCACGTGCCGATATGCCGAACGCAAGACAGTAATTTTCCAGCAGATCTATGTCGTAACTTTTTATGGGCACGAGATCGGCTTTAAGATAGGCGAAAATGTCGCCGTACATAAAACCGCCGGTAACTGCCTGCAGGGCCGAAGAAACGAGCTGAACGACGGGATGATGATTCAGCGGCCTTCGCTTGTCAATAAAAAACGGCACGCCGTAGCCTTCAAAATACGCCCTTATATAATGTTCGTATCGGTCGATATCCGATGCGATTACCGCTATGTCACGATATCGCAAATCTTTCTCCCTTACCAACTGACGTATCTGCCTGCCGACAAACTGGACTTCCGCCCGCTCATTCGGCGCCGATATGATGCGGATGTTGTCCGACGCCGGTATTTTGGGTGCCTGAAGCTCAAAAATGTTACGTTCGACATGGGCAAGCTCGCGGCATTGAGAGAATCGAATTGCCCGGCCAAGGATGAGCGGCTCAGCCACTTTCAGCCTGCTCTTTTTGACGAGCTCGAAAAGGCTGCAGTAAACCCGCTCGGTCGGATTGAACAAGCCAACATCATCGAGCTTCTCGGTATCAGGATTCTTCAAGTCGATATTCGACGGATCCATGCAAAGCGCGATGTGCGTATCTTTTACCATTTTCAGCAGCTCAGCGAGAATCGCAAACTCGGCCGTAGTAAAACCGGCAAAGCCGTCGACCCATAACTTTGCACTTCTGGCCAGATTTGACGCCGATACCGCCCCGCAGGCACGCATTAATTGAGCGTCGGGATCAATAAAATCACCCTCGATGAATTTCAGGTATTCACTGAAAACCAGGCCGATATCGGTGAATTTCAGTACGGCTAAATGATGCCGCTCGTCTTTGGCCAATTCGCTCAGCAACTTCTCGACGTCATCGGGGGTTTTTGCATACTGGTGCAGCTCCGTAATCGTCTGAGCCATTTGCCGGGACAAGCCGGACCAGGTGGGTTCCGCTCCAAAGAGCTGCAATTTACTCTGATTGTCACGCAGGATCCGGTGAACGATCATTTGCCGGCCGATTCGTGAAAGCCTGGGCATGGCGGTATTTTTGCCCAGCAACAGGAATTGCAGCCGGTCGAATGAAAGCACGTGCAGCCTGCTGTAGCCGGCGATTCTTTCGTCGGCCAGAATTGCCCGTTCCGCCTGGTAGCTCGCCTGCTCGGGAACCAGCAGAATCAACTCTTGATCGCTCTGCTCAAGCACTGCATCGACAATCGCCCGGATACAACAGCGAGTCTTTCCGGTACCGCTTCTGCCAAGAATAAACTGAACCGCCATAGGGACCTTCCCTGATCTGAAATTATTCTTTCCCCCTTTTTATCACAAATGGCGGCGAGTTTCAACCTCAACAGGGAGAATGTTTGCCGATTCGGATTCTATCTTTGGGCTCCCGGGGTGCCTATATATTCCGGGTCATCCGGCCGGCCATCGCGCGGGCCGAATATATTTTTAATAATATTCTGAATTTCATTCTCGCTGGGATATGCAATGACAACAAATCGCTCAAACCCATATTCATCTTCAGGTCTGGATTTCGCGTACCATTCAATTCTCTTAGGCAAATTGGTGCGGTCCTCTACAAAAACTCGCCACTTTCTATGCACAACCGCTTGAGAGTCTGTGCTTTTTACTACCCAGGTCAGGTCGTAAGCTTTAGTGCCCGGAATAGCTGCCGGGATTTCCCTGTCGTCTATCCGGCTCCACTGGGCATCTGAAGGGATATCATTTCTATCCGAAAAGGGAACCATATCGGCTGATTTAGCCGCCGATTTTTCAAGCTCGGCGAGCATCTCCTGGGTAATCGGTACGGTCTTAACAGAATTCGAAGATAAAAACTTTATCATCTTGATTCTATTTTGGGTATCCCAGAGCGTATATTGTGCCTGATTGCCGACCTCGGTCTTAAATAGCTTCGCACCCAGGGTTTCGGAAGCCCATACCTGCTGATCCGGACTCGTCCGGCCCGTCTGGAATTTCGAGATATGGATATTTTCGACCTTGCTCAGGGCTCCGTAAATTCCTTCAATATTAACCTCTTTTTCGGTCCGGATGTTTACAGACAGAGCGAAAGCCAGCAGAATCATCGCTGCGACTGCAGCCGGTACGGCAAACCTGCTTCGTACAACCATCCGCCAAATGCCGGTATCTGTCGTTGGCTGCTGCTTATGCACGGCTTTGCCGAGGGCCGCATAAGCATCGTTAAGAATGCGCTTGTCCGTCTCGGCCCTGGTCGTCAGATTCAACTCTGCGATTGCCCGTTCTATATTGTCCGCAGAACTCATTTCTTCGCTCTCTCCTTTAAGATTGTCCGCATTTTGTCAAGCCCGTAACGGTATCTGCCCTGGACGGTGCTCAGCGGAATTCTCTGCATTTTTGCTATATCCTTAAATTTCATGCCGCCGTTCAAATGCAGGACAATGGTTTCTCGCTGCTCCAACGGAAGCTGGGCCAATGCGTCGGTCAA
>Ga0307378_10012736_pt1 | contig 10711 bp, 8 predicted proteins | sample UN1MG_FD_202238 | JGI IMG/M metagenome (GOLD analysis project Ga0307378, IMG submission 202238) | Soil microbial communities from Risofladan, Vaasa, Finland - UN-1 | ecosystem: Environmental > Terrestrial > Soil > Coastal area > Acid sulfate soil | place: Finland: Risofladan, Vaasa | collected...
TCGTGGAAAAAGGGGCCGACCTGAAATTCCCGATCGATGATGAAGACACACTCCTCCACGCCGCGGCCTCCGGTGGGGCCGTTCCCATCCTCGAGACCTTGCTTACCCAAGGGCTTGATATCAACCGGCAGGACGGCAACGGCTGGTTGCCGCTCCATTTCGCCGCTGAGATGGGACGCGGAGAGGCCGTCTCCTTCCTGCTCGGCAAGAAAGCGGACATCAATGCCCGGACGTTGATGGGACAGACAGCCTATAACATCGCCGAAGAAAACGGGAATCCGGACGTCGCTCGTGCCCTGGCGGAGAAGGGAGCCGACCGGCACTCCCCGCGATTTCCCGAGCTCAAGGGCCCTAATCTCGGGCAGGGAAAACCCAGTCGGAAGCCGGAGGTTTTCGCTCCCGGCATCGTCTCGGGACGCTACGGTTTGCACAGCAACATCGCTTTTTCGCCCGACGGCCGGGAAGCCTTTTGGTCGATCATGATCCCGCCGCGGGGGCGGGGATACGGCTCAGGGAAGACCTTGGTATCCAGGCAGGTCGAGGGCCGCTGGACCTACCCGGTGGAAGCTGTGTTCGGCGGTATCCCTCTGGAGGATGTGCCTATCTTCCATCCCGACGGCACAAAGCTTTACGATATCGCCAACCGGGCCCTCTCTCCGGGGGGAAAGCCGGGAAAGGAAAATATCTGGGAATGGGAAAAAACCGACGGCGCTTGGGGACTCCCCCGGGTCCTGGACGAGGTCATCAATAACAACTCCCTCCATTGGCAGTTCGGAGTGGACCGGAAGGGGAATATCTACTTGACTTTGAATATCCCCGGGACTTTTGGCGAGTCGGACATTTACTGCTCGCGGCTTGTCGACGGCCGCTACCTGAAGCCCGAGAACCTCGGTTCCGGCGTCAACTCCTCCGGCCGGGACGAATTTCCCTTTATCGACCCGGATGGCGCTTATCTGTTGTTTGTCCGCAACTTCGACATCTACGTTTCCTTCCGCGAAGGCGACGGAAAGTGGGGCGAAGCCAAACCGCTCGGCCCGGAAGTCAACACGCGGGACATGGAGCTTTTGCCGATGGTTTCGCCGGACGGCCGGCACCTATTTTTTTCCCGGAACCAGGACAGCTATTGGGTTGATGCCGGCATCATCGGAGGATTGAAACCAGAAAAGGCCGTCCTGCCTCAGGCCGAGGATGAGATCCCGATCGAGGCCGTGCGTCTGAGCGACAGGGTTCTTGTCCTCAAGGAAGATGTCATGGGCAACAACATCACGGCCATCGCTTCGAGGAAAGGCCTCATTGTCGTGGATACCTCGGGCTACCTCAGCACGGCCAAGAAAGTGCGCGGGATTATCGAGAAGGAGTTCAACCGGAAGGATTTCGCTTTTGTCATCAACACCCATTTCCATTGGGACCATGCTTGGGGAAACCAGGCCTTTCCTGAGGCCACGATCATCGGTCATGCGGACTGTCCGTCGATGATGGACGGGGATCGTGAGTATGTTGTTACCCGCGTCCAAAACTTGAAGCGGAGGCTTGAAGAACAGAAAAATAAACTCGCCCAGGCCGACCCGGATTCAGTGGAGGCGCAAAACATCCGCCGTTCCATCAGGCAGACGGAGCGGGATATCAAGGACCACTCCGAGGATTTCGTCATCACGCCGCCCCAGGTCACCTTCAACGACCGGATGACCTGGGATTTGGGGGACCTGACCTTAAAGATGTACTTTTTCGGCCGGGCCCACTCGGGTACGGATATCTTCATCCACATTCCGGAAGAAGGGATCTTGCTCACCGGGGATATCTTTCTCGACCGCCGCTGGCTGCCGCTTTTCGCCGGGCAGCCAGAGCTTGACATTCCCAAATGGATAGAAGTCCTTCAGGCCGTCTTGGACGGCCAGGACAAGCTGACCCAAGTCATCCCTGGCCATCTGGACCTCTGGACATCGGAGAAGCTCGCCCTGTGGAGGGATTATATCGTCGCCCTGTGGAACGGCTTGCAGAAGGCCAAGGCGGAGGGCCTCGGCTTCGAGGAGGAGGCGGCCAGACTTCCGCTCGGCGAGAAATATTTTTATCTTCGGGAAAACGGACACAGCGACGCCCGCATCGGGGAGTTCCACCGCGGCAACCTGGAAGCCTTCTGGTCGCAGTTGGTCGAATCCGCCGCCCGGCTGGTCCAGGATGCGATCCTGGCCGAGGGGACGGAGTCCGGAATGAAGAAGTTCGCCGAGATCAAGACCCAGAAGGGCCGCTACTTTGTCAACGAAAGACAATTCAACAGCGTCGGCTACCGCTTCCTTACCATGGGGCGCACTGATGATGCCGTCGCCGTCTTCAAGATGAACGTGGAACTCTTTCCCGAGTCTTGGAACGTCTATGATAGCCTGGCGGAAGCTTATGCCGGCAAGGGCGATACAGGGCTCGCGATCCAGAATTACGAGCGGTCGCTCGAGCTCAACCCGGACAATCAGAACGCCAAGGCCCAGCTGAAAAACCTGAAAAAAGAATGAGAGGAGAAATTAGCGGAAAATAAAAAAGAGAGGCATGTTGGGTTGGGGCCACAATCTGTGATACATACGTTCAGAGTGGGCTAAGAGGTGCCTCAGGAAGCAGCCTTGAGGAAGGAGGCAAGATGAAGAAGATCTTTTGGCTTGCGATGGTTTTTGCTTCAATTTGTTTGTCCGCTCTGGCCGCTTCGGTTTCGGTCCAGGCCGATCAGTCGGGGAAAGGCCAGGTCGCTCTGAGGATAAAAAATGTCGAGAACGGTCTTTTGGAGTTTAAACCCGGAGCTCCCCCGGGCAAAAAGAAATGGACGCTCGCGGAGCGAATGGCGGTTCATAAAATCCCCGGCGTCAGTATCGCGGTCATCGATGAAAACAAAATCGATTGGGCCAAATCGTATGGCGTGCTCAAAGCGGGGAGTGACGCCGTGGTGACTCCCGAGTCTATTTTTCAGGCGGCCTCGACCACCAAAGTGGTGACGGCCGCGCTGGTCCTTTACTTCATCGAAAAGGGAAGGCTCGGTCTGGACGGCGATGTGAACGCGTATTTGAAGTCCTGGCAAGTGCCGGAGAACGACTTCACCAAGGAGAAGAAAGTCACTCTGCGTCTCCTGCTGAGCCACCAATCCGGATTTCCGGCAACGAATTTTCCCCATGACGAGAAAGCCGGCGCTCCCACCCTCGTGCAGGTGCTCAAGGGGGAATTCCCCGCCCAGAACAAGCCCGCCATTGTCGAATACCTTCCCGGAAGCAAATGGCAGTATTCGAACATCGGCTACGTGGTCTTACAGCAAATTCTGGAAGATGTCTCGGGAAAGCCGTTTACCCAACTGGCGAAGGAGATCGTTTTTGAGCCTTTGGGAATGAAGTCCAGCACCATGGCCTATCCGTTAGAGGCTAAGATGCGCACCCGAGAGGCGATGCCCCACGACGAGAAGGGGCAGGCGGGAGAACCGAGCCTGCCTCCGTCGGCCCTGGCCCAGGGAGGTTTGCTGACGACTCCTTCGGACCTGGCGCGGCTGACCATCGAATTGATGAACGCCTATCAAGGCCGGTCCTCGCGGCTGCTCTCTCAGAAAACCGTCCGTCAGATGTTTCACAAGGAAGCGGACATCGACCCGAGGATATTCGGCTTTCCCGTCGGACAAGGCCTGGGAGTTGTGCTTATGGGCCAAGGACAGGATTTTTCTTTCGCCCACCCTGGCTCCAATTATCCCGGCACGACCTGCTGGCTGGTCGGCTACCCCGAATTGGGCAAAGGGGCGGTCATCATGGCCAACGGGGTGAACGGCGACATGCTTTCCCTGGAAATTCTCCCGGCCATCTCGAATGAATACGGCTGGCCCCCGAACGAATAAGTCGTCTCCTGGAAATGGAAAGGACTTGAGGAGGATGCCGTGAAAAAGATCTTTGTCTCTATTTTGCTGATGTCCTTCGCTTTATTTCTTTTTTCCGCTATTCAAAACCGCGACAAGCCGCTCCAGGGGGAATGGGATTTCCGTTTGGAGAAAGTTTGGCAGGTCGATAGGGCGGGAGAGGGCGTCTTCGGCCGGCCTTTCACTCTCACCGTAGCCGAAGATGAGACGCTTTATGTTTTCGACCCGAAGAACGGCTTGAACTATATCTTCAATGAAGATGGTGTCTTCATGAAGACGTTCGGCAGGAGCGGGCAGGGTCCAGGCGAGATCATCGGGCAGGAGCGGACGCACCTCATCGACGGCAAGCTGGCTATCATTGGCAGGAACGGGATTCATTATTTTTCCCGGGACGGCGAATACTTAAAAACGGTCAGACAGGAGAAGATCCGCCGGCCGCCACAGATCATAATCAGTGAGGATGAATTCATCGCTTTCCCCATGACGGGCATCGGCTCCCCTGAAGGGAGGGGAGAGATGTTTTACTGCAAGCTGGACACCGAGGAAGAAAGGAAGCTGGCTGAATTTTCCTTGACTCAGGCTGGGATTGCCCAGGCCGACGAGGCCGTCGTGGACATCATCGTCGTCGGTCTTTCCCCATTGTTAGCGGCCGGTTATGAACGGGGACGCGTCTACTGGGGGGTCAGCCATTCGTACGAGATCCATATCTCCGATCTGGAGGGGAAGGCGCTGGGAGAATTTTCCATCGACCGGAAAACCAAATCGGTTTCCAACTCTTTCAAGAGGAAATTCCTCAAGGCGATGAGCATTCCCCCGGAAATGGTGGACTCGATCGCGAAAAGCTTTCCGAACAGATTGACCCATTTCTATCAGATCGAGGTCCACGACGGACTCGTTTATGTGTTTGTCCCCCAGCTTGATCTGGACCAGGGGAGCTCCCAGATCGCCCAGATCGATATCTTCTCGCCTGAGGGGAAATATTTGTACCGGTCGTACCTCGACTTCGGGAAGGGGCTGACCCACGTGTTCTCGCCGTTGAGCAACCTCGCTTTCAGGAACGGATACCTTTACGCCGTTTGCGTCCGAGAGGACGATACGGTTGTCCTCGCAAAATACATAGCCCATATGGCGAAGGGCAGCGAATAAGCACGATCAAAAGGGAGCGAAAATGGATCCAGTTCAGAGTGCGGGACCGGAGCGTCAGGTCGATATGGGCAGGCTGAAAAAGATGGTTGCCATAAGGCTTGTCCTCTTCCTCATCGTCATGGGGCTTATCTTCTTCTGGCCGGCCGGGACCTTCCGCTACTGGCAGGCCTGGACCTACATCGCCATCCTGTTCATCCCGATATTGGGCGTTGTGGCCTATTTTTTAAGGAAGGACCCGGAGCTCCTCGAGCGGAGGATGAGAACCAGGGAAAAGGAGCCGGCTCAAAAAAACCTCATGATAATTTCCTCCTTTGTTTTCTTGTTTGTCTTCCTTCTGCCCGGTTTTGACCGGCGCTTCGGCTGGTCGTCGGTTCCGGTTTTCGTTATCATCATCGCTGACATCATCATCCTCGCGGGCTATGGCCTGTTTGTGCTGGCGATGAAGGAAAACCGCTACGCCTCGCGGGTCATCGAGGTCGAAGATAAGCAGAAGGTCATCACGTCCGGTCCGTATGCCGTGGTCCGCCATCCCATGTATCTGGCGGCGATGCCTATATATATTCTCAGCCCCTTGGCCCTGGGATCCTACTGGGCGGTTCTCCCGGCTATTCTGTTGATCTTTGTCTTGGTCGCGAGGATCAAGAACGAAGAGAAAGTGATGATCAAGGAGCTCCCAGGTTACCGGGAGTACTTGCAGCGTGTCAGATTCCGCCTGATCCCGAGGATCTGGTGAGGATCGTCCCGGGCACCGCCGTTGACAATATCGGAGATCAATCTCTGAAAAGGAAGTTGTGCATGATTAAGAAAATAATCATTTTGGGATGGATGGCGATGGCTTTGAGCCTGGCCGGCGCCCCAACCACCGCCGTCCAGACGAAAATTATTTTCGCCACCTTTGCCGAACAGGAGTCCGATCTTGCGCGCATCCACATCATGATAGAAAGTATCCAGGCCTTCACCGGCCGGTTCAAAGATGCCCCCATTTGGGTTTACCTCACCGAGGGGCTCCTGGCCTCGGAATCCGACCTGCTGGAGGAGGTCGACTCTCTCGGGGCGGAATTCAGGCTCGGTCAGGCGCCAGAGGAGGCGACCTGGTTCTATCTCTCGCGCAAGGTCTTCGCCTCGGCCCAAGCGGAGGAGGAGGCAGAGAGGAAAGCGGACATCCTCGCCTGGCTGGACGTCGACACCATCTTTCTGCAGGAGCCGGGCGAGTTCCTTCTGCCAAAGGGGAAGAGCCTGGGTTACCGTCCCGTCATGCACAGGAACATCAGTCCTTTGTACGATGAATCCCTGGATGAATTCTGGAAGCGCGCCTACGAGAATATGTCCATCCCCGACTCCCTTGTTTTTCCCATGGTCACAGTGGCCGATGGGGAGAAGATCCGGCCCTACATCAATGCCGGATGCCTGATCGTCCGGCCAGAGCGGGGCCTGCTGAGGAAATGGGCGGAGACATTTCCTCTCCTTTACAAAGATCCGGTCCTGAAGGAGATGTGCCGCCAGGATGAGCGCAAAAGAATATTCATCCACCAGGTGGCGCTCTCCGGCGCGCTCATGAAATACCTCAAGAGGGACGAAATGCTCGAGCTTTCGGATCGGATAAACTATCCCCTCTTTTTCGGCGAGATGTTTGGCGCAAAGAAGGATTTTCACGATATCAACGGGGTTGTGACGATCCGCTATGAGAGTTTTTTCTCCAATCCTCCGCCCCATTGGGACAAAATCATCGGCGGGCCTTTGGACCGGATCGCCTGGTTGAAAGGGCAATTCAAGACCATTAATAAAAGCCCCTCTCCGTGAATGGGAGAGGCGCGTGAGAGTGTATTTTTAAGAGAAGGAGGAATTCATGAAGAGACGGGATTTTCTGGGAAAATCGGGCTGCGGGATGGCCGCTTTCCTGGCGGCGCAAGGCTTGCCGGTCGGACTGGAAGCCGGCCAGGAGGAGAAACCGGACGAGCAGGAGACTCCGCGCCCGAAACGGAAAAAGTACAAGCTCGACATCGAGATCTATGAGGCCCGCCCGGATACCTGGTGCCACAAGAAGGGGGACAAGTTCGCCTATCCGCAGGATATCGGGAAGATCTGCCCCTGGCTCCTGGCCAGCATGCATGACTTTCTGCGCCTGCTCGAGGAAGGCGTGACCCTGACCTGGAAGTATGAGGGAACGCCCTACGAGAAAGTGATCGATCCCGACGGCGTCACCACGGAGTATGTCCGCTGTCCGGACCCGACCTCCGCGCTGGTGGCCAAGATCACCCGCACGGCGATGACCTAAAAACACGAATAATCCTATTTCCCTTCCCAAGCCTTTTCATAACTCTTGACACGGGGCAGCCCTCCAACATAAGAAAAGGTGAGTGCAAAACTGAACAGAGAGAGGATTTCATCATGAACAAGAAAGAACCCCCCGCGACAGCCAGGATTCAGCCGCACTGTTGTCCCAATAGCGGCCTTATTCCGAATGGACGGAAGACCTTTACCCGCCGGACATTCCTCAAAGGGATGGGGGCGACAGCTGTTACCGGAATGGCCTTGGGCAAGCTCTCCTGGCCTCTTCCCGTGGGCGCCGAAGCCGAGTCGGATGTCGGCCTCGTCCGGCGGCCCCTCAAGGTCAAGCCGATCCTCTCCTATGAAATCCCGGTGCGCCGCCACCAGACGAGCTGGAGGAGCTGGGGCGGAATCCAAACCCGGGCGGACGTCGAGGAAGAGTCCGGGAAAATCCGGGGCGAGCTCGACAAGCTTCGTTCCGCCGCCGATTTCCCGGTCGAGTTCCTTCCCGTTTCAGGCGTTCGCAAGGCCGGTGAGCTCTCCTCGGTGGTCGACCTCGCCGGTTCCGATGTTATTCTCCTCTACGCGGCGGGCGGCTGGATGGATGTCCTCGACACCCTGGGAGGGATGGGGAAGGACATGATTATCTTTTGCCGCCATCGCTCGGGCCCTGTCTATCTCTGGTACGAGATCGTCAGCCCCCGTTACCTTCGCCAGCATACCGATAACCTGGCCGCCAAGAATATCAACGATGAAGATGTCGTCATCGACAGTCCGGATGAGCTGCTCTGGCGCCTGCGAGCCCTGGCGGGTCTCCGCAACGCCCTGGGAACCCGGATCATCGCCGTCGGCGGCCCCGACGCCTGGGCCCAGCCGGCGGGTGTCGTCCCCAGGCTCGTCGAGGATATCTGGAAGTTCGACCTCAGGACGGTTCCCTATGAAGACTTGGGCCGCCTTATCCAGGCGGCTCGCTCCGATGGCGAGGCCGTGAAAAAAGCGCGCCGGCGGGCGGCCGAATACCTGGCCACACCCGGCACGACCCTCGAAACGGAGCGCTCCTTCGTCGAGAAAGCCTTCCTGCTTGAGCAGGTCTTTCGCGGGATCATGAAACAGGCGGATTGCCGGGCCATCACCATCAACGGCTGCATGGGAACGATCATGCCGCTAGCCGAGACCTCTGCCTGCTTGACCCTGAGCTTATTGAACGACGCCGGGTACCTGGCTTTTTGTGAATCCGATTTCGTGGTCATCCCGTCGGGCATCCTCCTGGCCAACATTTCAGGGAAACCCGTCTTCCTCAACGACCCGACCTATCCCCACGAAGGGATCATCACCCAGGCCCACTGCACCGCTCCCCGGAAGATGGACGGCCGGAAGAGCGAACCGGCCCGGATCCTGACCCATTTCGAGTCCGACTACGGGGCGGCCCCCAAAGTGGAAATGTCCCGGGGGCAGACAGTGACCAATATCATCCCGGACTTCTCTTCCCGGCGATGGGTTGGGCTCGAAGGAGAGATCGTCGAGGCTCCGTTCTTCCCGATCTGCCGCTCCCAGATCGATTTCCGCTTCGGCTGCGACAGCTTGAAACTGGCCCAGCGGATGCCCGGTTTTCACTGGATGACCGGCTACGGGGATTACCTCCGGGAGACCGGCTACGCCCTCCGGCGGGTGGATATCGCCTGGGACGTCCTCTAAATCCCACCACCGCCCCTCTTACCATTTTTCGGAGAGGGCGGACGCCCGTCCTGCTGGATTGGAGGAGGCGGATTTTCCTATCGGAAGCATTCCCAGCTTGATCTATTCACAAATAATGCAAAGAAATATTCACCCTCTCCCCGACCCTCTCCCGTCCAGGGAGAGGGGATTTTTTATTCCAAATTTCATGAATAATCCGGGCTAGATACGTGATCTTCGCGAGAGGAGGCGGAAGCCGCCTCCTCTCGGCAACTTGAGATGCTTTCTGGCTCCCGATCTGGGCTCTGTGACGAAAAGTGGGGTTATTATCTTGGGCGCTGGATAATGATCAGCCGCCATTGGCTGCGGCGACCATTGAGGGTTCAGCCTTCCCGAGATGCTCTTAGAGGGTACCCGCTCCGGCGGGCGCGAGGACTGTTTGAGCACGAGAAGATCCCGCGGCTAGAGGAAGGAAGCCAAGGAATAGACGCGTGGGAGCAAATCGGACGTGCGGAGTTCCGCAGCGCCGAGAAGAGCGTTGAGGGAACGGCGTTAAGAACCCGAATGGGAGCAAGGCCGATGGCGGCTGATTACAGTCCCCGTTATCCCTCGGTGACCCCACTTTTCGTTATAGGCCCCGCATCGGTTGACAGCCCTCTCCGAAACATGTTAGACATACTTCCTTTTGCCATCCTATGGCTTCTCTGGTATATTGATAATGAAGAAAACGATGCCCGAAACGAAGGCCCGGAACGCTTGTCAACATGACTGGGCCATGGCCAATATCCGGAGCGGATATCTGGTCGTCGAAGGATGTTTCCACTGCCGCAACCGGACCTCCTTTTTCTCCGAAGAGCCCGTCCCTCCCCAGGACGATTATCGCGAGGGCGACCATTTCTGGAGCTATCTCGGAAGTTCCCAGGCCTCCAAGTTCGACCTCAAGTGCCGGAACTGCTCCCAGGAAATCCCCTTAAAGGACGTCATGGCCCTGATGCTGTGCATGAGATGCGACCCGGAATGCGGCGTTTACCGAGCCGGTTCGGAAGAAAAAGGCCGGAAGACCTGGGTTTATGTGGCTCTCTGCGCCGACACTTCCCATGCCTCCGGAAAATGTATCTCCAAGGCAGGGATCAAGGCCCTCAACGAATATTTCAGCCGTGGGATCCAGGATCCCCACAAGAAAATCATCGTCGTCCCCTGCGAATTACGCAAAAGCGTCGATACCTGCCAGGGGATCGTGCTGGCGGATGTCGGTTTGACAGACATATATTGATGAACAAAGGAAAGGTCGAACAATGAGAGTGTCCGAACTGCTGAAACAAGGCGATTTCAAGACTTTCAACGAGCCCGGCGACAAGGAGATCGAAGGCGTTTATATCTCCGATATGGTCAGTGACATCATCGGCATCGGCCCGGGAAACCTGCTCGTGACCCTGCAGACGCACAAGAACCTGATCGCGGCGGCCAACCTGGTCGATGTCGCAGCCGTCGTCTTCTCGCGCGGCAAGGCGCCGACCGAGGACGTGATCGCCCTGGCCAACAAGGCGGGAATCGGGCTGTTGGGTTTCGACGGAGACACCTGGACGCTGGCCAAGAAGCTCTATGAGCTCGGCGTCAGGTAAAGGCGGCCGCGGATTCATCGTTTCGCCACCCTGATCCCGAGCAATGACCGGAATGAAGGGAAAAGATTGTATGTCTGAGGGCGGCCTGGCCGAGCTGAAGCCGGAATTCAAAGGCGAGCGGGGCGACCTG
>Ga0307378_10012741_pt1 | contig 10709 bp, 12 predicted proteins | sample UN1MG_FD_202238 | JGI IMG/M metagenome (GOLD analysis project Ga0307378, IMG submission 202238) | Soil microbial communities from Risofladan, Vaasa, Finland - UN-1 | ecosystem: Environmental > Terrestrial > Soil > Coastal area > Acid sulfate soil | place: Finland: Risofladan, Vaasa | collected...
GAGCACGAGCTTGACCAGGTTGTCCACGTCCGGCTTGTTGGCGTGCCGCGCGCTCAGCCTCACAGCCTGCTTGGCCCTCCACTTGGGGGACTTGGGCGGGCAGAACTGGAACAGGATCTGGACGAACACCGGCCCCTGCCACGGGGCCTCGGGCCGGGAGGCCATGCTCGACACGAGCACGGACTCCTCGGCCGCCTTCGTCGCGGCGGGGGTAAAGGTGGCCCCGGCCTTGGTGACGAATGGCCTGCCCTTCGAGCGGGGCTTGCCCGGCACGAAGAAGGATCCGAGGGTGATCAAGCAAGGTCCTCGATCACGCCCCAGCCTCGCGGGTCCGTTGGGAGGTTCGAGCCGAAGGCATAAGCCAGGAAGCTCTGGGGCCAGAGCTGTTCAGCCGCCTTGCCGTAGCAGCGACCGCCCTCGGTGGCGTAGCGGACGAACCGCAGGGCTGGCCGCCTCGGCAGTTCAGCCGCCAGCCTGGTCCAACATGGACCGCAGAGAGCCGCGCCGCGAGGCCAGAGGAGCGCCGTCACGAGGTCGTGGCATTCGCAGTGCAGGATCATGGGGTAGCGCAGCGGGGCCATGGCCCGCCTGCGCTGCGCGTCGGTGGCCTTTCGGCTGTAGGGGTCGAGCTTCACAGCAGAGCCTCCCCAGCCGCCTTGCCGTAGCAGCGCCCACCCTCGGTGGCGTAGCGCATGAATATGATTGGGGTGGTGGGGTCTTCGCGCCGCCACTGGGACAGCAGCCTACGCCAGCAGTCGCTGCACCTGATCCGAAGACAGGTCGGCTTGCAGTAGAGGATCATGGGGTAGCGCAGCGGGGCCATGGCCCGCCTGCGCTGCGCGTCGGTGGCCTTCCGGCTGTAGGGGTCGAGCTTCACTAGTGCCCCTCCGTTTCGTCCGCGTCAGCCCCGAGCCCACCGTAGAGCGGACCCGCCAACGCCGGGAACACGAGGTCCCCGTGCTGGTTCGTCTTCCGAGCCTGCTTCTTCCGCTCCTTCTCCTCCAAGGCCTTGGCCTCCACGTCCTCCCGGTGCTTGATCGCCTTGGCCTGCAGCTCGGCCCGCTGCTCAAGCACCCTGGTCTGCGCTGCCAGGTCGGCGCCGGCCAAGCCCAGCTCGTCCTTCCTCTCCTCGGCCGCAGCCCGGAGGCGGGAGGTCGCCCAGCGAGTGGACATGGTCAGCGGCTTGCCCTTGCCGTCCACCACCTCCAGGGCGACGGCCTCTACCTTGGCCACGGTGCGGCGCCACTCCTCCTCCTTCCCGTCGGCCAGCGACTGGTAGGCGCGGCGTAGGTGGCCGACCAGATCCTCGGCGAGGACGGTCGTCGCCGGGAGGCAGAGGTAGGTCTCCCAGGCCCCCGCCTCCCACGTCATGCGCGGGAGGTCCGGGTCGAGAGCTGGAACCACTTCCTGTTCCGACCTCACGAGTGGGAGCGGCTCGGGCTCCGGTTCAGGGACAGGCTCGATCTGGACCGAGCCCAGCCACAACTCTGTGGCCGGCTCTGGCTCAACGGAACGGGAACGGAACGGGAGCGAAGCCGTGGCCTCGGCCAGCTCCCGCTCCCCCTGTGGCTGTCTGCCCTTGACCATGGCCTCGGACAGCGCCCGCTGGATCTGCTCACCCTGCCAGCGGGCGATCGCCGTGTGGACGATCTGCGCGCGGGCAGAGACGAGGTCGTCGTCGCTGCCCACGAGCTGGAGACAGAGCCGCTCGATCTCGACCATGCGGTGGTCTTCCCCGCCCGCCTCCCAGTAGAGGATCGCGTCCCGCAGCCAGGCCCCGAAGGGGAGGCCTTGCGCCTCCCCCCGGACCGAGGCCTCGAGCGTCAGGATCTCGGGTCCGCTGTCGAGGAGGTCCGCCAGGCCTCGGAACACCGAGGCCAGGGACCTCTCCCCCCCGCAGGGGAGGGAGTCGAAGTCGAAGGCCATGGCTCAGATCCCCACGTCGACGGTCTCGCGCGGCGCAGCGGCCGCCTCGGCGACCTGCTTCCGGGCCCAGTCCATGAACGGCTGCAGGCACCCGTCCTCACGGGCCGCCTGGTGCCGCTCGCTCCCGTCCTCGCACAGCTTCAGCTTCGCGGGGAGCCTGAGCCACAGCGCAGTCGCCTCGGCGAACAGCTTCTTCTCCGCGACCTCGCGAGCAGCCTTGGTCCACTCGCCCTCGCTCCCCCTGCGGTCGTGGTCCGACTCCTCCTTCTCGCGCCGGGTCCTGGCGTCCATGGCCGAACCCTCACCGTCTCGGCCCGGGAGGCTGGCGCGCTTAGCGTTGCGGTGGTGCTGGCCGTGATCGTCCGAGTCCCCGTCCTCGGTGCGGAGCCGGAGCTGGAGGAGGTCGGCGTAGAACTCGCGCCACGCTGACGTGACGAGCCCGGCGACCTGCTTGTCGATCGGGGTCTTGCTCGTCTCTGGGATCGGCTTCGTCCGCTGGTAGTTGCGCTCGCTCCCGTCGGTGTGGCTCAGCGAGAACAGGAGGTCAAGCTGGCCCGGACGCCCGCCGCACCCCTCGTTGTCGGGGTAGATCGGCATGGCCCCGACCAGCGCGGAGAGCAGCTCGACGACGAGCCCCTCGTCCGCGAGCGCGGGGACTACCACCGTTCGGATCTTGGGGAGAGAGGCGTACTTATAGTCCGAGTAGGTGTTCTTCTTGTCGGCCCCGATCGGAGGACATGCAGCAGTTGCGGCCAGAAGCCTGGCATTGAGATTGGACGTGGTGGACATAGACTCTCCGTTGGTGGTTTGCCCCGACCAGCGAGGCGAGATAGGAAGCGTAAGATCAGGCTGGGTCAATCCTTAGCCGGAAACAATTCTAACCGCCCGGTCGGACAGTTAAGCCTGGAACAGCCCGGAACAGCTTTGGCGCAAGGCGCGCCACTGCTTGGGGCTGGACGTTGTTCCATGCTAGAATCCACCTCGTTGGCGTCGTCAATCCGCTAACGCGAAGCGCCCCGGACCTTCACTGGCCTGGGGCGCTTCCTTTGGTTCAGCTTGAAACAGCTTGGAACAGGTTCCTGCCTGGAACCACTTCTTGTTCCGGGCTAGTAGCCGGTCCCGCTCTGGTCGCCTGTCCTCTGCAGGTTGCGCCCTGTCCGTGGGCCGCTCACCCTGCTCTGCTCTGCGTTCGGCTGGGTCTTCTTCTTCGCCCCGGTCTTCTTGGTCCGTGGCGGCGCCTTCTTCTTCATGGCTACTCCTTGTCTAGTTGGTTGAGCCCTGCCTCGACCAGGGCCTTGAGCCCCAGCTCGAGCACGGCGGCTCCGGCCTCCGCCAGGGCCTCGACGGCCCGGCTCAGCCACTCACGCAGCGCGGTCACCCACGCCTGCCTGGCCTGCTCGGCCCCGGCCCAGCCCCACAGAAGCACGCGGGCCTTCACGACCCGTAGCTCCTCGATCGCCTGAGCGTCGCCGGTCGCGGCCATGGCCAGCCAGCCAGCGCCGTCGCGCAGCGCCTCGCGCAGCTTGTCCTGGTGATCCCGGTGCAGTGGAGGGAGCGCCTTGCTGGCAGCGGCGAGGGCGCGGTCCACGCCCCCGATCTGGGCCAGGAGGAGGGGGCGGGCTACTGGGTCGTCGCTCACTGGTGCGCCGCCTCTGCCTCGCGCAGCACGGCCTCCTCTGCGTCCAGTAAGTCCAGGCGGGACTTCTTCTGCGCCGGGCTCAGCCCGAGGTCCTGCTCCACGTAGGCCCGGTGCGCGGGGAGGACTACGTCAGCGAAGGCGCGCTGCGTGGCGACGAATCCGCGGCAGTCCATGCAGCAGCCGGACAGGGCCAGGAGCAGCACGGAGGTTGCATAGGTTTGAAGTTTCATGCCTTCTCCTCGGTGATCTGCTTGACCAGGGCGTGGAGTCTATCCTGCGCCCCGGTCCGCTCGGCCTCGACCTTGACCGCCGCCTTGACGGCCTTCGCCTGGTCGGGGCCCAGCTCCTGCGTGCCCTTCTCCAGCCCGCGGATCACAGAGACCGCGACTCCCAGCAGGCGCTGGCTCTTGATCTGGCCCAGGCCCCAGGCGGCGAGCGCGCTCACGATCCCGACCACGATCTTGGCTATGAGGTCGTCCACCTACATGGCCCCCGACAGGCCGAGCCGATCGAGGTCGGCCTCGGTGAGGCACGTCACCCCGCGCGACAGCTTGACCAGCCGCTGCTGGAGGCGTCGGCTCCTGCGGATCTTGCTGGCCGCCTCGTCCAGGGCCACGTCGAGGTCGCGCTGCCGCCGCATGTCCTCCAGCTCGGCAACGCTCAGCTTCCGGGTGGGCCTCTCTCTGCTAGCCGCCATGGGAGTCGTCCTTCCTGAGTCCTCGTAGTAGGTCCATGATCTCCTGGTAGAGGCTCTCGCTCTTGGCCTCGGCCCGCTCAGCGCGCTTCGTCTGGTAGACCAGGGCGCCGAACAGCAGGGCCACCGCTGGCCCGCTGCCTATGAGTGCGCTCGTTACCTGGTCCCACGTCACGGCGCCCTACCTAGCGAATGTGAATGCGACTTTAGCCGTCGTGGCAGACAGGGCCTCGACCACGTCGACCTGGCTGACGTAGTAGGCGCCGCTCGTGTCTATGTCCCACGCCAGCCTGGATCCGACCATGAACGGAAGGCCAGGCAGCAGCGGCAGCTGCAGGATCTTCGGGTTGGCGTCCGCGTTGTCGAGCAGGGTCAGCTGAAGCGTGAGCTGCGAGTCCCGCGCCTCGACGTAGAGCAGCGACCAGTCGTCGGCCACGGTGTCGCCGGCTAGCTTCGTCCACAGGGTCCGGGTCGCCAGGGCGCCGATCGCGATCGAGTCCTGCGTGGTGAACTCGTCGGGGGCCGAGACGAGGTATCCAGCTGAGGGCTCGTCCTCCCTGTTCCTGTTGTCCTTGTCGATCTGTCGCTGCGCCGCGACCGTCACGTTCGTGGTCATTTCTTCTTGTCCTTCCCCTTGGTCAGCTCATTGTAGGCCTTGATCAGTGCCTGTAGCTCCGGGTCAGCCGTGCCCTGCTGGTAGAACCGCCGCATGACGCCCACGTCTCCAGCCTGTGCCTTCCGGGCGAAGTAGGCCTCAGCCAGCGAGCGCAGCTCTACGTCCCGATCGGTTCCCCTCACGGACAGGCCGGTGACCGCCTTGAGCGCGAACAGCGCAGTGTCCCCGACCTCGAAGGCCTTGCTCCCCTCGCGCGCGTAGCCCCCGAGCCTGGTCGTGGGGAGCGCGCCCTCCAGCGCGGCCAGGCCTGGGCTGATCCTGGTGACGCCCTCGTCGTCCGTCTTCGCCAGGCCGGCACCGGCCAGGAGGTCGGCCAGGCCGCCCTCGATCTTACGGCTCCTGAAGAACGGGCCTCCGAAGTAGAGGTTCGTGTCCGTGGCCGCTCCTATCGCCGCACCAATCCCCTGCTGGAGCCGGCCCATGATCCTGCGCTGGCCAGGCAGGGCGGATCCCTTGGTGAATGGAACCGTCCGGAGCAGCTCGTCCACGTCTTCGAGCGGGAGGCCAAGCCCCTGAAGGTATTGCCCGCCCCCTAGCGGTAGGGCCAGTCCTCGCCGGACCTTCTCAGGTGACACGTCACCCTCGCGCTGACCCTCGGCAGCCATGGACCTGGGCAGTGTCCTGAGCAGGGGCCGGTCGCGAAGCGCACGAAGAGCCACTGGTGCGGTCCCGACCGTGAACCGCGCGAACGGCACGACTTGCCTGAACCAGTAGTCCGCGACCGACTGAATGTCGTAGTCCACGAACATGGCGTTGACGCGCGCGATAGCGTCCTCCATGTCCACGCCGTTCTCGAGGAATTGCGCCAGCGACCCGAGGCGCATTCTGTCCTCAATGAAGTTTGAGGCGTTGCCGCCCAGGTTCGCCAGCTGGTCGATCTGCCGCACCACCGGAGCCCTGCTCGGATCGCGACGGGACCTTGGCGCCTTCGGGTCAAGAGCCTTGATCACGTCGTCGCCCATGAGGTCCCCGAGGACTTCGCGCTCGGTTTGGTTCTGCTTCATTACGCGCCCGATCGCGCGCTGTAGAACTTCCTGCGCCGGATACTCCCCGACGCGCATAGCTCCCTTGGCTGAGCCCTTCCCGAGCTTGTCCCAGGCTGCGCGGTCTCCCTCGGCGGCGCGGATCATGGTGTCCACGACCCCCTTCGGGGCGCTGCGCTCCATTCCGAACCGCGTGTAGCCGATCCAGTTGGACATGGCCGGCAGGACTTCCTTGCCTGCGTGCAGCCATATCCTCAGCGCCTGCCCGTGCGTTATGTCCGGGTCCTGCAGGACCTGGAAGAGCGCGCCCAGCCAGTTACGCGAGTGGTAGGCCGGGTTCACGGAGGTCAGCATGGCCTTCCACCGACGGTTCGTCTTGGCGTATGCCGCCGCGATCCCGCCGGTCCCGCCAGGGATCACCTGCTCCTGCACTCCCTTTATGAACCCCTTGAACTCGGGCAGCTTCCTGGCCACGTTTTCGAGCTCGAGCTCGGTCCTGACCTTGACGTGCTTCGCCCAGCGCCCGAGGGTCAGCGCCGGCAGGCTGCTCACGGCCAGTCCGTGGTCCTTCCTTAGCTGCTCAAGCCTCGGGTTCTTGAGCACGCCACCGCTGGCGTGCCCACCCTCCTCAAGCATTTTCAGCGCCGCGGCCTCGAAGTCCTCGCGCCCGGCTATGCGCCTGGCCTGCAGGAAGTCCTTCCACATTGGCTTGGACTCGTCGAGCAGCTGCTCGACCCACGGCTGGAGCCGACGCTGGACGTAAAGCATTTGCTCGTGGCGGAGCGAGCCAGACCCGCCGCCGACGATCTGGTAGGACTTCGGCCCGAGCTTCAGCTCTGCGACCTCCCCACTCCTGAGCTTGACCTTGACCTTTCCGCCCACCATGCGGCCTAGGACCTCCATGGTCTCGGCCTTGTATGGGCGCTCCCTCAGCTCCCGCAGACTGAACTCCCCTGGCGCCCGCGGCGCAGCCCCAGGAGCCATGGGCTCCTTCGGCACGGAGGCCCGAGCCTCGTCGATCTGCCTTTGAATCCTCTCCCTGATCTGGTCGAGCGGCCTCGCGATCTGCGGACCGCCGTATGGCCCTGGTATCGAGGCGGGCACACTCGGTCGCTTGTCAAGCACGCGCCTGGCTGTCGCCATGCGCTCGTTCAGCTCGACACCAGAAGGCGCTTCAGGCAGTCGCTTGCGCGCGGTCTTCAGCCCTCGGCGAAGGAGAGCCAGCTCCTTGTCGGACAGAGCCCCGCTACCAGGGCCGGGTGCGGTGCGGAGCTTCTGGGCGAACCGCCCGTAGTTCTCGCCCACGAGACCGGAGTTGATCGCCTGCTCGAGGTCGTCGGCTAGGCCTGCACCCGGGACCTCCTGCGACGGGCCGAGGGAGACCCTGCGCTCCAATGCCTGGACCTCCCTGACCAGGCGGTCGCGCGCCGGGGAGTGCCCGCCCTGCATGGAGAACGCGCGCGGGCCAGGGGCCCTGGGCTGCTGGGGCTGCTGGATTCCCAGGCGCCTCGCCTGGGCCATGAGCTGGTCCAGCTCGGAACCGGAAACCGTTCCAGGCAGCGCCTCTTGGGCCTGGCGGATCAGGTCCCTCGCCTTCGCGACCTCCTCGGGCGGCCTTAGCTGGTTGCTGAGGGCCTCCGCTTCTCGCTCCAGTCGCTCCCGTATCGGCGCGTGCCTCGCCGCAGGGCCGACCACTCGCGGTCCAGGGCCGCGAGCCTGCGGCCTGGGCCCGGCTATGCCCCTCGCCTGGGCCATGAGCTGGTCCAGCTCGGAACCGGAAACCGTTCCAGGCAGGCTGGCCCGAGCGTTCTTGATCCACTGGTCGAGCGCATGCCTTGCGCCCTCACCCGTGGCAGTCCTGGCGTGTTCTATGATCGGCGCGAGCTGGGCCCCCTCGCTCGACAGCTTCTTGGCCTGCTCGATCAGCCTGCTCAGCTGCCGAGCGTGCTCTGCTCTCAGCGCCGGGCTGCGGTATCCGGACCGCCAGCCGGTCCTCTCGAGCGCGGCGTCGGCGATATTGATCAGCGTCTCTGCGTCGTCCCGCCGATCCCGTATCTGGTCGGCCATTGACTGAGCCCTGGCAGCGCCAGCCTCACCGGCCTTGATCCTGGCCTGGAACTTGGCCTCCAGCTCGGCGAACTCCTTCCGCTCCCTGGCAGCGAGCGCCTTCTCGCCCTCGGCCCCTGCCTCCCTCGCACCTTTGGACAGCTGCTCGAGCGACTCCGCCCTCCGGATCTCAGCGAGCTTGGCCTGCCGGTCGCGCAGCTGCTGGATCAGGAGCTGGTCGCTGGCCGCACCCTTGCCAAGCTCTTCCTGAGCTTTGGCTATCGCCTCCTCTGCGGACCTCCGCTCGGCGGCCAGCTTCTCTGCGTGCGCTTGGATCTGCGACGCCTCGACCTCGCCCTCCGTGACCCTCTTCTGGAACGCCGCCTCCCTCGCCGCGAACTCCTGCTCCTCCCTGAAGAGCTTGGCCTGCTCGCCCTCGGCGCCAGCCGCCCTCGCCCTGAACCCGCTGCGAGCTGCCGACTCGGCCCTGTCGATCTCGGCGATCTTGGCCTGCTTCGCCGCGATCTCCCTGACCGCGTCGAGGTCTAGCAGCTCGGATCCCTTGGCCCCCTGCAGCCGGAGCGTGCCGCGCTCCAGCCTGTCGAGGGCCTCCTCCTGGGCAGCCCTGACCTGAGCTCGCCTCGCCGCCTCCTGCTCTATGGCCACGGCCTCCTCGTGGCCGCGCTGCAGCTTCGCCTGGTATTCCGCAGCCCTCGTCCTGTAGGCCGCCAGCTCCTGCTGCTTGGCCTCGACCAGGCCTGGCTTGGATCGCACTCCCCCGCTTGCTGCGCGGCCGATCTCCTCCAGCTGGCGCTCGAGGGCTGCGACCTCCTCGTCCGCTGCCTTCTTCGCCACGGTCCACCGCGCGACCTCGCGCTCGTTCTCGACCGTGGCTTGGCGCCATGCGTCCAGCCTCGGCTGATACTCCGCGAGCTGGGCCTGGTGAGCCGCGAGCCTCTTGGCCTCGGCCGACCCGTGCTTGGCCAGCTTCTGCTCCCTGGTCAGCCCCCGGACCAGGGCGATCCGATCCCCTGGTAGCGGATCCCGCGGGACCTGGCGCCACCCGCGCTTGCCTGGCATTTCCGGCATGAGCCGCTGCATGTCCGCGTTCGCTTCGCGCATGAGGCGGAAGTGCCAGTCGTAGATTTCCTTCAGCCTGGTAGTGGGGACGTTGCTGAGGACGGGGTCCTTGGCAGCCGCCGCAACCAGGAAGTTCTCCATGTCCTCAAGGCTTGGCATTCTCGACTTGGTCACCAGGGCCGCCAGCTCGGCCCGGATTGGAGCGGCCATGCCTGCCGCTGCCGACTCCAACTCCTCTATGGTCAGCCCGGCATTCTTGAACTTCTCCCCCAGCACCTTCTGCGCGGCCCAGGCCTCACTCCTCATTCCGCGCGCGCGATCCCCTGCATCCTCCAGGTGCTGAGTGAGCCTGTTCTGTTGCTCGGGGTTCAGCCCGTGGACGAGCATGGTCCCCTCGCGCTCGGCGTCGGCTATGTCGGACTTGGCGCGTCCCAGGAAGTAGCGCGCCGTATCCCGTAGCCCCTTCGGGATCCTTGGGTCGTTGAACTTGCTCACGATATTCCGTGAGAACTCCGCGCCGAGGTCGGTCAGCGTCCTGTCTATGAATGCACCCACGTAGGGCAGCGGCTTGCCGGTCCCGAGCAGGTTCCTGCCGACCAGGGCGGCCCCAGCCACCGCACCTGGGAGGCCTCCGATAGCCCCTCCGATCGCGGCGCCCATGAACTCCCGTTGGAACGGGTTGATAAGCGTGGCGACAGCCTGGTTGCCCGCGGCCATAGCGTGCTCCCTCCCACCGAACCGGTAGGTGAAGCGCGGGAGCATGCCTTCCTTGAGCAGCTCGTCCATTCTGCTCTCGATCGCACCCCACGCCTCGTTAGCCAGCTTGGGGTCGTCGAGGACGTGAGGTGCCCTGAGGACCCCCTTCCCGAACAGGTCCTCTGCGGCGTGCCCGGCAGCGAGAATGTCGTCCGCGTGCTGCGGATTCGCAGCCTTCCACGCCCTGAGGTATGCCTGGCCTTTCTCTGTGGTTGCCAGCCCCTTGGCCACGGATCGGCGGGCCATGGCCACCTCGGCGCCCGTGATCGATCGGCGTCCAAGCCCAAGCGTCCCGCCCGAGACGAGCGACAGCGGGTCGCTGAACACGCCGCCCAGCACGTCCACGGCCACACGGCCCCAGCCCTCGTCGGCTCCGACCCCCTGCAGGAACTTCTCGCCACCCCAGGCCTCGATCAGGTCCGAGGCCTCCATGTTCGATTCCTGCGGGGCGAGGTCCTTCACCCCATACCCGCCGAGTCGCTCGCTCAGGCCCAGGACTGATATGTCCGGGTCGATCAGGCTCAGGCCGCCAGTGAACGGAGCGGACGCGACCTGGCTCCCGAGAACAGCGAGCTGCCCGGCTGCGGCGCCGAACTCCCCAGCCAGGGCGTTCCTGGTGGCGAACCCCAAACGCCCCAGGGTCTGTAGCGCGCCCAGGACGATCCCAGGCTCCTCCTCTGAGGCCTGCGCCAGGTCGGACGCTACGGGGCGGAGCCCTGGAATGAAGGTCACGGGCTAGAACTCCGGCCTGCGCGGACCGTCGTCCATGATCATTTTGCGGAGGGCCTCCAGAAGGCCCTCCATGCCCTGGTTCGGCCCTGTGGTCCTGGCCGCCTTGCGCGGAGACCCAGGTAGCATTTGCTGGCTCGGCATGCCAAGCCTTGCCTTGGTCCCTTCGACCATGGAGCG
>Ga0307378_10012742_pt1 | contig 10708 bp, 20 predicted proteins | sample UN1MG_FD_202238 | JGI IMG/M metagenome (GOLD analysis project Ga0307378, IMG submission 202238) | Soil microbial communities from Risofladan, Vaasa, Finland - UN-1 | ecosystem: Environmental > Terrestrial > Soil > Coastal area > Acid sulfate soil | place: Finland: Risofladan, Vaasa | collected...
ACGGCTAGGAAAACCATTCTTTCTAGCCCATTCCCAGAACTCTTGAGGGTACTGTCTTTCTACCATAGCAACCTGTTGTACTCTTGACAAGTATAATACTCAAGGTCTATTATGTCAATAAATGCGTAGCAATAAGCCATAAGGCTAATGAGTAGAAGTAAACTAAAAGGAGTTTTTTCATGGCACTTAAAGTAAAGCAAATCGATGCATCCTCGACAAAGTGGAGTGAAAACGCATCCCGAGCTTCCGGTGAGTACGCTGCCAATGCCGAGGCTGCGGCCGAGGACTGGGCGCGTAATACAGCCGGCTCAGCCGATAACTTTCACGCAGCCGTAACGGCTTCCGGCGTTAAAGAGCGCTTCCGCAGGGGAGTGGTCAGGGCCGGAGCTGCCAAGTATTCCCGGAAGATCAGAGACGTAGCGAGAGATCGCTTTGGCCCTGGTGTAGCGGCAGCGCAAGATGATTACAAGGCCGGAGTCGAGCCGTACCTGACTACCCTGGCAGGGATCACCCTGTCGCCGCGCAAGCCTAAAGGCGACCCGGCAAACTACCGCAGGGTAGAGGAGATCGGCAAGGCGCTTAATGCTAAGAGACTGGCGCTACTCGGTGGCGGAGGAGGTTAGTCGTAAATGAAATACAGAACTGTAACCGTTTTACCGGCTAAGACTCTAACTGGCGCCCAGACTGAGACTATCAATATTCACCTCAAGGATATCATCAGCCGGCTATACATAACCTGGAGTATCGGCAAGGTAAAGATCGGTATGTCAGGCTATCCTCACCAGGACATCACCAGGATAGAGCTGGTTGATGGCTCAGACGTGCTTTTCAGTATGAACGGTGGACAGGCGGCAGGACTCAATATCTATGACCGGGAGTGTCCTACTTACTGGAATGGAATTAACATCAACGCTAATGAGGTGTTTTCCTGGTACGGTATTGACTTCGGGCGCTGGCTGTACGACGAGATGCTCGCTCTCGACCCGAGCAGGTTTAACAACCTGCAGCTAAGAGTCACCGTTAACCCGGCTCTATGCGAAGTCGGTTGTGCAAGCGGAGACCTGGCTGTCTACGCCGATGTATTCGACGAGCAGGTTCCCACTCCATCCGGTTTCCTGATGAGTAAGGAACACTATAGCTCCGTTATGGGGCAGACCGGTGCTTACCAGTACGTTGACTTGCCGACTGACTTCCCTATCCGCAAGCTGATAGTCCAGGGCTACAGGGCAGAAAAAGAGCCCTGGCTCCAGGTAGCAGAGGTTAGACTTGACGAGGAAAATGTAAAGCGCATACCTCTTGACTGGACCATGTTCAACTATTACTCGATCAGAAAAACTATGGACCAACCTGTCCAGGAGCATATCTCTGCTCAAGCGGAAGCTGGTGGGACGGCTCTTTATACCTGTCCTACTGACTATTGGTCTGCTATGGTTACTAATTCCATGGATGGAGCAGGAGCGAAACATTATCCATCGGCTCATCCTGGTGGCTATTACCTTGTGACGTCTGTAGCTGGTACTTCTTACATGGCAGTAGTCAAAGGCTGGCTGCCTAACCACTGTTTCCAATTCCCCTTCGGATACCAGCAAGACATATCCGACTGGTATGACGTGACCAAACTTGGCAGTGTAAGGCTCCGGTTAAGAGCCGGAACTTATAATGCCGCCGGGACCTGGGCAGTGGTCCTTCAGCAAAACCGAAGCTACTAAATCCAGGCATGGTGTTAAACTGGGGGTAGGGAGACTTTGATCTTTCTACCCCCATTGAACTATATGAAGGAGAGAAGTTATGGTTATAAAAGGAAATCAGGCTCCCACTATCCAGGAGGAGGTAATCTACCGGCCTCTCGATCAGCTCCAGTTATTCGACCATCACGTTATCAATGATCTACTACATCACGTCTCGCCTGGTCCTGCTTGTGCTCCATTCCGTAAGTTTGGGCTATACGTCTTTATTGACTCAACTCTTGCTCCAACAACACTACAGATAGAGGTTGAGTTTTTGGATAGATGGTCTAACCAGTGGTATCAATACAAACAAGGGTTATTTGCTGCGCTCTTTTGGGAAGATACCGATACAGCCTTAGGTATCTATGAGGCTTTTGTTGGTGATGTTTTAGGCAGAGCTATTAGAGTAAAATTAACAGGAGTCGGTACTGACCTAAATAATTTCTTCACTGTCTCGGTAGCAGTAGACTTCTGGAACTAGCAGAGAAACTAAGGAGAGGTTATGGCTATTATAGACAAACAGGTAGCCGCGTCTATCGATGATGCTCACGAACTAGAATCTACTGGAGCCATGAACCTGACAGACGTTAATATTTCCAATAGGTCCTCAGCACTTATAGGTTTTAGATATTGGGGAGGTTATCGATTTGTCCTTGATGCTCCGATACCAGTCGGCTCAACCATAGATGTCGCATATTTAACGGTTTACCTTGCCAGTACGTCATACGATGATGCTAATATAAACCTCCACTTTGAGGAGGTAGCTGCTCCGGTAGCCTTTGCTGCCGGCGCATTTGATATAACCTTGAGAGATAGAACCGAAGAAAGTATTCCCTGGGTAGCTAATACCCTGGGTGTTGGCTGGAAGCAATCACCATCTCTGGTTGTACCCTTGCAGGAAGTGGTTGACCTGTGCGAATCATCAGAGATTGTTGTCATAACCCGACCTAACCAGGATTTAAGTAAAATGCTTTACGTTTCCTCATGGGATTTAGGCGATCATTCATTTGCTGCCTGGCTGCATATTGAGTATACCGCCCCTGTTGTCCCTCCATCTCATAACTCACCCGGCCAGCATATCAGGTCATTTCCTATTCCAGGCCAAAACGCAAAGGGTTTGACCTTTGACGGCCGTACCTTATGGCTTTCCAGTGATGATGATAGTTTAATATATCAGATTGACCCTGAGACCGGTACTGTTATCAGGTCATTTGCTACTCCCGGAGGTGATGCCTATGGATTAGCCTTTGATGGTAGGACATTATGGCATTGTGACTTTGGGACAGACTTGATCTACCGGATTGACCCTGAGACAGGTACGGTTATCAGGTCGTTTGCCAGCCCTGACGCCACTCTATCAGGTCTGACTTTTGATGGTCGCACTCTATGGCTAGCAGGATGGACAGGCGATTTAATCTACCAGATTGACCCTGAGACTGGCACTACTATTCGCTCCTTTGCTGCTCCTTTTACCTTCCCCTCAGGTTTAACTTTTGATGGCCGTACCCTGTACCTGGCTGATAGAGATAGCGACTTAATCTACCAGATTGACCCTGAAACCGGTACTGTTATCAGGTCGTTTGCTGCTGGTGATGCTGCGCCAGGAGATTTAACCTGGGATGGTCGTACTCTATGGATGGTTGCCGGCAACGCTGACACTATAGTCCAGATGGTTATATAAAGATAGGATTAGAGAGGGTAATGATCTACCAGGCTGATATCACAATACCAAAAAACACCCTTGAGACTTCCCCGACAGTGGTGATGATGGGGATAGCAAAGGGGATTATTACCAAGATAATGGTTAGACCGAGGCCCGGACATTCTGCATTAGCTCACCTGGTTATACTTCACCATGAACACCAGATAGCGCCGTCAACCGAGAACATGGATTTCCACGGTGATACCTTTCCGCTAGACTGGGAGGAATACTACGAGAGTTACCAGCCGGAGTACGCTCTCAAGCTAAAAGGCTGGAATGATGATGATACTTATCCTCACACGTTTGACGTATTCGTGGTAGTCTTACCCAGAAAGGCAATCATAGCTCTGGCTATAGTCGATGCTATCAAGAGTGCTTTCGGTATGCTATCGCCGACACGGATAACAATACCGTCCTGGTTAGGGGGGAAAAAGGAGTGATCAGATGAGAGAAATGCTGGCTAACATAATGGTCATAGCTTTATCAATAGGCTTATTATGGCATTTTGGGTGCATAATCAAGTATAAGCAATTCTACATCCAGGAGCCGAATATCCTGATATTAGTATCAGAGATAGCTATGTTCTGCGCTTTTATCGCCTTCGCTATATTCAACATCATTAAGTTACTGAGGAGTAAGTAAATGGCTCACGGCTATCCTGACTTTGAAGGTGATAAATCAAGAGTGTATTCTGTCGCTGAATGGGCTGTCATCGAGGGGACCGACTTGAGTTTTAGTGGAAGCGCCAATAATGTAGCTCCGGGAGCACCTTTGACAGTCAACTACAATGTTACTGCCGGTAAAACGCTCTATATAACGCAATTTACTTTCAGTTGCTATGCTAACCTTGTGGCTGATATGGATAATAACCAGTTCTGCGCTTTCGCCATGTATAACTTTACAACTGCCGAGTACCTGCTCTACATGGGAAGAAATGGAGGTGGGGGAATGCCATTAAACAAACCCATTAGCGTAGCAGCAGGAAACCTGGTCCAATTCGTGCTTGGAGTGGCAGTTAATCACAACTGTGACCTTCGCTTATCAGTTGGGGGGTATGAGGTATAAAAAGGAGTAGTAGTTATGCCAGCTAAACAGAATATCTATGGATTTGACACCGCTAACTGGAGAGAGGTATTAGTAGACGGAAGCGGCCGGCTAATAGTGGTGACTGCTCCTGGTGTGGGTTTTGAGTCTCATGTATACGGCTACGACGGCGCTAACTGGCAGACACTACTGATAGAAAGCGCTGCTCAAAAGAACCTCAGAGTCGCTCTATACAAAGGTGGGAGTGAAGCTAATATAGGCGCTGGCTCGGCTGCGTTTGGTTATGGGAATATTGGCTTGCAGACTTTCGCAGCTCTATATGCCGATGATGGCGCAAACTTATCCAGGGTAGGGATGCTTCTCGCTGGAGCAGATGCCGTACTCAATACCCTCAATACACTGGGGGCAGCCTCTATGCTCTATGGCTTCAACGGTGCCACATGGGATAGGCTCAGGACTCATGCTGGAGGCGTTCTCAAGGTAGAAAAGGCTGCGATTAGTGCTACTCTTGTCAGGAAAACTGTTGTCGGCTCGGTAGTCGCTGGTGCTCATGTATTGCATCAAATTTGTATCAATCCGAGTGCCGCTAATGCGGTAGTAGAGTTTACCGACGCTATAATAGCAGCTCAACCGATAGTTTGGGATATGTTCTTTGCGAGTAGAGAGACACATCACTTTATCTTTGATCCACCTATCCCATTCACTGACGGGATTTATTTAGAGACATTAACTGGTATTACTTCAATAATGCTATGTTATGTCTAAGAACGGAGGTAAACTATGAAATGGACGGCTATTGTCGCGATGGTTTGTATAACGGCGCTTGAGGCTATCGCATTACTGAGAGGGATCGACGGCGCTGTTTTCGGGATTGTGGTCGCGGCTCTGGCTGGACTGGGGGGATACCAGGTTAAGCGATACCTCGATATAAAGAAGGGAGAGGAATGATGGCAAGCGAATACAAGGTACTCAAGATCGACGAGCTGACCAGGTTAAGTGATACCCGGGGAGTCGAGAAGTATTACCGGCACCGGATCCGGACAAAGGGGGGGACGGTCCTCTCTGTCGATATCGACGAGGAGAACTTTACCCAGGAGAAGGCCACGCCGGTCTTACTCGCGGCAGCTCAAAACGCCGACAAGATACTGAAAGCCGGAGGTTAAATTGAGCTTCTTTGACGATATATTCTCGCTGGTATGGGATATTAGCGAGTTATTTCATGAGGCTTATCTCGAGGTCGATAGCTGGTATTCTCCATTCAACTATCTTGCGACTCCTCTGTACTGGATTTACCGGCGTACCGGGAGTCTACTAACACCGATATCTCAGGTGAGTGACTGGTCCTATGATATTAACCAGACAATAGAAAATATATTTACCCTGGACAACGTCTGGAGCACATTTCGGGACTGGTTTAAATGGGCTGAATGGTCATGGCAATGGGTTCAGGACTCATGGCTTATAATACCCGGGATGATAGACGACTGGTGGAATTCGACCATGGTTGAGGTCCAGGGCTGGATAGATGAGTCTAGTCAATACTTTACCGGTATAGTCAATACTTTACTGGCAAAGGTTAGTCAAGTAGAGTTAAGTATATCCGAACTCCTGGGCCGGCTGCCTGTGCTCGACGAGCTGGTGAGCTGGTGGGATAACTGGCAAGGAAACGTACATACATACATAGATACCTGGTGGACGTCGACCATGGGCGAGGTCCAGGGCTTAATCAATACCGCTTTTATCGATAGAGAGTCCTGGTGGACCGGATGGATCGATGTTAAGAATGAGGTTATCGAGTTTATCACCAATCCCCTTGACTTTCTATTAGATCGTTTTACCGACTGGTTTTTAGGACCGGAGGAATAATATGTCAGCCGGAGAGAGATTTAAAAGCTGGATAGACGGACTGGCCGCGTCCTGGCAGACACGCCTACTCGGCTGGATCGTTTCAATAGGCAATCCTTTTATCGGTTCACTGATCCAGTTCCTGGCACCCTGGATTGAGAACTTTACACGTGGCCAGTTACAAAAGATAATAGACGACCCTGACACATCTCCTGAGATGCGAAGTTTCGCGAACGGATTGCTGGAATTAGATAAGCTATTCCCCCAGGTTTGGGGTTGGGTGATGACCATACTCGGCGTGCTTCCACAAGCGATGGGACTGGGCATGCCCCTGGGGAGAGTACTGGAATATTCCCAGGATAAAGGCTTAAGGAGCCGCCGCCTCGATCCCCTGTCTGTTATAAATGCCTGGCGCCGGGATCCTGAAGCCTATGCTAAGTATTTTGACGATCTGAAAGAGCAGGGCTGGAGTGATGATCGGATCGAGGCCCTCAAGTTTGTCACCCAGTATATGCCGACTCCCCAAGACCTGGTTAACTGGGAGGCTAAAGAGGTATTCGAGCCTGAAATGATAGCCAGGTACGGGTTAGATAGTGAGTTTGGAGGACTGGACCTTACCCTGTTTGAGAAGATCGGCGTCACTCCGGAGCAAGCCCTTAACTACTGGAGAGCTCACTGGGAACATGCCTCCTGGAACCAGGTCGTCGAAATGGTCCGGAGAGGGCAAATGACCGAGGATGATGTCCGGGACTGGTTCAGGCTTGTCGAGATACCACCGTTCTGGAGAGACAAGCTGATCGCTATATCCTGGGAAGTCCCTACCCGGGTTGACGTCCGGCGCTTCTGGGATATGAGGACCATCGACGAGGCCCGGCTCCGGGAGATCTACACCGCGCAGGGATATCACGGCAAGGACCTCGAGGACTATGTTCTGTGGACAAAGATATACGTCGACTTCCCTGATCTTATGACCAGGTATAAGAACGGCTGGCTCACCCTTGACGATGTACGCTCCGAGCTGGTAAAGCTCGGCATGACGGCGGAGAGGGCCGAGGAGCTGATCCAGACCAAGGTAAAAGCTGTCGCCTCTGAGAAGATGGTCAAGGATAAGGATCTGACCGCGGCCGAGATTGTGAGAGGAGTTAAAAAGGAGGTCATTACCTGGTCCCAGGGGATTGAGCTTTTAATGGACCTGGGTTACGATGAATGGGAGGCCGAGTTCAAGCTGCGAATAGACGTAGAGGTTTTAACTGGCAGTCCCGAGTCTTTTGCCGAGTTCAAGGAGATCACCAGCTTATTCCGCCAGGTAGTTACCAAGGGAGGTCCAGAAATGCCGGACGAGATAAAGAAAGCCGCCGAGGAGGTTGTCAGGTTGACGGCCGAGGTAAACAACCTCAAGGAATCGATTGCCCGGGAGGAGGCGGCGCTGATCCCGGATGATAACTTACCTCCCGAGGCGACTACCCGGCTAAAAGAGCTCCAGGTATTCAAAAACAGGGCCGAGGCCGAGCTGGTTCGGGTAACAACGGACTATAATATCCTGGTATCTGAGTGGCGCCAGAAAGAATAGTCCAGGATATATGGCTTTTACAGGCACACCAAGCGCTGTAGTGACCAAATAGGCCTCTGAAATCTTTTCCGTGAGTGATTATACCTTGGCTTACCAGCCCGACCGATAAATCCTACCGTCCATTATCTCTTGCCACTCTCTGTATGAAGGTCTCGGCTCATTATCGGGCTTTTTCCACTTCTTCATTACAGACTCGGCCTGTTCAATCAGCCATTCCAGGTCAAGCGGATCCCTATCGCCCTCTTTTCTATCCATAAAACCATTATAGCAGCTTTACTAAAGATATCTAGTGCGAACCAAGCATATCTATTATTAAATGTTACCAGTAGCCTATTGACAAGTGCTGGTGAACTGTGTATACTAGATGGTAGACAAAATAAGGTAAGTAAACAGGAGGTAATCGATGGACAACGGCTTTCCCAGGTGCTCTAAATGTCAGGGCAAGGTTTTAAGAGAGGGTACAAGGTATCGCTGTCTGAACTGCGGCCAGGAGTGGGTTTCTCTCAAGAAAAGGGGGGAATTCTACGAATTTAACAAACTCGATATACTCAAAGACGTCCGGTCTAAAGGCCTCAAAGCTACTCGTTTGAAGTGGCAGATGCCGTCGTCTACCTTATCAGGGCTGATTAAAAAGTGGGAGATTGTGCTGGCGGAGCTGCCGCCGGTAGTAACTCAGGAGCCGGCGGTCAACGGACTGGTTAAGTTTCCTCAGTTCTCAGACAGTTGGCCGGAGTCGGTGATGCTAAAATGGCTGGACGTATACGAGAAAATAGAGCTAATTCAACTGGAGGTGAAAACAACTCATGAGTAAGACAATCAGGTTAGAGGATGGGGTATATATCGGGCTGGACGCAATCAGAGAGAAGCGGGAGACGTTTTCCGAGGCGGTGGAGAGGATTATCAGAGTCTATGTCACCATTAAGGACGTCTCCGATACCCTGGGACCAGGTCACTATCTGAAAGCCGAGGAGCCACCCAAAGGAGGTAGACAATGACCATAGACGAAGCTATAAAAGAATTGGAAGAGCCTGATTGGATGATAACTGAATATCAAATACCTGTATATATGGAAGCTGTCAGGCTAGGTATCGAAGCCCTGAAACGAGTTAAGCTAATCAGGGGTAATCAATTTTACCCTCACTTGAAACGACTATACGGCGAGACTGAGGAATAAGTAAAAAGGAGGTTGACCAATGAAGTGTCCACTATCGAAAAACACTCTTGAGGAGGGGAGCTATCCACCAGAGCAGGAATTTAGGAATTGTCTCAAAGAGGAGTGCGCCTGGTGGGTAAGCTCTGAGGAGTACTGCGCCGTCCTCGATATTCCTGTATTGCTAGTTACTCTCGGGAACGTCCTCGGGAAGATCTGCGACCGTATGCCTAAAGACCTGGCGCCGAGAGGAGGGTAAAGGCATTATGACATTACTCATAATTATTATAGTCGGCCTCGCGGTATTGATACTCGGACTATCGATTTACGCTTATATCCTGGTGATACGTGATCAGGCAGACAACAATGGAGGCAAGCATGATAACAGGCACTAAAGAATTACTCAATCAGTATGTAGTATCACACCGTTGTCCGGACCATGAGGATTCACTGGTCGTCGCCTGGCATGCCGGCGAAGATAGCTACGTTATCCGGTGTGGACACGGCCACTACCCCGAGGAGATCGTACCTCTGGAGACTAAGACTCAGCTTTATAAACGCGACCAGATCGAGGCCATCGATCCGGACTTTAACCTATTACCGGATAAGGACCTTGGGAGTGATAAGCTCTTAACTCAAGATCAAATATGGTCGATTATCATTTTTGCCAGGAAGTATGACCTCGATCCGTACCGTGGTCATGTGGTCCTGATGTACGGCAAGCCTTATATCGGCCTGGACGGTTATTTTTACCACGCCGATAGAACTAACAAACCGTATCAGCTCAAAAGCCGGCCGCTGACGACACCGGAGAGGTCAGACTACCAGGTGAATGAGGGGGATCATGCCTGGATAGCAAATCTCAATATCAATCACGGTGAGGGACTATTTCAGGGGTTAGGGATTGTCACCCGGGACGAAATGACAGCCAAGAGCACAAAGACACCGGGCCGGCTGAGGTCGCCGGTGGTAGCAGCTCACCCATGGCAATTAGCTCAAAAGAGGGCCGAGTGGCAAGCTCTCCGGAGGGCTTTCCCGATAGGGGAGTCCGATAAACAGGAGGAGGTTTAGGAAATGACAGACTATACTAAATGGTGCTGGAATTGCAGTAGTAGAAAGGTGTTCCCGGTCCAGACCTGGTTCCAGTGTGACGATTGCGGAGCGACTTATATACCTCAAGTTGAGGTAACTTACTCTCCAGTCACATTGGTTGACGTTGCGACTGGTGGACCTCCGCGTCCCGGGCGTCCGACTGAATACCGTCCGTCAGCCGCTAATATGCGAGACGCCGCTAGAGAGAGGGAGAGGAAGTCCGTCAAGTCTACTCCAGAATAACGGCCATGGAGTTTTGATATGACAACTGAACGCAAACTCATTATCCTGTGTCTCTTTCTCTGCGGTGTATGGCCGTTAGGCCTGTACTTCTGGCAAAAATGGAGTAAGGAAGCTAGAATAGCTTGACATTTATAATCAGAACATTTATTCTATTGACAAGGCCCTTTGGCCTGTGCTACCCTTTGTTGCACCGGTTACGTAGCCATTGGAACAGCACAACGAAGGGCTTTTTCTTTATGTCAAATCGCCCACAGGTTAATATTGTCTCTGGAGGTGAAACTATGCCCGAAAAGAGAGTTTCTCCCCTTAACAACCCCTCTTCAGACAAAAGCTCT
>Ga0307378_10012743_pt1 | contig 10708 bp, 6 predicted proteins | sample UN1MG_FD_202238 | JGI IMG/M metagenome (GOLD analysis project Ga0307378, IMG submission 202238) | Soil microbial communities from Risofladan, Vaasa, Finland - UN-1 | ecosystem: Environmental > Terrestrial > Soil > Coastal area > Acid sulfate soil | place: Finland: Risofladan, Vaasa | collected...
TTGCTATTAATTCCATATTTGTTAATAAGTTACGGACTTTTCTTTCCCTGTTTGGAATAACTATCGGGATCTTTTCCATTATTTCAGTCTTTACTGTTCTTGACTGGATGGAGAAATCTATCCGCGACAGCATTAATTCAATGGGAGATAATGTTATTTATGTTCAGAAATTCCCGTGGTCTTTCGATGCTAATCTGGCCTGGTGGGATATAATCAGATGGCCATCGGTTTCATTGAACGACTATGAGGCTATCCTGGAAAAGTCAACAAAAGCTGAATCGATCTGTTTCGGTGTTTTCCAATCAGAAAGAATAAAATATAAAAATAATGTGGCAAATGATGCAATCCTGGGTGCGGTATCAACTGATCTGGAAAAGGTAGTATCTTTTGAGATAGAGAAAGGAAGATACTTTTCCACATTTGAATCTGCCAGCGGTAGTAATGTTACCGTATTGGGTTCTGAAGTTGCTGAAAGATTATTTGAAAAAGCTGATCCTGTAGGGAAAGAGATTATCATATCAGGATTCAGAGCCCGGGTAATAGGTGTAATGAAAAAGGAGGGCAAGGGAGGAATCAGCTTAAGTAATGCTGATCAGTTAACTATTATTCCTTTAAATTTTGGACGAAGTTTTATCAATCTGCGAAACAGATTTGTCGAAGCCCAGTTAATGGTAAGAGCAAAGCCCGGAGTATCGGTCCAGGAACTCTCTGATGAAGCTACTATGGTTTTACGGGCTTCGAGGAGACTTAGACCCGGAGAAACATCAAACTTCTCCGTCAACCGGGCAAGTATGCTCTCCCAGGGATTTGATGCTGTCTTTAAAGGTATTAACATAGGAGCGTGGATTATCGGAGGATTCTCAATCCTTGTAGGAGGTTTCGGAATAGCAAATATTATGTTCGTGTCGGTCAGGGAAAGGACAAATATTATTGGCATCCAGAAAGCGCTTGGAGCAAAGAGGTTTTTTATACTTCAGCAGTTTCTTACAGAATCAGTTCTGCTTTCGCTTATTGGTGGAATACTCGGGCTGCTCATGATATTTATTGCCACCCTGGCTATAAATTACCTTTACGAACTTAACATGCACCTTACCATGGGGAATATTTTTGCTGCAATCTTCATATCGGGTATTATCGGAGTAGGGGCAGGTTATGCCCCTGCCTATTCTGCCGCCAAAATGAATCCTGTTGATGCTATGGGATTTTCATTCTGATCCTTCACTGTTTACCTGTATCCAGTTAGTCAATTGAATAAACTGATCGACTGATAATTGTTCAGGTCGTAAGTGGAATCCGTGATAATCATCCCTTTTAAGGGAAAATGCTGATTTTACTGAATTCCTGAGTGTCTTCCGGCGTTGATTAAAACATGATTTAACAACTCTGACAAAAAGGGACTCATCACAATCAAGGATATTGACCTCATTTCTTTTAAGCCGTATCACACCGGATTTTATTCTGGGAACAGGCGTGAAAACTGTTGCCGGTACCGTAAACAGATACTCGGTTGAATAATAGGCCTGAATAAGAACACTCATAATTCCATAGGTTTTTGATCCGGACGGAGCACAAATTCTTTCTGCAACCTCTTTCTGGAACATACCGCATACCTCCATAACTTTATTCCGGTGATCAAGCACTTTAAATAAAATCTGGGTTGAAATGTTATATGGGAAGTTCCCGACTATTGCCAGCTTATCGGGGAAATAAGCATCAAGATCCAATTTAAGGAAATCCCCCCTGATTATGTTTTTCAATTCCGGAAGATTGGATTGAAGATAATGAACCGACTCATTATCTATTTCAATAACCCTGAAATCAGAAAAAGGCATATCAATGAGACACCTGGTCAGAGTTCCCATGCCCGGCCCAATCTCCAGGACTGAACTATATCCTTCATTTGAAAGAGTTCCTGCAATTTTTCTGGCAATGTTATTATCATTCAGAAAATGTTGCCCCAGGTTCTTTTTTGGCTGTACTCTTCTCATCACTCAGATAATAACTACTAAACGGGACTCAGGTCTGTAATAATTCTCTCCCGAACTTTCTCCAGATAGGAATATTGAGAGTTTCCAGAAAGAATATAAATCTTTTCAGAGCATCATAATACAATGTGAAAAAGAGGAAAGTAATCATTATCCAGATAGCAAAAGTGTTGAAAAAGAGAGTATCGATCCGGAGATTTCCAAACTGTTTATACGGGGCGTAAAAGTGTGCCCTTCCATATTTTGAGCCTGGTTTCATTAATACTGGATCGGCTTTCTGGATCAGTTTCTTTTCCGAATCAAAAATTCTGATTGTATTTAATCTGTTAAGCACTACATTGGCTATATTTTCATTATAATTCATGTCTCTTAGTCTTAAAAACTGATCTTCACCCATCCGTTCTTTCATCTGATTATAGAGAGAATCACGCTGAAGAGTAAGAATTCTACCTGTTGATCTGAAGGAACTCATAAGACTGTCAAGATATAATCGGGCATTATCTGCGATAAAGTCATTAAACTTTGTATAATTCATATCATTGAACCAGCTTCCGGGTATTAAGCCTGAAATTGCTGAAAGTTCATTGATATGATAATTGATTTTTCTGAGATTACCCTCCGAAGATTCGCGATACACCTGATTTTTTCCGGCAACACGGCTTTGCTCAACCTTGACCTTCAGTGTAGGGACAAGAAAGGAAGCAATCCAGTCATTCTGACTTATATCCATATCATGTTTAAAGAAGGGTTTTTCAAATTTGTTATTTTTAAATTGTTCGACCATTATTGCTTCATATGCCCAGCGGGTGACCATTGCATCACCAATCATCGGGACATAAGTTTTTCTGGTGATAGATTTATGCAGATCATCAAAAGGGATCATTGCACCTCCCAGAATAAGCATTGGCACCAGAAGAAGTGGAATAAGAATATATATACTTACGGCTGTTCTCATACCAGCCGATATATTAAGGCCGAGTATATTTCCAAAGCAGGCGGTGGAGAAGAGGATCAGCCACTGTTGAAAAAACATTCCTCTTACTTCAAGAAGACTATTGGCAACGAGAACAAATAGCATTGACTGTATAGCGGATAATCCAAAAAGAAAATTGATTTTTGATACAAGATAACTTGCTCTGCTTATATTAAGGTACTTTTCCCTTTCAAGTATTTTCCTGTCCCTGAATATCTCTTCGGCGCTGACTGTCAGTCCGATGAAAAGAGCAACAATAACAGCCATGAACAGGAATACATAATAATTCTTATTTGAAGCAAATATATATATGTCATTTTCACTGTACCTGGAAATAAAACCAAGAATAAAAGCTAAAAGTGGAGCTTCGAGCAGGTTGATTGTCATATATTGCCTGTCGGCCAGTTTCCGTTTAATATTCCTGCTTACAAAAATCTTAACCTGTTCTTTCTTTTTGGGAACTCTGAAGTTGCTTACAGGGATAGCTGATTTATCCGGTTTCGCCTTAAGAACCGGCATCATTTTCCTCCTGTATTTATCGTACCATTCTTTAGGACTTACCTGCCGTTCTTTTCCTTCAAGTCCGGAATTATCAATTACCTTAACCTCAACAATTTGCAGGATGTTGTCTGTTTCAATATTACCGCAACTCGGACATTCACTTTCAGCTGCGTTTGCCTGTGATGTCTCAGTCTTGAAATAAACCAGGGCCTCTACGGGATCCCCATCATAAATCATGTACCCGCCTTTGTCCAGTATCCAGAGCCTGTCGAACATTTTCAGAACTGAAGAGGAAGGCTGGTGTATATTGGCAAAGACAAGTCTGCCGCTCAATGCCTGATTTTTAAGCAAGCCCATCACTTTCTCCGAGTCGAATGAAGAGAGCCCTGAGGTTGGTTCATCGATGAACAGGACGACAGGTTCGCGCATCAGCTCAAGTCCTATGTTGAGTCTTTTACGCTGCCCTCCGCTGATTTTCTTGTTAAGCGGATCACCAACCTGCAGATCTTTTATTTCATACAGGTCCAGATCCTGAAGGACCTTATCCACGGTGGAATTAAGCTGCTCCTCATTATAATCACCAAAACAGAGACGGGCATTGTAATAGAGGTTCTGATGAACAGTCAGCTCCTCGATCAGAAGGTCATCCTGCGGAACAAAACCTATTAATCCATTTAGTTTCTCAGAATCCTCATGGATATCATACCCGTTAATATAGATGTTACCTGTTGCCGGTTTGATCTTACCATTAAGAAGATTAAGCATAGTGCTTTTTCCAACCCCGCTGCCACCCATCAAACCAACCAGGTTTCCTGACTGAACCCGGAAACTCATTTTGCGTATGCCGTTGTCAGAATTCCTGAAGATATACTCTATATCATGTCCTTCAAGAAATATTGTCTCAGAAAATTTCCGTGAGACAAACTTTTTATAAATCCTTGAATAATAAATAGGATCAATACCCTGTCCCTTTATATTTACTCCTCTTTCAAGCAAATAAGGGCGGCATGCAATTATATCACGTCCCTTGAAATAGAGGATCATGCTGCCGTCATAAGTCATGATCAGAGATCCTGTACTTTCAATGTGTAGAACGAAAAGTTGCCCCTGGAATCCTTTAATCCTTATATGTCTCCACTTTTCATAATTTTTGAAATCCCTGGCTGCCCATAGATCGGGATTATCACTTTCGATGATCAGAATACAATCGGGTGAAACTTCGTCGTAAGTTCTGCCGATCATGAAAGCACAGGCATTATCGTACTCCTTCTTCGAAATACTGAATGTTCTTGCAACAATGTCGATAATTGTTTTCTCCTGTTCTGATACCAGGCCATCCTCAAATGCAAATTCCAGCAATTGAAGAAAGACAATCATTCTCTCTTCCAGGAATAATCCCTTTCTTATCTGCCGGCATATATTCGTGATCTGAAATGATATCAGAGAGTCTTCATCAGAAAGTTCTGATTTGTCAACACTTTTCAGTTCGTTGGAATAAAACTCGAGATTGTTTTCGAACAGAGCAAAATATTCCTCTTCGAGTTCTCTGTTAAGGTATCTTCTCAGATAGCTGCGCAGAATCTTTTTCCCCCTTGAAGAAATACCTGCCGGATTAATCGTTGATACAATGGCAAAGATGTGTATCAATGCAAGCAATACAGACTCTCTCATAAAGACACCGGTAAAAAAAAGACCGCAAAGTAGATCTTTGCGGCCATATAATTATGCAAAAATCATAAAACAACCTTGCTTCTTATTTCCTCAATAGCTTTAGTAATGTCGATGATATTCTTATTTGTGAGGCTTGTACTTAGCCCGTCATATACTTTTTTCATCGGATCAAGCATATTTATGAACTCACTCAGACCCGGATCATTTGCATAAGGTTGTGTAATCTCGAGATAAAGTTCAAATGATTTCTTCTGTTCAAGTAATACTCCTGCAATACCAGCAACATTATATGCTGCTTCTGAAACGTGCGTGGTCAGGTACATACCTTCGACCCAGGCTCCTCCTACAACAAGAAGGGCCAGAGCCTGCTGATCATTATCACTTAAATATCCATATGTGCTGTTAAATGCCTCAGTAAGAATAGCAACAAGCGTATCACGGTCATCAAAATTATTCTTTATCCTATCATATAAGGATTCATCATAGATCTTAGACATATTCAGCTCATTTGCCAGGGATCTGATTGCATTAAGATAGTTTATGACTTCCTGCTGTATATTATAAAGTGTTGCATAACTGAGATCTGCCCCATAAACACCCATGTTTGTTGCACGCCTGGTACTGCTGAAATACTTCTTTGTGTTTTCAACCGGGTTCGAAATACCGATTATGTAACCAACTTCCAGTTCTGAAAGCATTTTTATCACTTCTGCCGATGTAGGCAAAGGATATACATTTTTTTCAATTTCAGTTTCAATTGTTTCAACCTGTTGCAGTTCAATCTTTTTCTGTTCCTCCCGTTCCTGCCTGGAAGCTCTGTTTTTGCATGAAATCATTACTGTAAAACTTAATATCAGGACCGGAAGCATAACAACAGCCATTGTTTTTTTCATATCGAGTCAATTTAGATTTGTTTAGTCCAAAAACGCCTATAAAAATAATAAATAATATTAAAATAGCTCATTAGTTATTATTATTTTGAATAATCACCGGACTTTATAATACGGATTAACAGAAATATTCAGCAATATGTTCAATCAAATCAGGAATTCAATCTGAAGGCCCCGACCTACCTTCACCAATTTTATTTATCTTTGAAACCCTGAAACAGTAACGATTTTTCATGAGCTGGAATTTTGATGCTCCTGTCAGCAGAGAGGGAACAGACTGTATTAAGTACGATCTCAGGAAAGAGACTTTTGGGGTAGAGGCTGTCATTCCAATGTGGGTGGCAGATATGGACTTTAAAACTCCGGATTTTATTGTAACAGCCCTGCAAAAGCGCCTGAATCATGAGATATATGGTTATTCATTTCGTCCGGCAGAATATTTTCAATCCATCATCGACTGGTTCGGCAGCAGACATGGCTGGCAAATAGAAAAAGAGTGGATCAGCTTTTGTCCCGGTATTGTTCCGGCACTAAATCTCTGTACACTTGCCTTTACCCAACCGGGTGATAGTATAATTGTCCAGTCGCCTGTCTATTTTCCATTTTTTTCTGCTGTTGAGGGGCATGACCGTAAACTGATACTTAACAGGCTGAAAGAATCGGATGGGAAATGGGAAATGGATCTTGAATCTCTTGTAGAGAGCATCGAGGGGAGAACAAAGATGATAATAATTTCAAATCCTCATAATCCTGTCGGAAGGGCATGGTCACCCGAAGAGCTGAATGAGCTGACTGAAATCTGTATTAAAAGGAATATCCTGATCCTTGCCGACGAGATACATTGTGATCTGGTGCTGCCAGGATTCAAGCATACCACCATTTCCGGCCTGTCAGAAAATGTTGCTGAAAGGACAATAACGGCTATTTCACCCAGTAAAACATTCAACCTTGCAGGATTGTCAACATCATCTGTAATTATTCCTGATCCCGGGTTAAGAAAATCATTTAACAGAATTATTGACAGCCTCCATCTGGGCAATGGCAATATTTTCGGAACCGTTGCATCCATTGCCGCGTATTCTCAAGGACACAGCTGGCTGGCTGACCTGCTTGAATATGTTGATCAGAATGTTGATTTTGTGGTTGAATATTGCAGAAGAATGATCCCTGAAATAGTGCCTGTTCAACCCGAGGCAACTTATATGATCTGGCTTGATTGCAGAAAACTAGGCATGCAGGGTAAAGAGCTACAGAAATTTTTTATTACTCAGGCAGGGATTGGAATGAATGAGGGAACAACTTTTGGTCCCGGAGGTGAAGGATTTATGAGAATGAATCTGGCAACAACACATACGATGGTCATTAAAGCAATGGAACAGATTGAAAAAGCTGTTTCATCAATTAGATAAAAATAAAATGCAGGTTTAATGAATGACAGGGTGAAGGTACGGTTAACTCTTGAAGACGGAACAATCTATTATGGCAGATCATTCGGAGCTGCGATAGTATCAGCCGGAGAAGTGGTGTTTAATACAGCAATGACAGGATATCCTGAGAGTCTTACCGACCCCTCCTATCGTGGCCAGATCCTTTGCCTTACTTATCCCCTGGTTGGAAACTACGGTGCTCCTGGTAAACTTGAAGAAAATGACCTCTTCAGGTTTTATGAGTCTTCATCAATTCATATTTCCGGTCTGATCGTTTCCGATTATTCCTTTGAATACAGCCACTGGAATGCAACTGAAAGCCTTGATGAATGGCTGAAAAGAAATGAAATCCCCGGAATATATGGAATTGATACACGGGCATTGACAAAAAGAATAAGGGAAAAAGGTGCAATGCCTGGAAAAATTGAACCCGAAGGCGAAGAAACTGATTTTTATGACCCCAACAAAGTAAACCTGGTTGCCGAAGTGAGCACCCATGAGAAGAAAGTCTATGGTTCGGGAAGATACAGGATTATGCTGGTGGACTGCGGTGTTAAATACAATATTATCCGCAATCTGCTGAAGCGTGATACAACTATTATCAGAGTTCCCTGGAATTATGATTACCATTCAGAAGAATTTGACGGACTCTTTCTGACCAACGGTCCGGGTGATCCGAAAATGTGCAGAGCAACAATTGAAAACATAAAAAAATCTTTTAATGGGATAAAACCTGTTTTCGGGATATGTCTCGGGAATCAGCTTATGGCCCTTGCCTCAGGAGCTGACACCTATAAGCTGAAATATGGCCACAGAAGCCACAACCAGCCTGTTCTGGAGGTCGGAACCGACAAAGCCTATATTACATCCCAGAATCACGGATTTGCTGTTGACAATAAGACACTTGACAAAGAGTGGGAACCACTTTTCATTAATATAAATGACAATACCAATGAGGGCATGAAACACCGGACCAAACCCTTCTTTTCAACTCAGTTCCACCCCGAAGCTTCCGGCGGCCCCACTGATACGGATTATCTGTTTGATATATTTATTGAAAACATTAAAAAGCCGAACCCCTGAATCCCCTGAAGGGGACTTAAAGATACTTCATCATTTTTTCTGCCAGTTCGGTTGCGGATTTACTACTAAAACACCTCATCCTTTTTTCGAAAATGGCTGATATTTCGTTGTTGCAAAGGTTTCCGATACTCCCCTCATGAGTATAATCCGACAGGGAGGTCTTTGAAAATGATCCCTCTTTAACTGTTCCGGAAACAGTTTCATAAGCATCCCTGAAAGGAATCCCCTCCCTGACAAGCCGGTTTACTTCTTCTGCACTGTAAATATTGTTATAAAGAGGATTTTCGGTAATATCATTACGTATTGTAATGTTGTTGAGCATAATAAGCATAATTTCAATGCATTCCATTGCTTCGCTGAATCCATTGAATACCATGTGCTTAAGTAGCTGAAGATCTCTGTGGTAACCTGAGGGGAGATTGCTTGTAAGCATGGATATCTGGCCGGGAAGCGTCTGAACAATATTCATCCTGGCTCTGATAAGCTCAAAAACATCAGGATTTCTTTTCTGGGGCATGATACTCGAACCAGTTACAAACTCATCAGGGAAATCGATGAATCTGAATTCAGATGTCATATACAGACATATATCCATTGAAAAACGAGACAGTGTCTGAGCAAGAGATGCAAGAGCTGAAGCTATTGCCAGCTCTACTTTTCCCCTGCTCAGACTTGTATATGCAGAGTTGTAAATCAGATCGTCGAATTCGAGGAGTTCGGTGGTAAGCCTTCTGTTAAGGGGAAGTGAGGTCCCATACCCGGCTGCTGACCCGAGTGGATTCCTGTTATTCATCTCCCTTGCAGACGAAAGAAGTAAAATATCATCTGCAAGAGCTTCAGCATAGGATCCAAACCAGAGACCAAATGATGAAATCATTGCAGGCTGCATATGGGTATAGCCAGGCAGGAGTATTTCCCGGTACTGCTCGCTTAAAGACGACAGCTTAAGATAGAGCTGCCGGATCAGTAATGCCAGTTTATCTATCTCATTCCTGGCAAAAAGCCGCATATCTACCAGTACCTGATCATTTCTTGATCTTCCGGTGTGTACCTTTTTACCTGTGGGACCAAGGACAGAAACCAGTTCCTTTTCTATCTGTGAATGAATATCCTCAACACCTTTATCAATTTTAAGGCCGCTCTCTTTGTCATGACTGAAAAGAGAAAAAAGTGATTTCAGCAGCTTCTTCTTCTCAACAGGTGAGATCAGACCCACATTTTCAAGCATAATGACATGTGCCATAGAACCAATGATATCCCATTGAGTAAGGAGCAGGTCGGTAACTCTGTCTTTGCCAGATGTAAACTCAATGATTGAAGGTTCTGGAGTAATCCCCTTGTCCCATAGTTTCATATTCGGTCTATTTATTTCTCATGATTATCTCAATTCATCCCTTATTTTTCTTTCTTGCTTCAACAATTGCTCTGTGTGCCATAAGTCTTATCGCATTAATTCTTATGAATCCCTTACTGTCGGTCTGATCAAATCCTCCCTCAATATCCATACTTGATAACTTTTTATCATACAGGGAAGAAGGAGATTCACGTCCCTCAATCAGAACATTTCCCTTATAGAGGCAGAGATGAACGGTTCCGTCAATCAGTTCCTGGCTCTTCTCGATGGCTGCCATTAGAAAATCCATTTCAGGACTAAACCAGAAACCGTTATAAATCAATTCAGCAAACTTTGGAGTAAGCATATTTACCAGTCTCATGACCTCCCTGTCCATGGCTATACCCTCAATATCCTTATGGGCAATATGCAGCACAGTTGCCGCAGGTGTTTCATATACACCTCTTGATTTGATCCCGACAAATCGGTTCTCAACCATATCGAGTAATCCTATTCCATTCTTCCCTGCAAGCTCATTTAAATAGGTGTACATTTCATATGATTCCTCCTTTATTGTTCCGTCATCTTTATTAATAAGTTTCACCGGTATTCCATTCTTAAAATGAATCACGATTCGAGTCTCCTTATCAGGGGCATCCTGGGGCAATACCATTTTTTCAAGCATGCTTTTCTGAACTGAAAACATCGGATCTTCAAGTATTCCTGCTTCATGACTGATATGCATTAGATTATCATCCTCGCTGTATGGTTTGTCTATACTTGCTTTTACAGGTATCTTTTTTTCTGCAGCATATTTCAAAAGATCTGTCCTTCCTTTGAAAGCT
>Ga0307378_10012746_pt1 | contig 10705 bp, 11 predicted proteins | sample UN1MG_FD_202238 | JGI IMG/M metagenome (GOLD analysis project Ga0307378, IMG submission 202238) | Soil microbial communities from Risofladan, Vaasa, Finland - UN-1 | ecosystem: Environmental > Terrestrial > Soil > Coastal area > Acid sulfate soil | place: Finland: Risofladan, Vaasa | collected...
CAGCTCCTCGAGGGCGTCGGCGGTGACGTAGGTCGGCCGGGTGTAGGAAGAGGCGAAGACGACGTCTCCCGGGGACTCCTCCAGGTAGGGCTGATCGAAGAGGGGCCAGCGTCGGTCGCCGTAAATCAACGAACTCCGCTCGAGGGCGTCGAGCTGCTCGGGCCGCAGGTCGTACTGCCAGAGGTTCGTCACGTCGGAGAGCGGCAGGGGGAGCGGTTGGTAGAAAATCTTACTGAAGCCGTCCACCAGGTCGGTGTAGTAGAAGCCGGAACCGTCGGGCGCCCAGGCCAACCGGCCGGGCTCGGAAAGGGGGTTGAGCTTGAGGAGCCGACCGCGGGAGGGCTCGTAGTAGTAGATGCGGTGGTTGCCGTTCAGGCTGCCGATGAACAGGAGGCCCGTCATGTTTGGGGAAAGGAGCGGCCCGCGGCCGTGAACCCCCTCGACGGGGAAAATACCCTCCAGCCCGGTGGCCACCACGGTGACCCCCTCGTCGGTTTCCGCCTCCCCCAGTACGCCGAGGCCGTGGGGCGTCCAGCGCAGATGGGACACCCCTTCGACGGGGAGCGCGACCGGTTGTCTGTCCGAGCCGTCCTCGCGAACGGTGAACGGTCCCTCCGCGGAACCGTAGAGGACGCGGTAGTGGAGGGTGTCGCTCTGGAACTGAATCGGGCTCCACCGGGGCTCCGTCTCGTCCCCCTCGTGGTGGGTCAGCCGCAGCTCACCCCCGCCACGGGCGTCCATCACCCAGACGTCGTAATCGCCCTCGACCCGCGAGACATAGACCAGGGAGGAGCCGTCGGGCGAGTAGTGGGGGTCCTTTTCGTCCGAGGTGGAATGGGTGAGCTGGTGCAGCTCGCCCCCGGCGGCGGGGACGACGTAAAGATCGGAGTTGCCGCTCCGGTCGGAGGCGAAGGCCACCAGGGTGCCGTCCGGCGAGACGGCCGGCGTGCTGTCGTTGCCCTCGCCCGTGGTTATCTGCACGGGGGAGGGGAGCTTCGCCTCGACAATCTCCACCCCCTCGGGCACCAGCCGCCCCGCCTCGGCGGGGACGGACAGGAGGATGACCAGGCCGACGGTGATTCCACCGATCAGGAGCACCGTGACGATGGGGTAGATCCACTTCCTGGCCGGGGAGAGACCGCCGAACCACTCTTTGAGCCGCTGGATGGGGTGGGGCATGACCGACTTCCGGCTGAAGGGGCGCGTGCGGGAAAACCCCGGGGGCGCGCCTGTGTGTACTCGGGCGGGCTAATCCTACCGGCGGGGCCCAGCGTTGTCAACCGATAGAGAAGCAATCCACTTGCATCTGCAACATAGTTGCGTTATAATCCCGAGGGCTGGCCGCCCGTCTCCCGCCGACGATAGCCGTGAGTGTAATCTACGAATCCATCGGCGGATGCATTTCACCGGGGACTGAAGTTGAAAACCGAGACCGCCGGGGTGTTGCTGAAAAAGAAAGGCCTGCGCTGCACCGACCCGCGCGTGCGGACCCTGGACGTCATCCTCGCCGGCGACCGGCCGTTGAGCCACGCGGAGATCGAGGAACGGCTGGAGCCCAGGCTCGACCGTGTCACCCTCTACCGGGTGCTGAACGACCTCGCCGAGGCCGGACTTCTGCGGCGGATAACCACGGGGGCGGCGACGCGCTTCGGCGCCTCGGACCACGCCCACGCCCACTTCACCTGTGACGCGTGTGGGATCACAACCTGCCTCGAGACGGTCCCCGTCCCCCGCCCCGCCCTGCCGATGCGGTACGTGGTGGAGGGGGTTGAGCTGAACCTGAGCGGGCTCTGCCCCGGATGTTCAAACGCGCTCCGTCCCGATGAGCCGGAGGTCGAGGAGAAATGAAGGTCCGCGCTTTCCTAGCGTTCATCCCCTCGACCCTCCTCCTCTCCTGCGGTGGGGGGGAGGTGGTCGAGGACGGAGGCGGCCTCACCGTAGTGGCTAGTATTTTACCGATATACCTTCTTACCGAAAATGTAGTGGGTAATACGACGGGCGTCACGGTGGACGTCCTGGTCAGCCCCGAGGCCGGCGATATTCACAACTACCAGCTCGTCCCGGGGGACCTGTTAAAACTAAACCGCGCCGACCTGGTCATCCTCAACGGCCTGGGCCTCGAGGGGTTCCTCGGGGACGCCCTGGCCGACCTGCCCGAGGGGACCGAAATCGTGACGGCCGGGGAAGGCATCGAGCCCCTGCCCCTCACCTTCCACAATCATCAGGGAGAACCGCACGGCGACGAGCACGGGGAGTGGGACCCCCACCTCTGGGTCTCCCCCCGCAACGCCGTGCGGATGACGCAGAACATCCGCGACGCCTTGGCGGAGGCGGACCCGGCCCACGCCGACGCCTACCGCGCCAACGCGGCGGAGTTCATCGCCCGGCTAGAGGCGCTCTACGAAAAGATGCTCACCGCCGCCCGGGGGTGGCCGAACCGCGCCATCGTCACCAACCACGACGCCTTCGGCTACCTGGCCCGGGACCTGGACCTGGAAATCGCCGGCGTGGTGATGCTCACGCCGGGCGCGTCCCCCTCGGCCGGGGAGATGCTCCGGCTGGTAGGAATGATCCGAAATAAAGGCGCCGCCGCCGTCTTCGTCGAGCCCGGTTACCCCGAAGGATCGGCACGCAACATCGCCCGGGATGCGGAGGTTCCGGTTTACGTCCTGGACCCCTGCACCACCGGCGGCACCGACCCCGGCCGATTCCTCGAAGTGATGGAGAAAAATCTGGAAAACCTCGACGCCGCCCTGGGAGGGCGATGACCGAATCCGGTGTAGTGGATAGACCGGCGATCAGCCTGGCGAACGTCACGGTCCGCCTGGGCGATCGGGTCGTCCTGGAAGACGTCACCGCCGACGTCCCGACCGGTGTCATCACCGCGGTCATCGGACCCAACGGCGCGGGCAAAACCACGCTGCTCAAGGCCATCCTGGGGCTCGTGCCCTACGAGGGCCGTGTCGTTTTCCCAAGTTTCCCGCACCGCCCGAGCTTCGGGTACGTCCCCCAAGCGCTGGGGGTGGACGAAGGCTCGCCGCTGACGGTGATGGATTTCCTGCTCCTCAAGCTCCAGCACCGGCCGCTGTGGCTCGGGCGGAGTCGTTCGGCGGGCGACGAGGCGCGGCGCCAGCTCGGGGCCATGCGGGCGGAGAATCTGGCCGATCGGCCCCTGGGCGTCCTCTCCGGTGGGGAGCGCCAGCGGGTGCTCCTGGCGGCGGCCCTGGCGGGGAGGAACGGCGGCCCGGACGTGCTGTTACTGGACGAGCCGGCCTCCGGGATAGACGCGGTCGGGGGCGAGCTCTTCGCCGCGCTCCTGGCCGAGCTCACCGAGGAGCGCGGCCTGACCACCGTCCTGGTCAGTCACGACCTCTCCGTCGTCTCCGCCCACGCCCGGCGGGTCGTCTGCCTCAACCGGCGACTGATGGGGGTGGGGTGCACCCGGGAGACCATCTCGCCGGAAACCATCGCCGCCATGTACGGGCGGGACGTGAGCCTCTTCCTCCACGACCACCACCCCAGGGATGGGTAGCCGGAAAACGGCCCCCCGAGGCGTCGAGCAACGAACCCTTTCCGGAATGCGACCAAACCGCCCACGATGTTCGAGCCGCTCTACCAGTTGCTGAACCATCTGCTCCCCCAGGCCCTCGCCGGGGCGTCGTTCTTGAACCGCGCCCTGGTGGGCGGCCTCTTGCTCGCCGCCGCCTGCGGCATCGTCGGGGTCGGCGTGCTGGGGCACCGGATGAGCTTCTTCACCAACGCGGTCAGCCACTCCAGCTTCGCCGGGGTGGCGGTCGGCCTGCTGGCCGGTGTCTCGCCCTACGTCGGCCTCGTCGGGTTCGCCGTTTTCGTCGGCCTGGGGATAACGGCGCTGCGGCGGCGGGGGCACCTCTCCGGCGACGCGACCGTGGGGGTGGTCTTCTCCGCGGTGATGGCCCTGGGGATAGTTTTGCTGAGCGCGTTTCGGGGGCTGGGGCGGGAGATGCTGACCTACATCTACGGCGACATCCTGGCGCTCACCGAGGCCGAGGTGTACCTGGCCTTCGGCGCGCTGGTCGTGGCGGTGGCCTTCTCGGTCTTCTTCTTCAACCGCCTGGCGCTGACGGCGGTGAGCCCGGAGGTGGCGAAGGCGTCGGGAGTCCGCGTGGCGGCCCTGGAATACGCCCACGCGGCGCTGGTGGCGGGGATAGTGGCGGTGGCCATCCGGGCGGTGGGGCTGCTCTTCGTTACGGCGCTGTTGATTCTCCCCGCGGCGACCGCCCGCAACATCGCCCGGAACCAGGGCTCTCTCTTCTGGTGGTCGGCCGGTCTCGGGGCCCTCTCCGCCGTGGGGGGGACAATTCTGAGCGTGTACCTCAACACCTCCACCGGGGCGACGATCATCCTCCTCGGGGCCGTCCTCTTCGGGGCGTCCGTCCCCATCAGGCTGGCGAGGAAGGCCAAGAGCCCGTGAAAGGGCCCATCCGGTCGGAACGGAGCGTATGGGCTCCGCTCGTCCGGGGGTCCGCGCCCAATGGTACGGCCGCTGCGGACGAATCCTCCTCTCGATTGACAGATTCATCCCTTGACAAGGCTGACCCGATAATAAAAGATGATTCTGACGATGACTTAACGAGGGTTCGGATGTCCCAACGAAAAGCGGGTTTCGGTTGGGTTCTGCTCGCAGCCTGCCTCATTCTGTCCTGCGACCTGGTCAGTGGGCCCGGCAAGGGCGAGGTCTTCAGCACCGACCACCCGCCAAAAGGGACGGTGTGCACCGTCTGGGCACCGTCAAATACTTATTCCGACATGCAACAACTCCAATGGGCCGGGGATGGCGAGAGCATCTACGTTACGTGCGTCAACGGCTTGTACTTTAACAGCCCAGGATTCTTGGTTGAATATGGCCTGTTTGGACAAAAGCGCCTGTACTATAGATCATTCTCTTCCTTAGATTTTATCTCCTACAGCTCTTGCGTGGACGAGGCGGCGGATTACGTCTATACCGGTCGTGCACGACCCTATTACTACAGTGGCTTTGGTCTCTCCGGTTATATCTTCCGCGATTACGGCGATGACAGAATGGAGGACCGCTTCTTCATTGACGACAACCAGCAACGCTACGACCTCCATTTCACCCCCGACGGCTCCGGGTTTGGCTATTGGGTGGACCTCTATCGGAGTGACCAGTTTGCTTTCGCCGTTTTCGATAGGGCCACGGAAACGGAAACGCAGTTCTTCACCGTCGAACCGGACCTCTTCGACACTCGCCACTTCTGCTGGTGGCCGACGGGCGACTCCATCGTCACCGCCGTCAACCTCTCCGAGACCGAGCACGCCATGGCCCGCATTTACCTCGACGGCAGCTACGAGCTGCTGACCCCCGTGCAGGCGGACGAGGTGAATCTGCCCAGCGTGGACCCCCTCGGTAACCGCGTCGTGTTCCAGCGCACCACCACCGGCCCGGGGGACACCTCCTCACACTTCCTCTGTGAGTACGACATCGCCACCGGCGTTTTCTCCGATGTCATCGAGCCCAAGACCCTTCCCGACGAAACCGAGTACGAGTACATCCTCTTCGATCCCGCCGGCGAGTGGATCGCGTTCATCGAGACTTACCCCCGAGTTTCCGGAAATCTGCAAGCTCTCAAGGCCATTTATTGGCCGGAGGAGGAGTAGAGATTCGGGACGCGGTCGGGGCGAACAGTCGGGCGGGTTCCGAACAGCCGTGGGATCCCGAGGTGATAAAAAACACAATAAAAAAGGGGCCGTCCGGCCCCTAAAATTCAACGTCCGACACGCCGTCTCACTCCGCCTTCTTCACCCGCCGCACCTTGACCGCCCGGTTGCCCTGCGGGTCCTCCAACATCTCGAACTCCACCTCTTCACCCTCGGCGAGCTCCGGGGGCTCCTCCAGGATTTCCGAGAAGTGCACGAAGAGGTCGGGCGCACCGGGCCGCTGGACGAAGCCGTAGCCCTTGGCGCCGTTGAACCACTTGACTTTCCCGCGGAGGAGCTCCTCGGACATCTTTAAAACCTTCCCGGCGTCCCCGACGGGCCGACCTGGTAAAATTCACCTAACTGCGGCAGAGGGAACCTTACCAACTACCCCTCCGGGCGTCAAGCCCAAAACACACCGCCCTTCCCCGCCGGCGGTCCTTCGTGTATACTGCCGGAATGCGCTGCCTGGGGATTGATTTCGGCGGGAAACGGATCGGCCTGGCGCTGTCGGATCCGGAGGGGAAAATCGCCCGGCCCCACGGCGTCTTGGAGCGCCGGAGCCCGCTGGCCGACGTGCGCCGCATCTGCCTGGCGGCCGTCGAGGAGGGGGTGGACGAGGTCGTCCTCGGCCTGCCGCTCGAAGAGGATGGAACCCGAGGCGAATCGGCCGCGGCCGTCGAGGGGTTTTTCGCCGATCTGGAATCCCACCTGGACCTGCCGATTCACCTCTCCGACGAGCGGTACACGTCCCGGGTGGCACAGGACGCGTTGCGCGAGGCCGGTCTCGACGCGCGGTCGGCCAGGGGAAAAGTGGACGCCGTCGCCGCGGCGCTCATCCTCCAGGCCTACCTCGACCGCCGGGGCCGGGCGGACGCCGATGAGTGAGGAATGACCCTGTTCGCCTATTAACCACTACGCGGTGGGTATGCCTGCGATGAGCCTCTTCTCATCCCTCTTCCGTAAGAAACCGACGCGTAACCTCCGGCGCGAGCTGGAGGCCTTTACGATTGCCTCCGCCCAACTCGCCCCCCGTTTGGCCCCGTACATCGAGATTCTCCAAAAGCACTACGACGCCCGTCTTATCCACTACACCGGCGAGCTCGTCGGAGAACCGAAAAAGGCGATTCGGGGAATCATAGAAACGTGCGATTCCCTGGGTTACACGGCGCGGGTCTCCGGCACGGCCGACACCGCCGCCATGAAAATCGGGACCAAGCGCAGCGGTCGCGGCTTCAACCGGCGGACGCAGCTCGTCTTCGCCGTTCTGACGGTCCTGACGGTGCTCTGGGCCGGCGGGATGCACGCCGGGGTGGACATCCTCGAGCATCCGGAGCTGTGGTATCTGGGGCTCCCCTTCGCCGTCTCCCTCCTCGGCATTCTCCTGGCCCACGAGTTTGGACACTACATCGCCGCCCGGCGCCACGGGGTCAGCGCCACGTTACCTTTACTTTTACCCGTGCCGAATCCGCTCCTCGGTACGGCGGGGGCGGTCATCCGCATGCGCTCGCCGGTGCCCGACCGCCGGGCCCTCTTCGACATCGGAATCGCCGGACCGCTGGCCGGGGTCGTCGCGGCGATCATTGTCACCATCATCGGCCTGACCCTGTCCGAGGTGGTAAAGCTGGACCCCCGGACGGCGGTACCGCTCTACTGGCCCGAGTTCGAGCTGACCTACGGCCAGCCGGGGCTGATCACCATGCGCTTCTTCGACGAGCCCACGGCGTCCATGTTGGTAAACATGCCGCCCCTCTTTAAGCTACTCCAGCTCGCCGTAGTGGGTACGTTGGCCCCGGACGAGGTCCTCCTCCTGCACCCGGTGGCCTTCGCCGGCTGGCTGGGGTTCCTCGTGACCGCGCTCAACCTGGTCCCCGTGGGGCAGTTGGATGGCGGCCACATCGTCTTCGCCGGCCTGCGCAGGGCGTACAAGCCGCTGGGGAGTCTGATGGTGGTCGCCCTGTTGTTCTTCGCCTTCTTCTGGCCCGGGTGGCTGGTGTGGATCGGGGTCCTCTTCTTCGTCGCCCGGAAGAGGCCCGCGCCCCTGGACGACGTCACGCCGCTGGGCCGGGGCCGCACGCTGGGCGCCGTCGGGGCGATTCTGCTCTTCCTGCTCTGCCTGACTCCGGTGCCCCTGCCGGGATTCTAGGGTTATCCACTACATATGTAGGGCGATCCCGTGGGATGAGTCCCCTGCGGGCCGCCGCGTTTTCTACGTTCCCGCCCCCGACCCTCACCCCGGCCCGTCGGACGCCGCTCCCGCCGGGAGAGGGAAATCTTCGGGCCGACCTAAAGGTCGGCCCCTACGAGGTTTTTTCCAAACGATGACAATTTAACGTAGGGCGGGGATTCAATCCCCGCCGTTTGTTATCGCAACCAACCAACGCCGCCACCGAAATGTAGGGCGGGGCTTCTACGCCCCGCCGCGTTTTATCGTACGCCCCCTTTCACCACCAACAAAAAAGCCCCTCTCGGGACTTTCTCGAAGGATACCGACCGACTCAGGCCGTCTCGGCCATCCCCCCGTTGCGCCGGCCGATGAGCCGCCGGAGGTGGCCCTCGGCGAGGAAGCTGATGGGGTGTTCGAGGTAGTGGATAGGCTCCATGTAGCAGCTCATGTAGCACAACCGGCCGCAGTGGTGCCGCGGCGCCTCGCGGTAGGCCCGCTTCAGCACGGCCCACAGGCTCGGCTCCTCCAGCAGGTTCCCCGCCACCCAGTGCATCTTCGTGCAGGGGTAGAAAACCTGGCCCAGCGGCCCCACCTTGGGGGTGACCGTGGCGTAGCAGCGGTAAGGGAGGAAGTCGCGCACCCGCTCGAGGTAGAGGGTAGTGTTGAGGACGGGGTAGCCTTGTTCTTTGCGGCGGATGAGCGCGTCGATGAGCGCCCGGTACTCGGGGTTGCCGACGAGCTCCGGGTTGGGCTCGAAGCCGTCCACCCGCGGCACGGCGTTGAAGCTGACCCCGATTTCGGCGGCGAAGTCCAGGAGCGGCAGCACCTGGCCTAAATGGTCGGGGAGAATCACGGCGTTGATGTTGATTTGGAAGCCCTTTTCGTCCTGGGCCTTCGCGTAGTGGCGAAGGTTGCCCATCACCCGGTCGCAGGCGCCCTTGACGCGGACGATGGAGTCCCAAATCTCCGGCACCGTGGAATCCAGCGAGACGATGAGCTGGTCCACGTAGTCCAGCAGGACCTCGTGGCGGCGCATCTGCATGAGGTTGGTGTTGAGGACCAGCGGGGCGAAGCCGAGCGCGTGGGCGCGGCGGATGACCTCGTCGATGTCGGGGAGGATGAGAGGCTCGCCGCCGGAGATGTCCAGGGCCGGGATGCCGGGGCGGATTTTTTCCAGGACGCGCAGCTTGTCCGCCGTGGGCAGCTCCCGCCGGTCCATCTTCGGGTAGCCGCAGTAGACGCAGCGCATGTCGCAGCGGTTGGTGATGTTGTAGCTGGCCAGGACGGGGTAGACCTCGCGCCCGCGGGCCGAGTCCTTCTGGAACCGGACCTTGACGATGTTCTTCGCCAGGTTCGCCAGCCACTGGGGTCGGATGCGCTTGAGGCTGAAGGCCATAATATCCCCGCAGAGTATTATATTAAAATTCAGCTAGTAAAGAACACCTACAACCTGGAAACCAAGGTGGGCTTTTTTCTCTAAGCTCATCAATTTTATAGATTTTTTGCCTTTTAAGACAGTAAGAAGTTGAATTATCAGTAGCTAATACTTGCATCTTTTTTACGAAACCTGAATTGACAGCCTGTTCAATTTCTCTAGCAGTATAACAACTCATAGAAAGTGTATGTGACAATAAATTATAGAGAGCGAGCTCTAAAGAAAGAGGTAAATTTGGATCATCCAAATCAATATCAACTTCGTCATCACTGTCATATGAGGAGTCAACCGAACCAACGTTTTCAAAAGCATTTTCTACTGAAAATTCTTTCCTTTGATTCGGAATATAATTGTTTTCTCCAGATGGCACGCCCAAGTCATCGAGCATTTTTGATAATTCCATTTCCTTACTAGAATCTACTAAACAATTTATCAAATCCTCTTTTTTCCCTACAGCGCGTAATCCTGCTGTTTTTGAAACCTTCTGGACAAGATGATAATCCGTAATAACTAGTCTATCAGCTGGTTTTGTGGCTTCACGTACAATATTCCATTTAACAAGTTCGCGTATTAGCTCAGGATTAGGAAAATCATCTTCGTTATATGCTAGAGGATAATTACTATGAAAAAGTTTTAAATAATAATATTTAATATTTAACGGTAAATCGTTTGCTTTAGTTTTAATTTCTTCAGGTGACTCCTCAAACCACCTTTTTATCTGATAATCCTCTATAGATGTTTTTATCCTTGGTATTTTATCAAAGTAGCGCAAACAAGGTTCCCACATGTAAGGAAATTCGTTTTCTTTTCGAAAGCGTTGTAGCCATTCTATTAATTCTGGCCAATCCCAATCAACTCCGCTTAACGCCTCCTTTATTTGTCTATCTAGGTACTTTTCGCCATTCAGAAACGCAGGTATCCAATATTCTCGGATTTTCTGCTTAGCATTTTCAGGCGCTACTATTCGGGATAAAACATTTTTAACTGTCTCTTGGATAATATCCTTCCCTTGACTGTTTTCAAATTTCTTCATTGAGGTTACCGAACGGCCTCCGCCGTTTCAACCAGGCGGAGCGCCCCCACCGGGCAGAGCTTGGTGCAGATGCCGCAGCCGTTGCAGAGCCCCTGGTCCACGACCAGCGTCAGCTCGTCGAGGAGGAGGGCCATCGTGGGACACACCCCCACACACCCCCCGCAGTACGCGCAGAGTCTACGGTCAATCTCGAGCATACACCGCCACCTGGCGCCTAAGCGGTTAACTAAGGATAGCACGCCCGGGCGTCCCGCGTCAACCGAATCGCGAGGACCCGCATGGTAAAAAACGGGCGAGACCCTTGACGAGCGCCATTTTCCGGGCTAATAAAGACCCGCAGCGGGGTGTGACCATGGAACGCGCGCGAGGAGTC
>Ga0307378_10012750_pt1 | contig 10703 bp, 8 predicted proteins | sample UN1MG_FD_202238 | JGI IMG/M metagenome (GOLD analysis project Ga0307378, IMG submission 202238) | Soil microbial communities from Risofladan, Vaasa, Finland - UN-1 | ecosystem: Environmental > Terrestrial > Soil > Coastal area > Acid sulfate soil | place: Finland: Risofladan, Vaasa | collected...
CCGTTCGGCCGGCTACAACTTCGTGAAGGTCAGCCTGGATGCAGCCGCCCTGCGCGACAAACAGGAGGCCATCTACACCATCGAAGAAGGCCCGAAGGTGACCCTGCGGAAGATTCGTTTCCAGGGCAACGCGTCCTTCCCCGCCCGCCGCCTGCGCGGCACCATCGGCAGCCGGGCGAGGCTGTGGCCGTTCATCCCCGGCGTGCTGGACGGCGAGGCGGTCGAAGGGGACATCGTGAAGCTGCGGAACTTCTATCGATCGGAGGGATACCTGGACGCGCGCGTCGACCGGCTGATGAAATTCACGCCCGACAAGCGGCGGGCGGAGGTGACGTTCGTCGTCGACGAGGGCGGCCGATATCGAATTCGCCAAACGGTCTTCCAGGGCAACACGGTTCTCCCCGGCCAGGAGATCCGGCGATACCTCAAGCTCAGTCCCGGCCAGTTCTACGACGCGCTGTCGCTCCGCCGCGACCTGGACAAAGTTCGATCCCTCTACGGCGAAATCGGATACGTGGACTCGCAGGTCGCGGTCAAGGAAGTCTACCCCGACCCGGGCGAGCCGGCGCCGGACTGGCTCAAGCCGGCGCCGGGGGAGAAGCCGGCCCTGGTGGACCTGGTCTACGCGATCGTCGAAGGCGAACAGTTCCGCGTGGGCCGGATTGACATCCGCGGCAACAGAATCACCAAGATGAACGTAATCCGCCGCCAGGTCAACGTCCGCCCGGGGCAGCTGTTCAACACCGTCGCCGTCGCCGAGTCGCAGCAGCAACTGTTCGACACGGGTCTTTTCGAGAAGGTCACCATTACCCCCTTCGGGGAGGCCCCGGGCATCCGCCACACGTTGGTGGAGGTGGACGAGGCCAAGACGGCCCAGTTCCTCATCGGCGCGGGCCTTTCCACCAACGCCGGGGTGCTCGGAAGCATCTCCTTCACCGAGCGGAATTTCGACATCCTCGCCTGGCCTCGCTCCTGGGAAGACATCAAGCGCGGGCGGGCGTTCAAGGGCGCAGGGCAGTTGTTCAGCATTTCGGCCGAGCCGGGCACCGAGTTCATGCGCTTCCGAATTGACTGGCGCGAGCCGTACCTGCTGGACATGCCGGTATCGCTGGGAACGCGGGCGTTCGTGTTCACCTCCGGGCGGGAGACCTACGACGAGACGCGCTACGGCGGACTGGTCAGCCTCGGCCGGCGCTTCCCGAACCGATGGTACGCCGAGGTGGCCGGGCGAGTGGAGGGCGTCCGCGTGGACAACCTGGACATGCCCGAGGCGCCCATGGACGTGCGGAACGACGCCGGGACGACGGCCGTTGCCGGCGTGAAGGGCACGCTGGTCCGCGACAACACCGATAGGCGGTGGGCGCCCTCGCGGGGCGATCGTCTCAGCCTCAGCTACGAACAGGTCGTGACCGAGTCCAGCTTCGGGCGGGCAGAGGCCGACTACCACATTTACCACACGGTGTATCTCGACCCACTGGACCGCAAACACATCCTGGCCGGCCGAGCCCGCGCCGGGGCCATCTGCGGCGATGCCCCTGTGTTCGAGCGCTTCTACGGAGGCGGGCTGGGCTCGATCCGCGGCTTCCAATTCCGCGGGATCAGCCCACGACAAGGACGATTCGACCAGGTCGTCGGCGGCGAGTTCATGATGTTCCTCGGAGCCGAGTACACCTTCCCACTGCTCGCCAGGCACCTCCGCGGAGTCGTCTTCATTGACAGCGGCACCGTCGAGGCGAACACCGCGATCAAGGATTACCGCGTCTCCGCCGGGGTGGGCATCCGCATACAGGTGCCACTCTTCGGGCAGATACCGATGGACTTGAACTTCGGGTTCCCGCTGAAGAAAACGGATGATGACGACACGGAACTGATCAGCTTCAGCTTCGGCTGGGTGTTCTGAGGATCTCTGACCGTCGGCCCGCCCGGGGGCCGCCCGCCTCCGACCGCCCGGCGGGCAGGCAGATGGCTCAGGATCACCGAATTGGCTTCGGCCCGGACGCGAAACCCCTGAACGGAAAAGGACATGCCGCAGGCACAAGCGGCTGCGAGGACCTGCGGATGAATTTCCAGGATAGAATTCCCGTGCGGGAGGTCTCGGCCGCCCGCACAAGCTGGAAGGGATCGAAACAGTCACGAGCTGAATAACGGAGAGAGAACCGATGAAACGATTCGGCATCTTGCTGGCGGCGGCAGTCGCGGCTTCGGCGGTGGTTGTCTTCCTCAGTCAGAGCTTCGCCCAAGCCCCGGCCGCCTCGACCGCGCCGTTTGCCCGGCTGGCCGTGTGCGACGTGATCACCGTGTTCAACAGCTACGAAAAGGCCAAAGCCCTCAGCGCGACGTTCGACGCCAAAGGCAGCCAGATCACAGCGGAGGACGATCGACGCCAGAAGTCGATCCAGCAACTGCGGGAAAGGCTGGAGTCCCTGGTCGCCGGCTCGAAAGAGTACGAGGCCCGTTTGAAGGAATTGCAGAAGCTGAGCATCGAGCAGGCGGTATGGAGAAAGCTGCAGGATGAGCAGATCCTCCGCGAGCGTCGCCTGCTGACCGAGCAGATGTATCGAGAAATCCTGGCCGGCGTGGCCGAGGAGGCCAAGGGGCGCGGCTTCGACGTGGTCATCCACCGCGAGAGCGTCGACATTGCCAGCCAGTCCACCGGCGAACTGCTCAACAAGATCGCCCTGCGCAAGTGTCTATACGCCAAGGACGAGCTGGATCTGACCCAGGCCGTGCTGAAGCGGGTCAACCAAAAGTACCGCGAGGCGAACAGATAGTCCGCTCGCCGGGCCCATCCGCCATTTGGTCCGGGGCTCACACAGCGGGGGCGAGGCAGGCCGTCCGGCCTCGCACCGTCGGCGGACAAGCCCGGCCCATTGCAGGACACGGAACAAACTCCCGTCCGGGGGGAACTCTTGTCGGGTCGCAGTTGCCACGCTATCATGTGGCCTGAAGGATGCCTGAGATGAGATTGACGGTTGGTCAACTGGCCGAGCGGCTCGGCGGGGAACTCGAAGGCGACGGCCAGGCCGTGGTTACCGGTATTGCCTCGCTGCAGTCGGCGGGGCCGGATGAGCTGACCTTCGTCGCCGACCGCCGCCGCGCACCCCAACTTGCCGAAAGCAAGGCCGCGGCCGCGATCCTCGCACGCGACATGCCGGCCGCTCCGATGCCGGTGATCCGCGTGGACAACGTCCCCGCGGCCGTTGGCCAGGTTCTGGCGATGATCGGCGAAGTGGAGAATCTTCCCGGCGCCGGCACCCATCCGACAGCCATTGTGGCCGAGGACGCCGAGATCGGCGAAGGCGTGGCAATCGGCCCCGGCGCCGTGATCGGCAACCGGACGCGATTGGGGAACTCCGTAACGGTTTGCGCCAACGCCATCCTCGGCGCGGACGTGACCGTCGGGGACAAGACCATCCTGCTTCCGGGAACAGTCGTCGAGAGCCGCTGCCGGATCGGACAGCGCTGCCGCATCGGCCCCAATGCCGTGATCGGGTCCAGCGGCTTCGGGTATTACTTTGCCGACGGCCGGCACAATCGCATCCCGCACACGGGTATCGTGGAGATCGGCGACGACGTGGACATCGGCGCCTGCAGTTGCATAGACCGGGCCAAGTTCGGCGCCACCCGCATCGGCGACGGCACCAAGATCGACAACCTGGTTCAGGTCGCTCACAACGTCCAGATCGGGCGCTCCTGCGCGCTGGCCGCGCTGGTCGGAATCGCCGGCAGCACCGTGCTGAAGGACCACGTGGTCCTCGGCGGGCACGTCGGCGTCCGCGACAACATCACCGTCGGGGCCGGCGTGCAGTCGGCGGCTTGTTCCGCCATCGCCCAGGACACCCCTGACGGCGCGGCGGTCTCCGGCATTCCCGCCATTGACGCGCGCACATGGTTGCGGAGCGTCCAGTTGTTCGCTCGGTTGTCGCAGTTGCACCAGGGGGTCAAACAGTTGGAAAAGAAGGTCAAGGCTCTTGAGTCGTCAGCGAACCATCCAGGCGCCAGTTGAGGTCAGCGGGCGCGGACTGTTCAGCTCCGTACCAGCTCGTGTGCGATTCCGTCCGGCACAGGCCAACGCCGGCATCGTGTTCGTCCGGACCGACCTGCCCAAGCCGGTTCGAATCAGCGCGACGATCAATAACCTGGCCAACGAGCAGCGCCCGCGAACGTCGCTGCGCGATGAGACGGTCTCGATCGAAACCGTCGAGCACGTACTGGCCGCGATCAACGGCCTGGGCATCGACAACCTGCTCGTGGAAATGGACACGGCCGAGGCCCCCGACGCCGACGGCTCGGCCAAGCCCTTTGCCGACGCCCTGGTGAGGGCCGGAATCGAAGACCAGCAGGCCGAAAAGAGGGTTTTCACGATCGACACGCCGATTTCCGTCTCCGAGGGCGATGCGATGCTCGCGGTGCTTCCCGGCGAGGGCGAATCCCTGGACATTCTCTTCGACCTGGACTACGGCTCGGTCAAGAGCATCGGTCGGCAGGTGCTGGGGTTCCGGGTGGGGGTGGATGACTTCGTTTCGCAGATCGCCCCGGCTCGGACGTTCCTGCTGGCCGAAGAAGCCGAAGAATACCAGGCCCGCGGGTGGGGCCAACACCTGACTGCCAAGGACCTGCTGGTCATGGGTCCGGAGGGAGTGGTGGACAATGAGCTTCGCTTCGACGACGAGCACGTCCGCCACAAGATCGTCGACCTCCTCGGCGACCTGGCCCTGCTGGGACGGTCGCTTCGCGGGCGAATCGTGGCTTACAAGAGCGGTCACCGGCTGAACCACCAGCTTGTTCGCAAGCTCATGGAGAAGATCACCGCCGGCGAGCGGGCCAGGGCCCTCACACGCCAGCCCCAGCTCGACATCAAACAGATCATGCTGCTGCTGGCGCATCGCTATCCGTTCCTTCTGATCGACCGCGTGATCGAGCTGGAGGACGACCGGCGAGCGGTCGGCGTCAAGAACGTCACCATCAATGAGCCTTTCTTCCAGGGCCACTTCCCGGGCGAGCCGGTCATGCCGGGGGTGATGATCCTGGAGGCGATGGCCCAGCTTTCCGGCATCCTGCTGAGCCAGCGGCTGGAGCACACCGGAAAGGTTGCCTTCCTGGTGAGCCTGGATCGGGCGAGGATTCGACGCCCGGTCCGACCCGGAGACCAGCTCGTCATAGAGGCCGTGGCCTTGCACGTCCGCACCCGCACCGGGCACTGCCAGTGCCGGGCAATGGTCGCCGGCGAGCTGGCCGCAGAGGCCGAGCTGAAGTTCATGCTGGTGGACAAGGAACCGATGTAGCTGCCGGTCAATTCGACACTCGACGGCGAGGAGGGCCCGAGTGCGAGAAGTCGAAAGGAACAGGTCGCAGTGGCCAACATTTCGCCCAAGGCGATAGTGCTGAATCCCGCCGGCCTGGCCCAAGACGTCCAGGTGGGCCCGTTCACTTTCATCGGCCCGGACGTCTCCGTCGGGCCCGGAACGACCGTGGGCAACAACGTCACCATCACCGGGCGGACGCGAATCGGGGCGCGCTGCGATTTTCTTCCCGGGTGCATCATCGGCTGCCCGCCGAACAAGGGCAACGACGCCGACGCCCCGGCCGGCCCCTGCGCCATCGGCGACGGCAACGTCATCCGCGAGCACGTCATCATCGAAGCGGGCGGGCCCGCCGCAGACGCACCGGGCACCGTCATCGGGGAAAACAACCTGCTCATGGTTGGCTGCCAGGTCGCCCACGACGCCGAGCTGGAAGGCGAGGGCATCTTCGCGAACTGCACTCGCGTCGAGCATCACGCCCGGGTGGAGAAGTTCGTGCGGACCAGCGCCTTCACCAACGTCATGCCGTTCGCGACCGTGGGAGCCTACACCTTCACCACCGGCTACGCCTGCGTGGACCGCGACGCCCCGCCCTACGCCATCGTCCAGGGCTATCCCTTCCGCGTCCGCAGCGTGAACACGGAGAACCTGCGGCGGTGCGGCTTCGACCAACACAGCATCGAAGCGCTCAAACAGGCTTTTCGCATACTGTTCGACGAGCGGGCCGAGTTCCCGGGCGCCGATCAGCTCTGCTCCGTGGAGCGATCGTTTGACGACCAACACGTGAGATACCTTGTGGACTCGATCCGGCGAAGTTCGGCAAGCCCTGCCGGCCGGCATCGCCGACGCGACGGGTAGAACAGCCGGCCGAGCCAGCCCGGTCGATACCAGCGGCGGCCGGCGGCCAGGTGGACATGGACGAAACGACTGACCTGACGGTGACACGGGAGATTGCCGACGGGGCGCGCGTCGATCCGGGCGCCCGCGTAGGCCCGTTCTGCGCCATCGGTCCGGAGGCGACAATCGGGCCGGGAACCGTGCTGGAGGCGCACGTCACCGTCACCGGGCACACCACCATCGGCAGCGACAACCTGATCAGCCATGGCTGCGTCATCGGCACGGCCCCCCAGGACCTCAAGTACTCGGGCCAGCCGACGTATCTGGTCATCGGCGACCGCAACCGTTTCGGCCCGAACGTCACCGTGCACGTGGGCACCGAGGCCGGCGGCTACTTGACCTATATCGGCAACCACAACGACATCGGCTGCGGCGCACACGTTGCCCACGACTGCTACCTCGACGACCATACCCAACTCGGCCCAAGGGTCATGCTCGCCGGCCACATCCGCGTGGAAGACGGCGCCGTCATCGAGGAAATGGTCGGCGTGCACCACTTCACGACGATCGGCCGCTTCAGCCGAGTGGGCGCGCGGACGCCCGTTCGCCGGGACGTTCCGCCGTTCATCTTCTTCACGAGCACGGGGTATTACGCCTCGCCGGCGATCATCAAAGGTGTGCACGAAACAGGGCTCGAAGCGGGCGGGCTGAGCGAGCAGGAGAAGGTCCAGGTGCGCCAGGCCGTCTCGTACCTGTTCGAGGACGAACAGGCCCTCGCCGTCAAGGTCGACCAGATGCTCACCAGAGGCGACCTGTCGGGGCCGGTTCAGGAGCTTTGTCGATTCTGCCGCAAGAGCCTTCAAGGCCATTTCGGCAGGTTTCGGGAGACGTTTCGGGGCAAGATGCCGCCGGAGGCCAGGCCCCGTCTGCCCGCCGAAGCGCTGGCCGAAATGCCGCCGGAGGAAGGAGAAGGCCTGGGATGAGCGTTCGCATGGGCGTGGTCGGCGCCGGTCGCATGGGCAAGCTCCACTGCCGCGTGCTGTCGGAGATGACGGGGGTGGAGCTGGTCTGCGTCGTGGACGCGTCCCCCGCCGCGGCAGCAGCCGTCGCCGCCCAATACGGAGCGATCGCCCTGAACCGCGCCGAGGACGCCGTCGAACGCGTGGACGCGGCGATCGTGGCCGTGCCCACCAGCGCCCACGTCGAGGCCGCCCGACCGTTCGTCGCCGCCGGCAAGCCCGTCCTGATCGAAAAGCCACTCGCCAACAGCAGCGCCGAGGGCGAGGAACTGATCGCCCTGGCCGAGAGAACCGGCAGCAGCATCCAGGTCGGGCAGACCGAGCGGTTCAACCCGGCCGTCGACGCCGTTCGGCGGTTCGACATCAAGCCGAAGTTCATCGAAGCCCACCGCATCAGCCCGTTCACGTTTCGCTCGGCCGACATCGGCGTGGTGATGGACATGATGATCCACGACATCGACCTGGTGCTCATGATGGTCGGCGGCGAACCGACGGACGTGCAGGCCGTCGGCGTGAACGTTCTGGGCAGGCACGAGGACATCGCCAACGCCCGCATGCGCTTCCCCGACGGCTGCGTCGCCAACCTCACGGCCTCGCGGCTGGCGGTGAGGTCCGAGCGGAAGATGAGGATCTTTTCCGAGCAGGCGTACTTGTCGGTCGATTACGGCAAGAAAGTGGGCGCGGTGGTCAAGAAGAGCGAGAACCTCGACCTGATCCAGATGGCCGCGCAGATGGACGCGGCGAATCTGGCCGAGCTTGCCATGTCTCTCGACTACACAAAACTGCTCAAGTTCGAGCAGTTGCAGGTGGCCGACGACGTGGAGCCGCTGCGCAAGCAGGCCGAGGCGTTCTGCCGCTGTGTGGCCGACGGGGCCGAGCCGGTCGTCCCGGCCGCGGAAGCCCTGGCCGACCTCCGCTGCGCCGAGGCCATCGTGGCCGCCATCAAGAGGCATCGCTGGGACGGGGAAGCTTCCGACCGGGTGGGGCTGGACATCATCTCCAAAGACGGTTGATCGGGTGTGTGGCGTCTTTGCCTTTTCGCTCTCACGGTCCGCGCGATTCCGGCCGCACGGTTCTATCCCAGGGCCACGTCCAGCGCCATCATCACGGCAAAGCCCGTGATCACGCCCATTGTGGCCAGGTCCACGTTGCCCTTTCGCTGGGATTCGGGGATAAGTTCCTCGGTCACGACGAAGATCATCGCTCCGGCCGCAAAGGCCAACGCATAGGGCAGGATCGGCCTCATCGCTATGACCGCCCACGCGCCGAGAACGCCCGCGATCGGCTCAACCACGGCCGAGAGTTGGCCGTACCACAGCGCTCTGGCCCGGCTCATGCCTTCGCGCCGCAGCGGCAGCGACACGGCCGTTCCTTCCGGGAAGTTCTGCAGGCCGATGCCGATCGCCAGGGCGATGGCGGCACCCACCTGCTCAGCCTGGTTGGCGCCGCCCAAATGCACGGCCGCGCCGAACGCCACGCCCACGGCCAGGCCCTCCGGGATGTTATGCAGTGTGATGGCCAGCACCAGCAAGGTGCTCCGCTGCCAGGAGGTCTTGGGGCCCTCGGCCGCCGCCAAGCCCGGATGCAGGTGGGGAAGGATCTTGTCCATGCCCCGCAATACCATCGCCCCCAGCACGAAGCCCGCCAGCGCCGGCACGAACTTCCACACGCCCAGATGCTCGGAATACTCGATCGCCGGGGCCAGCAGACTCCAGAAGCTGGCGGCGATCATCACGCCGGCGGCCATTCCCAGCGAGGCGTCCAGGAACCTCTGCGACATCCGCTTGGTGAAGACCACCAGGGAGGCGCCCAGCGCCGTCAGCAGCCACGTGCCGGTCGTCGCCAACAAGGCCTGCCAGACCGGATGCCACTCGTAGAACCCGTTCACCAGCTTCTCCCCGCCGCTTTACGTGCTATGGTCGAGGGAAAAACGTCCGCACGGCCGCGTCGACGGCGACTTCCTCGAATCGACCGGCCGTCCTGATGGTCGTCTGCGCCTCCAGAGTTCTCAAATACTCGTTCTTGAGCTTGTCGTACTGCTGCCTGCGGAGCTTGTCCTCTATTCCGGCCTGAACGGTCTCGAAGGAGCGCTCGCTGCCTGCCTTCCGGGCGAGGGTCTTGACCACGTAGAATCCCGCCGGCGTCTCGATGAGACCGCTGACCTGTCCGACCTTCTGGTCAAAGGCGGCCTGCTCGACCTCCACAGCCCGGAAGCTGCCTCGCTCCATCATCGGCCAGACGCCCCCCGACGAGGCCATCGGACCCTTGCTCAGCCTCTTGGCCGCCTGGGCGAAATCCTCGCCCTTTTTCAGTGCGGCCAGAGCCTCCTCGGCCTGCGCCCGTGCCTTGGCGCGAGCGGCCTGCTGGTCGGCCTGGCTCGCCGCACGATCGGCCGGCAGAAACTTATTGAACGGGGCCGCGATGATCTGCATCTGCACGCTCTGTTTGCTGCGGAACTCGTCGCGGTGACTATTGTAGTACTCCCACATCATGCGCCGGCTGACCTTGATCCTTTCCCCGAAGCGGCGCTGCAGACAGGCACTCACCACGAGGACCCCGCGCAGATCCTGCTTCCAGGTGGACAGGTCCGTCCCCTCGCTGGCGAGCTGTTCGGCAAAGCGGGTCTTGCTGCCGGCCTCGGCGATCCTCTGGCGGAGTCGCCGGTCGACCTCTCCCTGAACAGCCCTTTCTTCCTCGTCGGTCAGCTCCTTCTCGGCCTCGGCCACCAGGACCGTTTGCTCGATCTTGCGGCGTATTTCGTTGCGGACCAACGCCAGCGCGTTCTGACGGAAGCTGGCCAGGCTCGAGCCGGCCGCGGCAGCTCGCAGCTCCCGGCGGATGGGATGAAGCACCTGTTTGAGCGTGATGAACTTGTCGTCAACCTGCAACATCGTCGCGGCAACGACGTCGGGTTGGCCGACTTGGCGATACGGGCTCGGCCGGGCGGCCGCTGCCGGCGGCTGCGCGGCCGGCGGCTGCGCGGCGACTTCGCCCACCGGCTCATGGGCCGTGCTTTCGCGCGGGGAAGCCGCGGAAGCGACCTCCTCCTGCGGCCGAATGACGTCACTCTTCCGGCCGGAGTTCGGCCATCCGCAGCCGGCGACCACAAACGCCGCAATCGAGATGAGACCAAAGCCTCTCACGCCAGGGCCTGCGATTATAGCGACTCGGCCGCCCGCTGCAATTGCTTCCGAAGCACGGTCAGAAGCGTGGGGTGCTCCAGATAGGCCGGCGGCGGGCGCCAGTGGGCGGTGTGCTCGTCGGCCAGACGCACCGTCCCGGCCGCCCCCGCCAGAGCTTTCTCCGCCAAGGACGAATTCGACAGGGTGAATATCACGTCCGGCGGCATCAGCACGATGCGCTCCAGCCCCAGCCGGCCGGAAAGGATCCGGATCTCGGCCAGGGTCATCAGCGAGTCCACCACGGGCGGAACGGGCCCGTAGGCGTCGGCGAGGTCGCGCTGCAATTGGGCCAGATCGTCCTGCGTCTGGCACAGCGCCAGCCGGCGGTACACCTCCATCCGCTGGCGGGCCGAGGCTATGTA
>Ga0307378_10012751_pt1 | contig 10702 bp, 10 predicted proteins | sample UN1MG_FD_202238 | JGI IMG/M metagenome (GOLD analysis project Ga0307378, IMG submission 202238) | Soil microbial communities from Risofladan, Vaasa, Finland - UN-1 | ecosystem: Environmental > Terrestrial > Soil > Coastal area > Acid sulfate soil | place: Finland: Risofladan, Vaasa | collected...
ACCTGAAAGATTCTTCCTAAGAAATTAGGAGATAGTTCTTTTCAGTAAACTCTGTATGGGTTTTCCTAAAGATTAGGAGTTGCCCCTTCGGTGCTTTTTGGTATAAAGCTCTCCAGAGTTCTGTCCTGTGACGGTCCTTTTACCTGAAAGTTTCAATACTTTTGGTATCTTACCTCTTCGGCTCTTTTTCTTTTATGATGGAAAGAAAAGGTCTATCCCGTTACCTTCATACAGATTATGATATAAAGTTTTGTTTAAATTTACAAAAGGTAAAATATTTATTTACGTTAAACGTTTTACGCTATATATTATATATACTACGCTTATTTTAAAAATCCTTCTTTTTTCGTAAAATAATTATTAAAAATATAAAAAGCCTTTCAGTATAATCGCTGAAAGGCTTTAATCATAAGGTTTTGATGGAGGCTAGTAGTCGATTTTCGCAACTTTTTTCTGAGTACTGAAACTGGAAAGACATATCAAAAGTTAGAAGAGATAATTAATGGTTGCTAATGGATATATTAAAATATACAGTTATAAGATCTGAGAAAATTCTTTCTATGCTTTTTGAGTAACCTGCTCATTCCTTCAATAATTTTATTCTTTTTCTTCTCCTAAACACTTCTCTACTCTTTCAATTCCTTTTTTATATGAGCTTCTTATTTCTTTAAATGAAAAAGTTTTAAATCCGTGGATTTTTAAATCTTCAATCATAGCTTGTCTTGTACAGCTTAATAAATTTTCTAAGGTTTCTTTTATTTTTTCTTCAAAACTTGGACATTTTTTGAATAATTCCGTTTCATTACAATCTCTGCTCTTAGAACACCATTTATGAAATTCGCCAAAGTATTCCCAAAAAACATATTGTACTTTAGGCACAAGAAATAAAGAATTATCGATTACATATTTTTTTATCTTTTCTAATCTTTTTTTTGTTGATATCGAGTTTAATTCTTTGAGGGCAATTTGAGGGAAGGGTAAATCCCACCATAATTTAGTAAGAAGGATATTAAGTTCTTTATATTTATCGATTCTTTCACAAATTAAAATATCTTGGATATGTTCTTCTCTGAACTTAGAATGTTGATATACAGAATTTAAAAAAATAGCTAATCCAGCTAAAATGGCTCCAATAATGACACCTATAATACTTTCCCAACCTTCTGGCAAATTTTATCACCTCCCCATCATTAACATAGAGAATAATTATTATTTTTTTTCACTTCTATAAATGTCACATATTTAATTTATAGACATTCATTTCACGAGCGATAGTTGGTTGGCCGATACTCTCCACCACAATCGCACTTATATGACTTCTTTGGACCTTCTTTTGTAATCACAATTGAAGATAATGTTCCTGCAAATGAACCGCATTTATCACATTTCCAGGGTCCATTATGGTGATCACGATCCCTTTTGGATAATAATGATTGTTTTTCTTGAATTGAAAGACATCTTTTAGTCGAACCTTCTTTAATAAATGCTCTCCCGTCATATTCATAATAACTAACATCATTTGCCCTCTTAGCGGATAACATTAGAATTTTTTTATCTTTATAGACTTCAATTTGAATCGAGAATACAATAGAAGGATCAAACTTTTGTTGAATGTGTTGAGCCAGGGTTCTTTGTGCTGAATCCAGGTTGCTTTCTATTCCAACAACATCATTTTCCGGAGAAATTCCAAAAAGAACAATTCCAGTACCCATATCCGTGTTTAGCATACCGCATAGTGCTTTGCAACCTTCTTTCATTTGGCTTAAAGATTTCTTGAATTCTACTGATTGCGTTTCGCCAATTTGTATGATTTTTTCGATATTCATTATTTCATTACCTCTTAATATTGACCTATCTGGACTAATAAAATTACAAAAATAAATTAATGAGGTTTAGCCTTAATATTTGACATAGCTAATTATTTTAAGAGGGTATCTTATTCATCTTTATCATAAAGTAATCATATTATAATAATTTCAAACTTCCTCTAATTACTTAATACGATAGTTTTTTAAAAAATCCTTCTTTTTAAAAAAATTCCATTAAAAAAGCCCTTTAGCAAAAAGCCAAAGGGCTGGAAATGTCAGGCTCCCCTAACGTTTTCTAGTTGGAACCAAATTATTCAAGATATGCGAAACATCTATAAACTAAAGGAGTTAATTAACCTTCCTGTAAGAGCATAAAAACTGTTAAATTGCCTATTTTCCCTTATTTATCAATAAAGTATATTCCCTACTCTTATTCCAACCATATATAATAAGGTTAGATTACAAGAAAGTCATCTTCTTTAACTCACTCTTTTTATATAATCAAAGTGGTTCCAATTCCGGATATTTTTTTTCTATCTCCTTAATTTTTTCTTCCATTACCATTGGAGATAGAACAGGCTCAAAAGGGGGTGGTGAACACATTGCTAGGTCAAAATCCCTTACCTTTATATATTCTATGCTTGGCGAAATAAGTATAATGATTAAACTGATTATAAAAATTCCATATAATGGCCAATTTATTTGCAGAGGGAAAAACCACCAAGAAATAAATGGGTGAAGCAATAACAATGTAAGAAAAAAAAGAATAAACATTGTAAGGATAAAAAATACAATCCTCTTAGGCCAGGGACACAAAGGTGAATTTAGCCACCAGCGCCACCAGGGTGGTCTAATTTTATAGTTCCAAATATTGTTAAGTAATTTATGGGCCAATGTTTCTATTTTAGATTTTGATTTTAACCTTATACACTTTTCAAGCTTTTCTATTGCTGTAAAGGCATCCTCGCTTTTAAGATAAAAACAAGCTAAAAAATACAGGATATACGGCTTCAGTTCCTTTCCATGTTTTTTAGTTATTAAATTTGCTCTTTCCAAGTTTCTTATAATTCTTATCAGCTCTTCTTGGTACTTTTCACTTTTTAAACCGAAAGAGAATTTTGCCTTTAGATAACTAGCATAAGCCTCCCAAAGAAAATGTTTTGGATTGTCTATATCCAAAGAAATAGCTCTTTTAAAGGATTTACTTGCAGTATCATAGTTTTTTTCTTCAATATTAATTCTCCCTTGTAGAGTTAATGCAGAAACAAAATTTTCATTTCTCTCAAGTGCATCTTTAGCCTTTTTAGAAGCATCTTCAAGATTTCCGAGATCTAAGAAGAGTTCTCCTAAGTTACTGCATCCTAAAGCTTCCTTCGGGTTTAACTCGATGGCTTTCTCATAGGCCTCTATCGCCTCTTCATGTCTTTCGAGTTTAGCAAGGGCAAAACCTTTATTAATCCAGGCTCTGTCATTCTTCGGGTTTAACTCGATGGCTTTCTCACAGGCCTCTATCACCTCTTCATATCTTTCGAGTTTAGCAAGAGCAAAACCTTTAATCATCCAAACGTAATCTTTCTTCGGGTTTAACTCGATGGCTTTCTCACAGGCCTCTATCACCTCTTCATATCTTTCGAGTTTAGCAAGAGCAAAACCTTTAATCATCCAAACGTAATCTTTCTTCGGATTTAACTCGATGGCTTTCTCACAGGCCTCTATTGCCTCTTCATATCTTTGGAGTTTATCAAGGGTATAACCTTTATTAATCCAGTGAAAATCATCCTTCGGATTTAACTCGATGGCTTTCTCATAGGCCTCTATCGCCTCTTCATATCTTTGGAGATCTTCAAGGGCAAAACCTTTATTAATCCAGATTCTGTCATTCTTCGGATTTAACTCGATGGCTTTCTCATAGGCCTCTATCGCCTCTTTATATCTTTGGAGTTTATCAAGGGTATAACCTTTATTAATCCAGTGAAAATCTTCCTTCGGATTTAACTCGATGGCTTTCTCATACGCCTCTATCGCCTCTTCATATCTTTGGAGTTTATCAAGGGTATAACCTTTATTAACCCAGGCTCTGTCATTCTTCGGATTTAACTCGATGGCTTTCTCATAGGCCCCTATCGCCTCTTCATATCTTTCGAGCTTAGTAAGGTCAACACCTTTATTAATCCAGGGGAAATCTTCCTTCGGATTTAACTCGATGGCTTTCTCATAGGCCCCTATCGCCTCTTCATATCTTTCGAGCTTAGTAAGGTCAACACCTTTATTAATCCAGGGGAAATCTTCCTTCGGATTTAACTCGATGGCTTTCTCATAGGCCTCTATCGCCTCTTCATATCTTTCGAGATCATCAAGGGCAAAACCTTTATTAATCCAGATTCTGTCATTCTTCGGATTTAACTCGATGGCTTTCTCATAGGCCTCTATCGCCTCTTTATATCTTTTGAGCTTAGCAAGGTCAACACCTTTATCAGACCAGGCTTTTTCGTCCATTTCATTCTCCCAGAGCCTTTCTCATTTCCTATCAAGTCTTCACAAGTTCAATTCTTTCTTTTTTAAGTGTAGCATTTTACATAAGCGAACTACTTCGTTTATACTCCTAAATTAGTATGCCTTGTGAAAAATTTCGTTGTATCAATATAATTTCTATATTTAATATACTACTTTTTAATTCAAAAATCCTTCTTTTTCTGGAGAATAATTTATTAAAAGAAAAAAGCCCTTCAGCAAAATACCTGAAAGGCTTTAATATTAATGGTTTGGTGGAGGCGGCGAGATTCGAACTCGCGTCCAAAGATATTTCAGTAAGAACCGCTACGAGTGTAGTCTATAATTTGGTTCTCGCTCTTTTTACCTCCCATAGACAGGATGTAAATTGAGCCAGCCCTTAATTTTCTCTTCTACCTCCCAGAGCAGTAAGGTAGAAGATAGTCTACTTTATGTTACACCCATAAAGGTCTCGTAGACACAAGACCATTACAGACGTGCAGCCTGATTAGGCTGCAAATGCTAATTGTTCGTTGTTAGCAATTAATGTTTTTCCACGGTTTTACGAGGACATGGAACCTCGACTCGCTGTTCTTACCTCTCTTATCCCTGTCGAAACCTATCGCCCCCATTCTTTATTCTTTAATTCTCTTTCTAGTTCTCTTCGGGCATCTTTTTCAGCTAATGCTTGTCGTTTATCGTATAATCTTTTTCCTTTAGCCAAAGCCAATTCAATCTTGGCATGACCTCTTTTAAAATAAATTCGCAAAGGCACCAGGGTTAAACCTTTCTCCTCAACCTGCCCTCTTAAACGGTTAATTTCTCGTTTATGCATAAGTAATTTACGTTTCCTTCTGGGGTCAACATTGAATATGTTGCCAAAGGCGTAAGGAGAAATATGCATATTTATTATATAAAGTTCGTTATTTTCAAATTGAGCGAAACTTTCCCGTAAACTAACTTTGCCTTCCCTTAGGGATTTTACCTCTGTCCCTTTTAGAACCAACCCTACTTCGTAAGCATCTAATATATGATAATCATGTCGTGCTTTTCTGTTTACAGCTACATTTTTCACTTCATCTTTATTGGCAAAACTCATAATTTTTCCTCTTCTAGCAGTTAAATTATAGCATAAATAGAATTAATTACAACACAATCTGAATGACAGAAATTATTAATTTAAAGGGTTTCTCTTATTTTGCTTGCTTTTTGAAATTCTTCTTTTAAACTGCTGGGATTATTTTTGAGTTTATCTTCTATTACCCCAAGGTAATTTCTAAATTCCTGAATCATTTTCAAAATATTTTCCTGATTGGTTTCGCAGATATCTTCCCATATCTTATAAGGACTGGAGGCAATTCGGGTCATATCTTTAAATCCCTCTCCGATAGCTTTAAAATAATTATTATTATTTCTCCGCAGAGCCAATTCGCCTATTGTATTGATCAGGGAAACCGCGATAACCTGAGGTAGATGGCTTACTGCGCCAACAATTCTGTCGTGCTCGAGAGGATCTAAAATTAATCTATTTGCATCTATCATCTTGATTAATGAAAATATCTTATCTATTGCTATTAAATTACTTTTTTTAGTAGGAGTTAGGATATAGGTTCTATCTTGAAAAAGATGAGAATCTGCTTCCTCTATACCACATTTTTCTGAACCTGCCATAGGATGGCCACCAACGAAGAAGACATCTTTAGATAATACTTTGTTAGCCCTTTCTACAACTTGTCCTTTGGTACTGCCAGTATCAGTTACCAGACATCCTTTTTTAAGAAAGGGATTAATTTGAGTCAATATATTTAAAATCGTTTTTACAGGTGTGGCAATAATTACTATATCAGCTTCTTCTATCCCTTCTTCGAGATTAACTGTGCCTTCATCAATAGCACCTCGGGTAATTGCTCTTTCGATTATTTCTTGTTTATCTATTCCTATAATTTTGAAATTCGGTTTCCTTTCTTTTAAAGCCAATCCCAGTGAACCACCAATTAAGCCTACGCCGATGATGGTTATTTTTTTAAAGTCGCTTTCCTCTTTCATTTTGTTTTTCTCCTTTATTTATGAATTCCTACTTTCGCAGGAAAGACAGAAATATTCAGGCGGATTTGATGAATCAAACCTACTTTTTTGGTTTTTTATTTAATAAATCTTGAAGAGCATGGATAGCCAGAATATAACTATGATAACCGAAACCAGAAATCTGACCTATACACGCAGGAGCAGTTACCGATTTCCCCCGAAAATCTTCTCGGGAAAATATGTTAGAAAGATGAACTTCAACTACCGGAATAGAGCAATCTCTAAGGGCATCAGCAATGGCATAACTGTAATGAGTATAAGCCGCCGGATTGATAATTAAACCATCCACTTGAGAAGAGAACTGCTGAATAGATTCAATAATCTCTCCCTCGAAATTAGATTGCTTTATAGTTAGTTCAATATCTTCCTTTTTGGCAAAAGATTCAATTTTATGATTCATTTCTTCTAAGGTTAAATTTCCGTAAATTTTTTGATCCCTTTTTCCGAGCATATTTAAATTTGGTCCATTGATTATTCCTATCTTTAACATAATCCCCACTCCTTTTTAAATTCTTTTAAAGTCTTTATTACTTCTTCTTTATTTATATTATCAATTAGACTAACTTCCCCCAGAGCTTCTGGTAGAATGAATGTTATTCTGCCCTGATAGTTTTTTTTATCTAAAGTTAAGGTTTCCCAAAACTGATTGTAGTCTATACTTTTAATGTATTTAAATATAGATTCTCGCTTTCGCAGGAATGACAATATTTCCCTAATTTTTTCTTCAAACTCTTCCGAACACATCCCTCTATTGCGAGCTATTTTAGTCTCGATTAACATACCTAAGGCTACTGCCTCTCCATGACTTAAATCTTGATATCCTACCTCTACTTCCAGGGCATGGCCAATACTATGCCCAAAGTTTAGTACTTTGCGCAATCCACTTTCCCAGGGGTCTTTTAAAACTATATCCACCTTTAAAGAAACAGCTTCTTTAACAGCTTCACATAGTAGATCTCTATGTTTTTTTAATAATTGATCAATATTTTTTTCTAACCATTTAAAGAAAGCCGGAGATTTAATAACTGCAATCTTTATAGCCTCTACTATTCCATTCTTTATATCTTGATCTGATAAAGTTTGTAAAGCTTCAGGGTCGGTGTAAACTGCCTTTGGTTGATAAAAGCTCCCGATTATATTTTTAGCTAAAGAATGATCAACTGCCACTTTCCCCCCGATACTGCTATCTACTTGGGCTAAAAGAGTAGTGGGAATATGCACCAAAGGCAGGCCTCTCATATAGGTAGCCGCAACAAATCCGCTTAAATCTCCTATAACTCCTCCTCCCAAAGCAATAAGGGTAGTGGTTCGCTCTGCTTTCCTTTTTAATAATTCATCATAGAGATATTTTGCCGTAGACAGAGATTTATATTTCTCGCCGTCGGGTATTTCAATTAAATCTATTAAATCAAGATTAAATCCACCCTTTTTCAAGGAAGATAATAGCTTAACTCCATACAAACAATTTACTAAAGAATTGGTAATTATTATAATTCTTTTATTCTCTATCGTTTTAGATAAATGCTCGCCTAAATTAATAAGAATTCCCTTTTCAATACAAACCTTATATTCTTTATCTTCTGTAATTTTTACTTTTATTTCTTTCATCTTTTTAACCTTCGCTCTTCAAAAGAGCTATTATTTTATCCGTAACTTCCTGGATATTTAGATTGGTAGTATCAATCTTCCACTTAATATTATCATATATCTTCTTTCTTTCTTCTAAAAGGCGGTTAATCTCACTTAAGACATTTTCTCCTTTTAAAAGGGGTCGATCATTTTTTCTTTTTACCCGATTATAGATAGTCTGGGAATCAGCATAAAGGCATACAATCTCTCCTGCCTGACCTAACATTCTGGCATTATCTGAAGAAAGCAGAGTTCCTCCGCCGGTAGCAATCACCATATTTTCTTTCTGAGATAATTCTCTTACTAATTTATTCTCTTGTGCTCGAAAATACTTTTCCCCATATCTGGTAAAAATATCTGCTATGCTCGTTCCCTGGCGTTCTTCTATAATCTGATCCATATCTATAAATTCCATTTTTAATTTTCGAGCTAATTCTTTTGCTACCACACTCTTGCCAGTCCCCATAAATCCGGTAATAACAATATTTTTTCTCATACCTTCCGGAGTAACTCCTTATAATTTTCATAATTTTCTTTAATTTCGACCAATGAATCTCCCCCAAACTTTTCTAAAAAAGCAGCTGCTATCTCCCAGGCTGCTACCGCCTCTCCCACTACACTTGCTGCCGGGACAACACATATATCAGATCTTTGATAGATTGCTTTTGTCTCCTTTTTAGTGGCAAAATCAATAGAACGAAGGGAATTAATCAAAGTAGGTATGGGTTTAATATAAGCTCTAATTATCACTTTTTCTCCATTGGTCACTCCGCCCTCTATACCGCCAGCTCGATTAGTCTCCCGGTAATATCTTGAAGAGTTCATTTCCGATTCTTGATGAACTAAGATTTCATCATGGACGGTTGAACCTTTTTTCTTTGAGGCCTCTATTCCTTCACCTATTTCTACCGCCTTTACCCCTGGAATACTCATAAAAGCTGAAGCCAATCGAGCATCTAAACGCCTATCCCATTGGACATAACTTCCCAAACCGATAGGAACACCGGTAGTTACCATCTCAAATACTCCCCCTAAAGTATCTCCTTTTTTCCGAGCGCGATCAATTTCTCTGCACATTCCAATTGATGCTATTCCATCTACACAGTATACAGGGGATTTATTAATTTCCTCTTTAACTTCTCGATTAAAAGAAGTAATCCTCTTTGCTTTAACCTGTCCAATCCTTAATACATAACTATAAATATTTAAATCAAATTCTTCCAAAAATTGTTGAGCTACTGAGCCTATAGCCACCCTCATGGCAGTCTGTCGAGCACTGGCTCTCTCTAAGACTTTCCGCACATCTTCAAATCCATATTTTATTGCTCCGGCAAAATCCGCATGTCCTGGTCGAGGAATAGTTAAAGAGGGATATTTTTTATCTTGCCAATTCTCCCAGTCTTTATTTTTTATCATTAAACCAAGAGGACTTCCAATAGTCTTTCCTTCTACTAATCCGGATAATATCTCAACTCGATCCTGTTCAATCTTCATCCTCTCTCCTCTGCCATACCCTCCTTGGCGTCTCGTTAGATTAAGATTGATCTTTTCTTCGTTTAAGGAAAAACTTGCTGGCAAACCTTCTATTATTCCCAACAAACATTTTCCGTGAGATTCTCCCGCATCAAGAAATCTTAACATTTTGTATTTTCTCCCTTCTCTTTGACTTTCAAGCAATCTAAGTAATTCTTTTAATCATTTCTAATACTTCTTTCCCTTCTGGTTTAAAGCCAGTCCAGAGATAGAAACTCTCTATACCTTGATAAACTAACATCGGTAAACCATTAATTATCTTTGCTTCTGCCCTCTCCGCTTGTCTTAAAAAAAGAGTCCTAGCTGGGTGATAGATAAGGTCATAGACTAAGAGATTAGGGTGAAACAATCTTTTATCAGGCAAAGGAGTATTATCGATTTTAGGGGGCATTCCTAAAGAAGTAGCATTAACTAAAAGATAAGCCTCCTCTATTTTATCTTTTAAACACTCCTCTTCTAAAGGAAATACATATATACTACTTCCCGGGAAGAAAGAAGAAAAATCCTGTTCAATCTTTTTAGCCTTTTCTAAAGTCCGATTAAAGATACAAACTTCCTTTATTCCTTCCTCTAAAATAGAATAAACTACTGCCCGGGCAGCCCCTCCTGCTCCTAAAATAACTGCTTTTTTCTTTTTTGTAAAAAATTTCCCATCTTCCTGCAGGCTTTTCTTAAAGCCAATTACATCGGTATTGTAACCGGTAAGAATTCCTTTATTATTGACAATAGTATTTACCGCTCCAATCCTTCGGGCAGATTCTTCCACTTCGTCCAAAAATTTAATTACTTTCTCTTTGTAAGGGAAAGTGATGTTTACCCCTCTTATATTCAGGGCTTTTATCCCTTGAATGGCTTTACCTAAATTGGTTTCTGCTACTTGAAAAGGTAGATAACAAAAGTTTAAAGAATGTTTAAGTATTATTTGGTTATGGATAAGTGGGGAAAGACTATTTTCTATATTTTTACCGATTATCCCGATTATTTTGGTCTTTCCGTTAATTTCTTTTTTCATTTACATCCCCACCTTAATTCTTTATAGAGATTGCTTCACTGCGTTCGCAATGATAGATTAAAAGTTAATCAAATTTTGTAAAGTCTTTTCGAATCCGGGAAAAGATATATCTATACATTCTGAATTTCTAATCACAGTTTTACCT
>Ga0307378_10012754_pt1 | contig 10701 bp, 9 predicted proteins | sample UN1MG_FD_202238 | JGI IMG/M metagenome (GOLD analysis project Ga0307378, IMG submission 202238) | Soil microbial communities from Risofladan, Vaasa, Finland - UN-1 | ecosystem: Environmental > Terrestrial > Soil > Coastal area > Acid sulfate soil | place: Finland: Risofladan, Vaasa | collected...
TAAACAAGGGCGCCTCATGGCGACCTCGGAGACCTCGTGACGGCCGAGACGCCCGTCGGCTTCATCGGCCTCGGTCAGATCGGCGGGCCGATGGCCCGACGCTGGCTCGATTGGCCAGGCGGGCTGGTGGTGCACGACGTGTCCGACCGGGCAACCGCGCCGTTCGCCCAGGCCGGCGCCGAGGTCGCGGGTTCACCGGCCGCGGTTGCCGAGCGCGCCGACGTCATCTCGCTGATGGTCCGCGACGATGGGCAGGTCACCGAGGTGATCGACGGCGAGGCCGGCATTCTCGCCTCGGCCCGCGCCGGGACCGTGATCGTCATCCACTCGACGGTCGAGGCCGACACGCCAGCGCACCTGGCCCGCATCGCGGCCTCTCAGGACGTCCACGTCATCGATGCGCCGGTCAGCGGCGGGGCGATGGGAGCCCACGACGGGACGCTCGCCCTCATGGTCGGGGGATCCGACGAGGCGGTCGAGGTCGCGCGGCCCGCCCTCGAACGACTCGGAACGCTCGTCGCCCACCTCGGGCCGGTCGGAGCGGGCACCCGCGCCAAGCTGGCCCGGAACCTCGTGACGTTCGCATCCTTCGGCGCAGTGGGCGAGGCCCTGCGGCTGGCCGAGGCTGCAGGGGTCGACCTCGCGAAGCTCGGCGAGGTGGTGAGGCACTCAGACCGCGTGACCGGCGGCCCGGGATCGATCATGCTGCGCGACACCGCTGCGCCGATGACCGACGGCGACGGGCTGAAGCCGATCTTCGAGCACACCTGCCAGCTGGGCGAGAAGGACCTCGACCTCGCGCTCGCCCTTGGTGCGGCGCTCGGTGTCGAGCTGCCGTTCGCAGAGCTCGCCCGCACCAACCTCGCCGAGGCGCTCGGCGTCGGAATCCAAACGGAGCAACCATGAACCACGACGACGAGACCCGCGCCCGCGGCATCGCCAAGATGAAGGACGTCTACGGCTGGGACATCGAGGGAGCCGATGGCCGGTTCATGGAGTACACGGTCGACCACCTCTTCGCCGAGGTCTGGGACGAGGGCGACCTGTCGGTCAGAGAACGCCGGTTGTTGCTCATCGGCCTGGCCGCAGGAACCGGGATGACCGATGTCGCGGGCCTCCAACTCGATGCCGCCGTGAGGCTCGATGAACTCAGCGCCGACGACCTCCGTGCCATCGTCGTCTTCATCGCGCACTACGGCGGCTGGCCGGTCGCGGCCAAGCTCAACGTCGAGGTCGAGAAGATCATCGCCCAGCACGCCGAGCGGTGACCGCCGAGACCATTCCGGCCGTCGTCGACGACGCGGCCCGCCGATTCGGTGCGGCCGAAGCACTCGTCGACGGCGACCTGCGACTCTCGTTCGTCGAGCTGAAGGAACGGGTCGACGAGGCGGCCCGGGCCTTCGTGGCCGCGGGCCTCGAGCCAGGCGACCGCGTCGCGTTCTGGGCCTCGAACTCGGCCGAGTGGGCCATTGCGGCGCTCGCCGCCTACCGGGCCGGCGGCATCGTGGTCACGCTCAACACCCGCTTCAAGGCAAGCGAGGCCCGCGACATCCTCGAGCGATCGAGGACTCGGATCCTGCTGACCGAGGTCGGGTTCCTCGACACCGACTTCCTCGGCCAACTCGGCGACCCGCCTGACTGCGTCGAGGAAGTCGTCGTGCTCCGAGGTGTCCCGACCACCGAGGTCACGTCGTTCGCTGCGTTCCTCGACCGGGCCGACGAGGTCGAGCCCGACGTCGCGGCGGGACGCGCCCATGCGATCGACGGCGATGACGTGAGCGACCTCCTGTTCACTTCGGGCACCACCGGTGCACCCAAGGGAGCGATGCTTCGGCACGGCGCGAGCGTTCGGGTCTTCACGACCTGGGCTCAGGTCGTCGGGCTCCGGTCCGACGACCGCTACCTGATCGTCAACCCGTTCTTTCACACCTTCGGGCTCAAGGCAGGCATCCTCGCCTGCCTGCTCACTGGAGCCACGATGTACCCCCACCCCGTCTTCGACGTCCCGCAGGTCATGCGCCGAGTGAGCGACGAGCGCATCACCATGCTCCCCGGACCGCCGGCGATCTATCAGTCGATCCTCGATCATCGCGACGCCGCGACCCAGGACCTCACCTCCCTCCGCCTCGCCGTCACGGGGGCGGCGACGGTTCCGGTCGAGATGGTCGCAAGGATGTACGACGAGCTCGGCTTCGAGACGGTCGTGACGGGCTACGGCCTCACCGAGTCGACCGGCGTGGTGACCATGTGCCGCCACGACGACGATCCCGAGACCATCGCGACGACCTGCGGGCGACCCATCGACGGAGTCGAGGTCATCGTGGTCGATGACGCCGGCAACGCATTGCCGACGGGCGAACCAGGCGAGGTGCTCGTCCGCGGCCGGGATCTGATGGCCGGCTACTTCGAGGACCCGACGGCCACGGCCGAAGCCATCGACCCGGAGGGTTGGCTGCACACAGGAGACATCGGCGTCCTCGACGAACGCGGCTACCTCCGCATCACCGACCGAAAGAAGGACATGTTCATCGTCGGCGGGTTCAACGCTTACCCGGCCGAGATCGAGAACATGCTCATGGACCACCCTGCGGTGGCACAGGTCGCGGTGATCGGCGTCGACGACCATCGCCTCGGCGAGGTCGGCCGAGCATTCGTCGTCCTCCGGCCCGGGCACGAACTCGGGGCCGAAGACCTGATCGCGTGGTGCCGGTCCCGGATGGCCAACTACAAGGTGCCCCGCAGCACCGAGTTCGTCGACGCCCTGCCCATGAATGCCGCCAACAAGGTCGTCAAGGACGAACTCCGGAATCGCTGAAGCGAGCCACCTCCTGCGCGCGGGCGAGGTGGCGCCCCCACCGGCAAGGGACGCTGGGGCGCGGCCTTGGGTTCAGAGCGTGCCGGCGACCTCGAGCAGGGCAGCGTCGACGCCACCGAACGCGGCGTCGAGCACCCACGAGCGCTTGAGGAGCCGGTGGGCATCGAGATCCCAGGTGAAGCCGAGGCCACCGTGGACTTGGATGCCGGCCCGGCACGCGCGATCGGCTGCCGCGGACGCCACCACACGTGCGCCGGCAACCAGTCGAGTCGACGGACCACCCTCGTCCACGGTGACGGCCGCAGCGTGGACCGCTGCCCTGGCGACCTCGACCGACATCGCCGCGTCGGCGAGGAGGTGTTTGACGGCCTGGAACGAGCCGATGGCCCGACCGAACTGCCGGCGATGCAACGCGTGCCCGACGACCAGATCGAGCGCTGTCTGACCCAGACCGATCTGGAACGCGGCACCGAGCAGACCGCCGGTCGAACGCCACGACGCGGGCATCTCGACCGAGGGCGCATCAGGCAGCCGCTCGACACGCCAGACCGGCGTCAGCGGGTCGAGCGGCTCGGCGGCCACGCTCCCGGCGGGCAGGTCGGTCACCGACTCGACGCGACTCCCTCTGTCGACGAGCAGCACGTCGAGATCGGTCAGATGTTCGACCAATGCGGGCGTCGACGCGGTCGTGCACCCGACCACGGTGGTGCCCTGGGCTGCCCCGTCGATGACGCCGGACGCGAGCAGGGTCGGAACCACCGGACCCGGGACCGCAGCGCGTCCGAGTTCCTCGAAGACGATGACCGCCTCGGTCAGCCCGAGTCCGGAAGCGTCGAAGACACCCATGGCTCCCAGCTCGGCCCACAGCGTCCGGTCGACGACGTGGCCGCCGTCGGGGTCGACCGCCAATGGCGACCGGGAGGCGAGCACCCCGCGAAGGGCCTGTTGCATCGCCGCATGGTCGTCGGTCAACACGAAGTCCATCAGCGGTCCCTCGGGAGCCCGAGCATCCGCTCGCCGACGATGTCGCGTTGGATCTGCGAGGTCCCTGTGGCGATCGACAGCGACAGCGACATCAGCGTTCGCTCGACATGATCCGCCCCCGCCACGTCGAGCGGATCACCGAGCGCGAGCCCTGCCCGACCGAGGATCCGACGTGACACCCGGCCCAAACGCTCACGGGTCTCGCCGTAGGCGAGCTTGAACACCGATGGGGCAGTGCCGACCGGTCCACGAGCCGACGCCGACACGGTCTGGCGGATGTAGGCCCACTGCGCATCGAGCTCGGCGGCCACGACCGCCAGTTCGGTCGAGATCGATCGGTCGGTCCAGGCTCCTGTGCGTCGAGCCACATCGACCAGGTCGGTCACCAGCTCGCGCGCTTCGAGCAGCTCGGACGCGAACGCCGTCCCTCGTTCGAACGAGAAGGTCACCATCGCCACTCGCCATCCGTCGTTCTCGTCGCCGACCCGGTTGTCGATCGGCACGCGCACGCCGTCGAGGAACATCTCGTTGAACTCGTGCTGGCCCGTCAGCGTGCGCAGCGGGCGCAGCTCGATGCCGGCCGAGTTCATGTCGAGGATCAGCCACGTCAACCCGGCATGCTTGGGTGCGTCAGGGTCGGTACGAACGAGGAGCTCGCAGACGTCGGCCACCTGTGCGTGCGACGTCCAGACCTTCTGTCCGGTGACGACGTAGTGGTCGCCATCGCGCACAGCCCGGGTGCGCAGCGATGCCAGGTCCGATCCGGCCTCGGGCTCGGAGAACCCTTGGCACCAGATCTCCTCGCCCCGCAGGACCGCAGGAAGGTGCCGGGCCTTCTGGGCCCCGGTGCCCTCGGCGATGAGCGTCGGACCCGCATGTTGGGTTCCGACGAAGCCACAGACCATGTGAGGTGCGTGGGCGCGTACGGTCTCCTCGACGAAGATGAGCTCTTCGGGCGCCGATGCCCCGCGACCGCCGTACTCCTTCGGCCACGCGATGCCGGCATAACCCGCCTCGAACAACCGTCGTTGCCATTCGGCCTCATGGGCGCGCCTGGCCGGCCAATCATCGGCGGGAGGCGCCGGACCGAACGCGGTGACCGCAGTGCTCAGCCACGCGCGGAGCTCACTGCGGAATGCCGCTTCATCCGGTGTGTCCTGGAGCCTCACGGCGAAACCCTACGGAATGTTCCGCACGAGCCCGGTGCCGGTCGTTCGACATCGGTCCGACCGATTCGGCCAAGATGGGTCGATGCCGGTGACCCACCTCTCCCCCGATGCGACGCCCGACGAGATCTGCGAGGTGCTCCGGCGCGACGGCGCCGTCGTGATCGATCGGCTGGTCGAGGCCGCAGTGATCGACGCGATGCTCCACGAGCTCACACCGCACCTCGACGCCACACCTCACGGCGACGAGGACTTCACCGGCACGACGACTCGACGCACGGGCGCACTCGTCGCACGCAGCAAGACCTGTCGCGAAGAGCTCGTGGTCCATCCCTTGGTGCTCGCGACCACCGAGCAACTGCTCGGCCACGCGACCAACTTCCAGCTCCACCTCACCCAGGTCATCTCGATCGGCCCGGGAGAGACGCCTCAACCGATCCATCGCGACCAGTGGGCATTCGACTTCTACCCGTTCGAGGCGGGGTATGAGGTCCAGTGCAACACGATCTGGGCGGGCACCGACTTCACCGAGGAGAACGGCGGCACCCGGGTGGTCGTGGGGTCGAACAATGCCGAAGACCGGCTCCAGTTCGCGTTCGAGGACACCGAGGCCGTCGAGATGGAGAAGGGCTCGTGCCTCATCTACACCGGCAGCGTCTACCACGGGGGCGGGCCCAACCGGTCCGACGCCTATCGCACCGGGATCAACATCACCTACAACGTGGCCTGGCTCCGCCAGGAGGAGAACCAGTACCTCGCGGTCCCACACGACCTCGCCCGGACCTTCGACGACGACCTCTGCCGGCTCCTCGGCTATGCCCGCGGCGCGTATGCGCTCGGCTACGTCGGCGACATCCAGGACTCACTCGCATGGCTGCGCGGCTCGACCGAACCCGGGTCGAGCTTCGGCGACGACATCACGCTCGAGAAGGCAGCCGGGAAGCTGCGTTCTTGATCGTCAGGTGATGGGATCTCCGCCCCGGATCGGGCTGGGATCCTCGAGCACGCAACGGGTTCCCGAGTAGATGCTCGGCATGCACCGATTGCAGTGAGTGCACGCGCCGGCGTCCTGACGGCCCGCGCTCATCTCGTTGACCAGATCGCTCTGGTGGAGCAGCGCTCGACCCATGGCCACGAACTCGTACCCGTCCGCCATGGCCTGGGTGATCGTGTCGAGCCGATTGATGCCGCCGAGCAGGATGATCGGAAGGTCGAGCGCCGCCTTGAACTGCGCTGCGCTCGCAGCGAAGAAGGCCTCCTCGAAGGGGTAGCCCTTCATCAACTTCGAGCCGGCGACCTTGAGCGCCAACCGGATGTGGAGGGGCTGGGTCTCGGCGAACTCGTCGAGCGGCACGTCTCCCCGGAACAGGAACATCGGGTTGCCGTAGGAGCTGCCTCCGGTGAGTTCGAGTGCATCGAGGCACCCGTCGGCTTCGAGCATTCGGGCATAGGCGAGGCTCTCGTCGATCTTGATGCCGCCCGGGATGGCGTCAACCATGTTGAGCTTGGCGGTGACGGCCATCGTGTCGCCGACAGCGTCCTTGACGGCTTCGACGACCGACCGCGGGTACCGCGCCCGGTTCTCGAGGCTGCCGCCGTACTGATCGGTCCTCTTGTTGAGGCCAGGGGCGAGGAACGAGCTGAGCAGGTAGTTGTGACCGAGATGGATCTCGATGGCGTCGAATCCGGCCTGGGCGAGGAGCGCAGCCGACCGGGCGTAGGCCGATCGGACGCGTGCCAGGTCGGCTTCGGAGGCGGCCCTGATGCGACGGAGGGCAATGGCGCTGAATGCCTTGCTCGGTGCGATCGACGGCTCGCCGTTCGACTTCGGGTTGGCCACCAGGCCGGCATGGCCGATCTGGCCCGAGATCGCCGCGCCCGCCTCGTGCACTTCGTCCGCAAGTTGCGCAAGCCCCCGAAGCGCCTCCTCACGCACCCAGATGCACTCCTTGTGGGTACGACCGTCAGGGGCCACGGCGAGGTAGGCGACGGTCGTCATGCCGACACCGCCGCGTGCGGGGGCGAGGTGGTAATCGATGAGTTCGCGCGTGACGAGTGCGTCGGGGGTGACCCCCTCGAACGTCGCCGCCTTGATGACCCGATTCCGGAGGGTGATCGGGCCGAGCTGCGCGGGTGCGAACGGGTCAGGAGCCACGTTCGAAACCTAGGCTCTCACCCATGACCGATGCTGCCCCGCGCAGCGGGTGGTGCCCATGGTCCCGCGCCAGGATGACCGCGCCCCGTGGCTCGACACCCAACGGTTGAGCGAAGTCCAGGCACCGAAGACAGATTCCGGGGGGCTCCGGCTGGGTCGCCTCAGTCCGCGACGTAGCCGTTCCATCGGGCGCTGAGGACCTCTCGTGTGGCATCGCCGGTCAACTCGTCGGCCGACTGCGCCGGAAGACCCGAGCCGAGGTCGGCGGCGAACCGGGTGAAGACGTCATCGAGGGTGAGGCCGCCCGACGGACCGGGCGACTCGTGGACCTTGGCCTTCCATGACAGCGACAGCCGGATGTGCTCGTCGTCGTAGCGGGCGAGCACTCGGCCGTCCTCGACGATGACCCAGTCGGTGCCATCGTGCTCGAGGTGGGTGTCGATGGTCATCTCCTCAGGTGGCTCGAGATCGGGCGGCCCGGTGCGCTCGACCTTGTGGTGCATGAAGTCGTTGTCGCCGACCACTGCGGTGTTCCACACGTCCTCGTGCCGCACACTCTCGCGGTCGCGGCCGTCTGGCCAGTAGCGGAAGTAGCCCCGCTCACCGAGGTGAAACCACGCGACCGCGGTGATGATCGTGATGCGTGCATCCTCGAACAACCGCGACGAACCCATGGCCTGGAGCATCCAACCCGGAGCGTTGGTGCGGTCGACGCCGACGAACTCGGGGATGTCGACGTGGGAGAAGGGTTGCCCACCCGAGGGTGCGGTGAGATTCACGTACACCTGGTCGGGCACGACCCGCACTCCGGGGCCACACATCTCCTCGGCACTCTCGACGAAGCCAGGGTGATCGAGGAGCGCCTCGGCTCCGGGCACCTGCGCCACGCCGCCGAAGGCCCAGTCGCCACGGAACGTCGGGCCGATCAGGTACGACGGGACCTCGGCGCTCTCGGCATCACGTGACGCGTCGGACGCCGCCGTCGAGCGCACCAGATAGCGAGCCGGCATGAAGTACGGGCCGTTGGCCCGGGCCATCGACCGGACGGCAGCCGGATCGTCCACGACCGGATCGAGCAGGATCGGTGGAAGGCATGCGCCGGCAGGTCGGCGGGCGGTGATCGTCATCGACGGTCTCCAGTCGAGGCGAGGACGGGACCCCTCAGGCGTACCAGAGAATGTCGTCGTGACCATTGCCGTCGAAGTCGCCGACGATGGTCGTGTAGCGGCCGTTCACGGTTCGCGGACGGCTCGTGTAGCTCCCTCCGGGAGCGAAGTTCCACTCGTAGTCCGGCGATCCGCCGGGGCCGTACCAGACGATGTCGTCGATCCCGTTGCCGTCGAAGTCACCCGTCATGGGCACGTAGACGCCGTTGGCGGTCCGACGCTCGGACCGATACGAGCCGTCATGCCTGAAGAACCAGACGTAGTCGGGTCGCGTGCCCGGGGCGTACCAGAGGATGTCGTCGGTTCCGTTCCCGTCGAAGTCACCGACCTGGGGGTACTGGTAGAAGCCGTTCACGGTGTAGTTGCGGATCCGTGGCGTGACTCCGCTGAGCTCCCAGTTCTGGTCGGGCGTCGGCCCGGGTGCGTAGAACATGATCTCGTCGGTGCCGTCGCCGTCGAAGTCGCCGGTGAACGGCAGTGCGAAGCCGTCCTGCTTGGTCGACGCGTTGTTGAGGACCTGGTGACCGCCGCCGGCCGATCGGGTCAGCCAGTACTCGTCGCCGTTGCCCGCGACGCTCGGGTGTGTCGCGTCTGCGAGCGGTGCATACCAGTAGAGGTCCTCGACGCCGCTCGGATCGCCGTCGAAGTTACCGACCAGCGGCACGAAGGACCCGTCGCGCTCGAACGGCACGGACTGCCTCGCCCCGCCCACTGCGTGATCCCAGCGCCAGTCAGCGGCATCGGCGGTCCCGATGAACATCACGTCGTCGGCCGCGTCGGCACCGAATCGACCGGCCGCGGGGGTATAGGTGCCGCCGATCGACTGGAAACTCGAGTCGTACCCGCCGGCTCGGTAGCTCCACCGGTAGTCGTTCCCGCTGCCTCGGTCATCGTCGGCCAGGACCACTCGCATGCTCGTACCCGAACGCACGAGATAGGCCGAATGCGGCTTGCGGATGCCGCCGGCAGCTTGGCCCCCACTGCGATCCCATGCGTGGTACTGCAGCATCAGACGTCCGCGGTCGTCGACGTAGGCATCGCCACCCCCTGCTCCCCATCGCCCCGTGCCGGACAAGCCGGCGATCGGGCCGCTGTTGGTGCGCTTGGTGCACGGTCCGAGAGGGCCCGAGCACTCGGCGAAACCCTGACCGTACGCACTCGTACGGAACTCGTTGCCGCTGTAGAACAGGAAGTATCGACCTTCGTAGCGGACCATCGACGGGTTCTCGATGAGCCCGGCGCCGGTCGAAGGATTGCTCATCTCCCACGCCTGGCTCGTCTGGAGCAGCATTCGCTTCGACGAACCCGACGCCCAGCCCGAACCGCTCGAGTTGAGCTGCCGCGTCCAGATGCGAGTCGGCGCCGAGCCGGGGACGCCTTCGCTCTTCCACATCAGGTACGCGCGCCCGTTCTGGTCGATGAAGATGTCGGGATCGATCGAACCGTTCGGATCGGCGTCGCACACGAACGCCGATGTCGGGCTGGTCGTGAAGGGACCGAGCGGGGTCGATGAGGTCGCCCGGTAGATGCAGAACCGATTCCCGCTCACGCGAACCGAGGCGAACGCGACCCATCGGGTTCCGATGAACGCGACCGTCGGCGCCCAGACCTCACGCTCGGTACACCCGTTGCCGAGCGACGGGCTGCTCACCCGAGCGCCGACACCCGGATTCTCCCACGCGTCGTTCTCGTAGCTGTCGAAACAGGGATCGGCCGAGTCGGGCGCCTCGGTGCGAGCCGTCCAGGTCGAGAAGTCGGTCGTCCACGTCGCAGGAAGATGCGCTCCACCCGTGTTGGTGCTGTACGCGGCGGTCAGCGGCCCCATCGGAGTGACCGACGGGTCGGCGAACTGATGGTCGAACGGTGCGCCGGGCCGGAACCAGTCGGCGGCAACCGCACGCTCGGCGGTCTCGTCGGCAGCGGCCGAGACGGGCGACGCTGCCAAGGTGGCCAACGCGATCGCGGCAACGACAAAACGACCGGCTCCAACCCGCATGGATCCTCAATCGGCACTCCAGCGCGCGAACTTGAACCGGCGGGTGGAGGTGCTTCAGAGCTCCATGCGGAGGTGCCGGGACACGTCGCCCACGAGATCGACCAACGAGTAGTCGCGACGGGCGAACCTCCAGGTGCCATCGAGCTTGGCGAACTCATCGTGGTAGCGGCCAGACACGATGGGCGTCAGCGCACCGTCGTCGGCCTGCTGGAACACGGTGTAGACCGATCGGCACCGGGCCGTCGAGGCACCTTCGTCCACCTCGACGATCGGGTTCGTCACGACGTGACGGGTCCGGGGCGTGCCGTCGTCGTAGGTGATCACGTTCTCGCGCCAGATTGCGAGCATCGTCGCCGAGTCGATCGGTGGCACACCGTCCGCGACGATCAGGAGAGCGTGCTCGAAGAGGCTCGCAGCCG
>Ga0307378_10012755_pt1 | contig 10701 bp, 12 predicted proteins | sample UN1MG_FD_202238 | JGI IMG/M metagenome (GOLD analysis project Ga0307378, IMG submission 202238) | Soil microbial communities from Risofladan, Vaasa, Finland - UN-1 | ecosystem: Environmental > Terrestrial > Soil > Coastal area > Acid sulfate soil | place: Finland: Risofladan, Vaasa | collected...
ACGCGTGTACGGGGGTATACGTGCCCATCCACGGCATTCTACGAAAATACCCATCGGTAGTGTAGACGATGAACATCGCCTAGAACTTGTAGGCTCCGTCGCCGAGAACATCGCCAACGACAAAGTTTGGGTGGCGTGCATCGCCGACGAAGTAGGCGAGCGGATGCTCACGGGTCCACTACGTCATCGACTCTCGACGCTGCTCACTACAATGCTTGCTCAGCGTGCGCGCGTGCAGGGCGAGTCACTCGCCATTCTCAACGGCGCACTCGGCAAGCTCCGCGAGGAGTGGCGTTACTCGCAGGGCGGACTCGATGGCGCACCGACCGACACCGACACACTACTACGCATCGTCGACCGCGCTTCGAAGCTAGTGAAGGACAGCGAGGACGCTGTGATGCGCACGGTCAAGCTGGCCCTCGACGAGCAGCGCACTGCAGCCGAGTTCTCTGACGGTGTGGGTCCGACCCTGTTCAGTGGGGACAGCGACAAGCTGCTAGGGATGCCCAAGCAGCTAAGCGCCGGAGATCGAGAGACCATGCGCGGTCTCTTGGGCATTCTCCAAGTCGCCGCTCAGCACGATGTGGACGCCGTGAACACAGTGCACCTGGAAGCGGTCACCGTGAGCGCGAGTGATCCGACGGCGCAACACGATGACGATGACGGTGTCAACCCCCCTGTGCAGGTACCTGCAGAAAGTTCCCACGAACCTCTTGACACGGGAAGCGATGTCCGGTTGATGTACGACTCGACTGATCCGACGACCGACCCCCTGGCGGTGTCCCCCTCCCCCCGGCCACGGCGGCGTCATCGTAAGAAGGTCGATAGCGACTCCGCAGCGGGCGATGCGATTCCGTAGGATCCCCCCACACCACGTTACGTGTGGATCACTTTCATGGAAACGATGTGCGTGTGGGTCATCGCTTGGTTGCCCTAGATGAATGCGATGACCCACCCCGTCCATTTGGGCATCTTGGAATGATCCCCCCTACCCCAAAATTTCCAGACGTGTTTCTCGAAAGGTCCCGCACAGTCATCGTCAACACTCGGAGCAGTGCCTTGACACTTTGACACCTTGACAGTGCCACGGCCTTGACACTCTGCTAGCGTCTAGGGTGTCAAGAGCCCCTAGGAGGTTTGACACACCGTGACTAAGCGATGCCGCTACTGCGCGTGCACCGATGCACCTCACCCCCTCAACGGTGTGGTCCGCCCCTTCGCTCGTTACGACCTGTGCCGTCGATGCCGCAAGCAGAAGAAGCGCAGACCGTGCGTGCTTTGTGGCGGTCCGTTCTATGCGGTCCGTCTGGCGCCGCTCTTCCGTCTGGGATGCGTGGCTCAGTGCCAACCACGTGATAGGGCTGTGGGATGTTCAAGCCTGAATGGGTAAACTCTGAGCATGAATAGAATGCCGACACAATGAATGCTTACGTTGTGGTGAGGGGTGGCACGGTGGTGGAGATTGCTCGCCCCGTGCAAGGTCGCCTCGAAATGGAAACCAACCCCTCTCACGTGCGTTCCATGTCAGAGCACGACTGGCCCAGCGACGGTGTGTGGTTTACCAGCATCGAGTTCCGCCGACTCAAGATGCGGGCGACGGGAAAACCGAAACTCTTGAACGTGCGCCGCAAGATCGCCGAGCTAGAGAAGAAGCTAGGCATCAAGAGCGGGCGAGCCGAAACTGGAATGGCGGGCATCAGTGGGATGGCCCAGCGTGCCGACGCTTCCGCCGCTGCCCAGGGCAACCGTCGCGAGGAAGCCAAGGGCCTCTACAAGTGGCTATCGGCTCTGAAGGAAAGCACGACCGTGAGCAAGCCGTGCGGAATCCTACTCGAAAGCGCCAAGAGCGTGATCGACCTTCCCGATGGTGTTGGCATCGTCGTGAAGAGTGCAGCGAAGAATGGCTTTCGCGTCAGCTACGTGCGCCTGCGTGCGCCTGGCGTCGAGCCTGTCATCTCCAAGAAACCGTACGGCGGCGTCATCTGCCTGCCAGCTATGAGTTGGGAACCAGACAACCTGCAGCCCGTACCGTGCGATAACGCGTACGCCATCGGAGGGTCTCAGGCCGACAGCGGTTGGGGGCCTCTGCTCTATGACGTCGCGATGGAGGTCGCGACACTGCTCGGCGGCGGACTCACCGCAGACCGCGACACCGTCAGCACATCGGCTCACAGCGTTTGGTCGTACTACGCGAACAAGCGCGCTGATGTAAAAAGACATCAACTTGATGATCCCGAAAACTCACTCACGCGAAAACCACGCGACAACTGTGTGCAGCAGAGCGCGAAGATTTACCCGCGCGAGCCGGGTCGATGGGACAAAGAACCAGAGGCGTGGCGTTACACCAAAGCGTCGACACAGCTTCGCGCGTTGCTAGCGGCGGACAAGCTGATGATTTGGAACATCGTTGTGCCTGGCTTCAAACGCGGCGCGAAGAGAAAGTGAACGATGAATCTTCCCCGTCGAGCTTCGCGATGCGCTAGACTGCGTTGCATGAAACCTCGCGGAATTCTGATCGAAGCCGACGCGACGCGCGACGCCAAGATGCGTGGGTTCGCCGAAGAAGCGTTCGGCGTGCTCAACGCTTGGGTTAAAAAGAATCACAAGCGCCTTTCTGAGATCGGCTTGGAGATCGAGCAGTTCGACGGCTACCAACTGCCGTGGTCAGCTATCGACAGAGACTACAAAGACCGCCGCGAGGACTGGTGGTTAGCCGCAGGGCATATCAAGGACCTGTTCATCGTCTTCGCTGGTCCCGGTCACACCGCAGGCATGGGTGCAGGAGGTGGCAAGTGGCACATGATCTTGCCGGTGCTGATACGCCCTAACGACACCACGTACATGGACACCAGAATCTACGGCGTGCGCCAGACTTTCATCCATGAGTTCACGCACTACCTCGACAAAGGCGCGGACCGCGCGCGCTTTGACAAGAGCACGACGTCTGCGCAACGCCACGACACACAGAGTGCTATCGCGTACTTCTTGCACCCACACGAGTTCAACGCCTACTACCAAGAGGGAGCCAGCGAACTAGACAACACGCTTGAGTTGCTCTTGAGGAGCGTGACCACCGGCATCGCAAGTCGAAACCCCGACCACCGCAAGTCGTTCTTGAATCATGTGCGTGAGCTTCTACCGGCGCGCACGCAGGACTTCGTCAAGCAGCACGCCTCGAAAAGCGCGAGGGGGAATTGGTCTGAGAATTTCAGACTAGCGATGCACCACACCAAGAGCGACGGCAAGTGGTTGCTCAAGTTCAAGGCGCGGCTCGCCGGTTTGCACGGGCACCTACTCCGTAAGCACGCGCGAGCGATGGGTCTCGCATGAAGCCTCGCGGAATTCTGATTCAAGCTATGCGCGAGTCGCTGATCGAGGCGAGCGATGTCTACTACCACGGCACCGACAGCAAGCCGTTCTCGCGGTTCGACGCTAACAAGATCGGACGCACCGACGTTGGCCTACTCGGTCGCGGTTTCTACTTCTCCACCGACCCCGCCATGGGCCGGAACAAGAAGACGCTGCTCACGGTGCGTCTCAATTACTCACGGCCTCTGACGTTGTCCATGCCGGACTGGTCCACCGACAAGAACGACCTGGTCAACGATGCGCTCGGAACAAGTGGACTCGTCGGCGCACCGTTGACGCGCGAACTCAAGCGGCGCGGCTTCGACTCCGTGGTGCTCGACTATTCGCCAGCGGGCTACCGACACCGCGAGGTTGTCGTCTTCAAGTCATCGCAAGCTCACGTCAGTGAGTCGCTCAACGAAGACGAAGAGCAACGCCGTCTGCGTGCTCGACCGAACCCCGAGCAGTCTCTGTGGAGCCTCTATCACAACAAGGGCAACGGGATCGTCCCCGCGCGCATGATGCAGCGCGTGCCCTATGCAGGCTCCAAGGTCGTCACGATCTATCGCGGAGTCAGGAAGAGCGCGGAGCAAGTCATCCGCCCCGGTGACTGGGTCGGCTTGACGAAGCGATACGCCGCGCAACACGGAGAAGGCTCAGTCCTGTCGGCGCGCGTGTCGGCTAAGGATGTCGTATGGGCAGGCACCGACATGAACGAATGGTTTTATGTTCGATCCGAATGACCCGCCGACACCCGTCTTGGCTGAGCGTGTTCAAGACTGGTTCTACCACGGCACGAAACCACATCTCTTAGACTCCATTGCACACGCACACGCGTTGACGCCGAGCGGTTTCCGTGGGCAACAGTTTGTGTCGTTCTCAGACAAGATCGAAAAGGCGTCGAAGTTTGGAAAGGTGATCCTGGTCTTCCGCAAGCGCAGCATCAAAGATCGATTGATGCAGGTTAAGTACACATCTGAATGGGCAGGCAAGTACCCCAAACATGCGCGCTACATCGCAGACCAGTCACACGGTTACGACGAGAAAATATTCATCGACAGAGACCTTGAGAGTGAGTGGATTACTTTCGACGAAGGTAAACCGATGCCATTCTGGGAAGGTGAACTCGTCGCTGCGTTGGTGAATAAACTCTCAGACATCAAACACGTGCGACGTGCTCTGAAGAGCTACTTGCCACCACACTATGTGGTCTCGATGCAGCTAGGAATTAGGCTCATCAAGAGTGGGGCATCCATAGGCGCTCTGGCAACGATTCCCTCGCGCCATGAAATTTTGAAGATGAAGCCGGACCCGCGTATTGCGCAGTTGACTGGATACGCCACGGCTGAGTGTATGGTGAGTGTCGTGGAAGACAAAACGAGACCTGTGGGTGACTGTTACGAAGCTGCGTTTAACTGGGTCTACCAGCATTGCCTTTCACCAGCCGCTGACCGCGTGGGCGACAAGAACATCCGACTGGTCCAGGGGGAGGTCATGGGCTCGGAGGGATCTCCCATCGCTGGCTTGAAGTATGGGCACGCGTGGGTCGAGGACGGCGGCATGGTCATCGACCGGAGCAACGGTCGCAACTTGCGTATGCCTCGTGAGCTTTACTACGCACTAGGGCGCGTCGGCACCAACGTGTATCGTTACACACCAGCGCAAGTCCGCAAGAAGGCGTCGAAGCACAGGCACTACGGCCCGTGGGATTTGAAGACGGAGTCTGGGTTATGAAGCGCGTGTTCACCGAGCCGAGCCGCAAGCACGTGCGCATCGACGCGGACACCCTGCGCGGACTCAACGAAGGCGCCGAGAAAGCGGTGCTGCACGAGCGCCAGTCGGACTGGTTGTTTCATACCAGCACCCTGAGCTTTCTACCGCGCATCGCACAAGACCAAGAACTACGCCCACGCGCGCAGTTCGAAGGCGGCGGCGCCTTCGTGTCGCTGTCTGCGTGGCCCATGGTCGGTGATTTCGGCGACACGGTGCTGGTGTTCCGTAAGCGATCCGTTGCCGCGCGTCTGCTGGAAGTTCAGTACACCAAGAATTTCATCAAGCAGTATCCGCGCCAGACCCGATACATCACTAACTTGCCCACCGTATCCGAGTTCGACGGTAAAAAGTACACGGACCTAGACCAGTGGAGCATTCTTAAGGACCGAGACTTTGAGGAAGAGTGGATCACACGCAAAGAAGGCGCGACGTTCCCTTTCGGTGAAGGCGAGTTAGTCGCGGTTTTGTGCGGCGACTCATGCAGCCCCGCGACGATCAACAGAATTCGGAAGTGGTTCGCACACTTACTGCCGCCGCACTACGTCACAACCGAAAAGATTGGCATGAAGTTGATTCGTACTGGTAAGCCAGTCCTGCGCAAAGGTGCTGACCCGACACGCGCCGACATCCTAAATATGAAACCGGCCGGGGGGATTCGCAAGCTCGTGGCGTCCGTCACTGAGATGGCGGTGGTCGACACAACCAAGTTCGATCTGAAGACCCTCTACCAGAAATACAACCGCGAGCTTTTCGCGGGTGACTTGCCACCAGCATCGACGCTCAAATTAGGCTTCAGCAATCGCATGAAGCGCGCCACTGGTATGGCTAAAGCGAGAGCCACGTTTACACCGCACATACGCACTCTAGGCAAACGCGGAATAGCGATGCGCCAACCACTAGAGCGCGGCGTTGACTACGTGATCCAAAACGGCACGCTCTCGATAACGATGAGCACAAAGCTGCGTTACGAGGAGAAGGATTTCTTCGCGGCATTCATCCACGAGATGATTCACATCTATCTCTATTGGCACGGTTGGCCGATGGAGGATCACGGGCAGGAGTTCCAACGCATCGCCACGCGCATGAGCGCCAAGTCGGGTTTGCACATTCCGCTCACCCATGAGATGCGCGGCAACGAAGAGATCGCTCACGACGCCAAGAAACTTGGACTGCTCATCGCAAGTCCACCGGCATTGCGCGGTGAGCGACAGTCTGACGACGGCAAAACATTCTTCACGCTGATGAATCCCAACTACGTGCACGACTGGGCAGCGAAAGCCATCGACTACGTGCAGACGCTTCGCAAAGACATCCGCGTGTATACGCTCGCGACACAAGCGGGTTCCGTGCTGACGGTGAAGCGCGAGCCGCCTAGACGCGGCTTCAGCATGTTCGCGATGAACCCCAAGGTTTCGGCACTGCTCGACATGAGCAAGGCGACGCTGATCGCCGACATCCCGTACACGCCGCCAAGTATGCGGAAAGCTGCGGCCTCATCACCACCGCTGTCAATCAACGTGAAGCCGAAGCCCAAGGGAATCCCTATCACGATTCGACCGCGCTAGCTGTGCTGTGTGCATCCCAGCATGCCGGGCAATAGCGTGCACTGTTGATGTCTCGGCGGGAGCCGTGCAGGTCGCAATCATCGCACTTGCCAGCATCGCGCTCATAAGCGACCTTCGCCGCGCGAAGTTTGTCGAACGCCTGTTGCGTCGTCCACGTCTCAGTGTGCCAGTTGATTGTGTGCGCTAATCCGATCTGCGCCGCGTAGCGCGCAGTGAATACCTGCTGCCTCATCCACGCTTCAGCCTGTTGAGCGTTGGCCTGCATCAAGTCCAGGTGCGCCTTGCGTTCTTCCCTAGTCATCTTCACGGCGTCGTCAGGGTCGGTCCAAGTCATTCGCTCACCTCGCGCGTTGCGCGCTTTGTTCGTTGTCATCGTCTCCCAAGCACTCAGGGCAAGGTCGCCCTGCTGCGTCTCTGAGCTTGTCGGCGCAGACGTCACATAAGCGAACGATCTTGTAGCTCGCCTGCGCTTTCGACAGAGCCGCTCGCCCCGCTTCAGTGAGTTCAAGCGCGATGCAAGCTGGTCGACCGCGCGCGTCCTTACCCGACTCGTGCCGCACGAGCCCACGCCGCACGAGCCCAAAGAAAGTCGGCATGGAGACCTTGTGCTTTCGCAGACCTTTGTTCGTTGCAGTGATGTCGCCGCTGGCGATGAGATCCAGCGTGCGCTCCTGTGCTTTGCTGATGCGCACCATGCTTACGCCGCCTTTCCGTTGGCTGCGCCAGACTTGACGAGCTTGACGCGCTTGCCGTGGAGCTTGCTGGCGCGGCCCTTCTTGTCCTGGCACCAGACACCGACCGCCGCGCTGCAGTGGGGGCACGCGTGCTGCGTGTCCGACTCGAAAGCCGCGACCGACGCGTGCTGCGTGACGCGGTTGACGTTAGTCGACTTGTGACCACCGAACTTCTCGGGCTCGACTTCGTGCTTCTTAACGCCGAAAGTGATGGCATAGGTCTCACCGACCTTCCAGGCGCGAGTGAGGTCACCGCTTCCGAACCACTTCATGCGCGCATTGTCGGCGGTCGCGAAGCGGACGATGGTGGTGACCCCGAACATTCCTTCGAACGTGTGGGTGCCGAGCACGGTGACCACAGCGTCGAAGCGCCCACCAACCTCACCAACGTAGCGATCCGCGACGGTAGGTGCCGACGCTTTCTTTGCCGCGTACTCCTCTTCACGGCGGACATATCCGATGACAGAGGCGACCAGACCCGCCGAGCGGTTGGTGACCGCGCCCGCGATGGAAATGAAGAGATTGTGCTCATAATCGTTGCGGGCGTCCCCCTTGGCGCCGAGCAGCGTCTCAGCTTTGTCGAGGATGACTTCAGCTTCGGCACGGTCAGCTTCGGTGGGGTTCAGCGAGTGCTTGACACCGTTGCGGTCGAAGTGGAACTGCTCGCCAGTCGAGACGATGGTGCGCCAAGCGGCGTCGGCGGTCGCGCCGCTCTCGCCGCGCTCCCGCGCCTTGGTCCGAGAGGTCCAACCGTAGAAAGTGATCGAGCGGAGAGCGAAGGAAACGAAGCTGGCGACGGTGACCACCGTCTCGCCGCGCGCGCTAAAGAACTCGTCATCTTCAGCTAGGCTGACGACGTCGGAGAGCAGCGCGAGCAGTTCCGCTTTGCGCGCGGCCTCATGAGGATCGTGGCCGAAGAAGTCCTTGAGGCAAGTGCGGCCGACTTGCTTGAGCGCTTGCGTCTCGACGTCGCGGACGACGAAGGTATCCTGGCGCTTGCGCGCCAGCCCGCAGTGGTCGCAGTCAGGCGCCGCGTTGCGGTAGCCAGCCAGTTCGCCTTCGGCGACGTTGGCGGTGGCGACCTGGCGAACGATGGTGCCAGCGGTCTCGTGCTGAAGAGTCGCGATGAACTCAAAGCCGCCGACGATGACTTGCTCGCCGAAGACTTGCACCAACTTGTAGAGTGTGGTGACCTTGCGCGTGCGCCCGTCCTCGTTCGTGACCTTGCGCGTCACTCGCACGTCGTGAGCGCTGCTCAGGACGTTGATGGTCGGTGCGGCGACCTTGAGGCGCTTGGCGCGCTTGGCGATCTTCTCGACCGCGTGCTGCAGGCCCGCGAGATTCTGCGCAGGGATCTTGTGGGGGGCGTTCGGTCCGTGATGCATGGCGACTCTCTCTTCCTATACGCATCCTAGCAGCCGTTGATCGCACCGTCAAGACTGATCCGACCACAAAACGCCCCCCACAGGGGTGGAGCTAGGTGCCTCTAGCTGCCATCGTTAGGACCCCTGCGTGGATCGGCCAGGATCGGCCTTCCTTGACACCCCCCGCATCAGCTATGCTGCGGCCATGAAGGCAAAACCCAGAGGCACCCTGATCGAGCAAACCCCACGCCGCGACCCGACCAAGGTGGCGCGGAAGATGACCAAGGCCCGCCAGCGCGGACAAGAGCAGTCAGCGAAAGAGCGCGAGCGACACGGTCAGAAGCTCGATGCGATTCGCCAGCGCGAGCAAGATGCGCAGCGCGACGCCGTGATGGGTGAGAGCATTCGATTGCCGCCGCGAGGTACGTGGGTCCGCATCGGACGAGACAGCGACCTCGACCGCGCGCTCAAGATGCCTGGTGTCTTGGTCTACGCAAAGCCGCGCCCTGGTAGGTTGGATGATATGCCCCGTGTCCGCTCTCGCGCGGGCATGGTTCCATTCTCCTACGGCATGGTCGACAGCGTACGCAACGGCATGGTTAGCGTCGGCCCAGGTAGTCGCGTTCCCATCGATGCCTTGCTGTACGAGTTTGACAAAGACGACGAGTTTTAGCTTTAGCGCAACTCGGCCACATCGACGCCGCGCGTGTTCGGGGTCAGCCTAATCTTGCGCGCACGTTTGAGTGCGTTGGCGATGTGTACCGCGACGTTGATGTCTACGCTCATGTTCCGCGCCATACGCGGGATCGATACTGCACCAGAGCGTAACCATCGTAAGAACTCGGCGGCGAGTATCCCGTTGTGACTTATCGTACGCGAGTTGTCTGCGCACGACAGTTCGTGCTCTCTCGAATTTTGTCGTGCGATGATTCGCGCCACGTATGGCATCTGGGCAACGTGCAGCGGGCAGTACGGTTTGACACCGCGCGTTGACTCGTGGCATCCGGTGGACTCACAGACGCGCGGACCGGCACTAGTAGGGCGCACCCCTGTGTCTTCCGTTATGAGTCGGTCGACTATGCGATGCGTACGTCGCTGTCGTTTTCGTGTGCCGCCGTCTTCCATGGGGTGAGAATGCTACCGTACGCGTCAAGATGTCAAAGAGAATCACAATACGAGAGGCATCGCGCCTAACCGGTCACCCCACGCGCTGCTTGCTGACGCAGTTCGTGCGCTTGGGCCTACTGCCTTACCCTTGTCAGAAGACAGCGACCTGGGCGAAGGACGACATCGACAGACTGATGATTTACCTCGACGAGCGGCGCCGCCGGTCGGATCAGTCTATGTGACTCTTGCTCCGAAGCTGGCACCACCTAGTTGACGGTGCTACCGTCCGAGTGTATGGCGATTGACACCGCCTGACATCTTGGGAGTCGGGGAAGGAACCACAACGTCAACGGAGGTCGCAATCCAATGAGGAGCATTTCTGATTACTACGAGGGTCAGCCAGCAGGTACCTGCGAGTGTGGTGCTTCACTCGTGCGCGCCGTGGCCCACGGCATTTGGGTCGTCACACACAGCGGACCCAGTGCGTGCCCACTAATTTCGACCGATCAACTCCAACCGATCAGCAGCGACGACAGCTAGAAGCATTGCGCGCGGCATCGCATGCCACGCGCAACAACCCAGCGGCACATCAACAGCCGCCCCAGATGTGCGTGTCAGAATGGCGCGCGCATTCTCCCACGCTGGCGCGCTAATCTGTTCGATGTAGCGACGCACGACTCCGGCGTGGTCATTTCCCGCACCGTACCATGCTGGCGGTTCGACGTTCATTGTTGCCTGTGTCGGTTTCATGTCGCTGTTAGATTACAGTGACCAGAGATGCCGCGCTAGAGGGCGATAGCATGACTATGA
>Ga0307378_10012756_pt1 | contig 10701 bp, 6 predicted proteins | sample UN1MG_FD_202238 | JGI IMG/M metagenome (GOLD analysis project Ga0307378, IMG submission 202238) | Soil microbial communities from Risofladan, Vaasa, Finland - UN-1 | ecosystem: Environmental > Terrestrial > Soil > Coastal area > Acid sulfate soil | place: Finland: Risofladan, Vaasa | collected...
TTCAGGATACTGCTGCCATGGTCGCCGATCTTCCCAGATGAATCATTCGCCAAAGATGCCCGTGATCTTGAGGGGTGTTGCTGACCCGGATGCTATTGAACACGCTGGAGATGTTGTGTTGGCGACGAGAGCGCTAGGCCACGAAAAAGACAACGTGAGAAGTTGATGACCGTACCGCAGGGGTAGAGCATGTCGAGTATAGAGTTGAAAGGTCCTGAGCTGCCCAACATTCCTTGGGAAGGACGCCCTGATGAGTGCCATGACGTCGTGTGGCGCTCGGAGAGGAACCCTATCATAACGCGCGACGCAGTGCCAGATGCGAACAGCATATTTAATAGCGCCGTCGTGCCTTTCGAGGCCGGCTTTGCTGGCGTATTTCGCTGCGATGACACGGCCAGGGTTATGCAGCTCCATGCTGGAGTAAGCAGAGATGGCGTCAACTGGAAGATAGAGCCGAAGCGGATACAGTTCCGGTGTGAAGACGACGAGATTGGCGACTTCGTTTACGGCTACGATCCACGTGTGTGCTGGCTTGAGGACAGGTATTACGTCACGTGGTGTAACGGTTACCATGGGCCCACCATAGGCGTGGGTTACACCCACGATTTCCAGACTTTCTATCAGATCGAGAATGCGTTCTTGCCGTATAACCGGAATGGTGTGCTTTTCCCTCGCAGGATAGACGGGAAATTCGCGATGCTTAGTCGGCCCAGCGACAAGGGGCACACGCCCTTTGGTGATATGTTCTACAGTCAAAGCCCCGACATGATCCACTGGGGCCATCATAGGCACGTGATGTCTCCCACCTGGGGCTGGCAAGCCACCAAAGTCGGTGCGGGTCCCACACCGATAGAGACGACAGAAGGGTGGCTTCTGATCTACCATGGTGTGCTTACCTCATGCAACGGGTTTGTGTACAGCTTCGGCGCGGCCCTAGTGGATCTGGAGAAACCTTGGAAGGTGATCTACAGAACGCGTCCCTACCTGCTCAACCCGAGGGAGTATTACGAATGCGTGGGTGACGTTCCAAATGTTACCTTCCCTTGCGCTGCCCTGTCTGACCCACCGACAGGGCGTGTAGCTATCTACTACGGTGGAGCAGATACGGTCACCTGTCTGGCATTCACGAGGCTCGATGAGCTAATCGATTTCATCAAAGAGCATTCTCTCTGAACGATCCATTCCAAGGCCTGGCGAGCGCGATCGCTGGAGAATGGATCGGTACTATTCTGAAAGGATGAGACCGATAGAAGGAAACATCACTTTGCACATCCTCGCTAAGATGATTGACCATTCTTTGCTCCATCCCACGATGACGGATCGGGAGATTCTGGATGGATGCGCGCTGGCGCAGAAGTACGATGTGGCAACGGCATGCGTCAAACCTTATGCCGTCAGCATGTGCCGCCGGGCATTGGCTTGGTCCCAAGTCGAAGTTTGCTCTGTGATAGGGTTCCCGCACGGCAACAGCCGTACAGACATCAAGACCTCGGAGGCCAGCCAGGCTGTCAAGGATGGAGCCACCGAGATTGACATGGTCATCAACATCGGTAAGGCCCTGGGTGGGCAATGGGATTACGTCTCCGCGGAAATCGAGGCTATCAACGATGCCTGCGTCGATCACCATGCAATTCTCAAGGTCATTTTCGAGGCCGACTTTCTAGGAGACGAGCACATAATCAGGCTTTGTGAGATCTGCTCGCAGCACAGAGTGGCGTTTGTGAAGACGTCGAGCGGGTATGGATTTGTCAGGCAGGCGAATGGCTCCTACTCCTATGCCGGAGCGACCGACCACAATCTGTCCTTGATGCGCGCTCATTCTGCGCCCGATGTCCAGATCAAAGCGGCGGGTGGCGTGCGCACCCTCGACGATCTGCTTCGTGTTCGGGCGTTGGGCGTGACCCGCATCGGCGCGACGGCCACCGAGACGATCCTAGAAGATGCAAAGATGCGAGGCTATCGGTAATGCGTTACGGTCACTTCGACGACGAACGGCGCGAATACGTCATCACCCGTCCGGACACTCCGCTGCCTTGGATTAACTACCTGGGGAGCGAGTCGTATTCCTGCATCATCTCGAATACTGCTGGGGGATACTCGTTCTATCGCGATGCGCGCCTGCGCAGGCTCACCCGGTATCGCTACAACAACGTCCCTCTGGATTGCGGCGGTCGCTACATCTATGTGCGGGACGACGAAACAGAAGCGTTCTGGTCGCCCTCCTGGGAGCCCACCCGCCACGAACTGGAGGACTACGTCTGCCGCCACGGTCTGGGGTACACGATCATCGGTTCCACCTACCAAGGGATCGAAGCCCAAACTCGGTACTTCGTCCCGCTGGAAGCGAATCTGGAAGTCTGGCAGCTGACCTTGACCAATCGCCGCAAGGTGACGGCTGACCTCTCGATCCTCTCCGCTATCGAGTTCTGCTTGTGGGACGCGGAGGACGACGCCACCAACTTCCAGCGCAACTTCAACACCGGCGAGGTGGAGGTGGAAGGTGGAGTGATCTACCACAAGACCGGGTACCGCGAGCGCAGGGAGCACTTCGCGTTCTTCGCTTGCTCGGAGGAGTTGGCCGGATTCGACACGCAGCGCGACGTCTTCCTTGGGCGGTATCGAGGATGGGACAATCCGGTCGCTGTGGAGCGCGGTCGCTCCTTCAACTCCGTGGCGCAGGGCTGGGCGCCCATGGGTTCCCATCACGTCAGACTCAGCCTCGGACCGGGGGAGACGCGCCAGATCATCTTCGTGCTCGGCTATCACGAAAACGCTCCCGATCAGAAGTTCGATCCTCCAGGCTCGCAGAGGATCAATAAGCAGACCGTCAATCCCCTCAGTGACAGGTATCTGGACGAAGCAAACGTGGAGAAGGCTTTCGACGCTCTACGCGACTACTGGCATGGTCTTCTCGAGAGATTCCAGGTCGAGGTTCCGGATGTGCACACCAGCCGCATGGTCAACATCTGGAATCAGTATCAGTGCGTGGTCACCTTCAACGTGTCGCGGTCTGCTTCATCTTTCGAATCGGGCATCGGGCGTGGCATAGGGTTCCGCGATTCCAACCAGGATCTGTTGGGTTTCGTGCACCTGTCCCCGGCGCGTGGGCGCGCACGTATCCTGGACCTTGCGGCCACGCAACTGGAGAGCGGCGGAGCATATCATCAGTATCAGCCGCTGACCAGGCGTGGCAACGACAAGATTGGAACGGGTTTCAACGACGACCCGCTCTGGCTGATCTTGAGTGCGGCCGCCTACCTGAAGGAGACTGGAGATTGGGACATTCTGGATGAACCGGTGGTGTACGAGAATGGGCCAGGGACAGAGAAACCGCTGTGCGACCACCTCCGGCGCAGCTTGCTCTACACGCTGGACCGGCTGGGCCCGCATGGCTTGCCGCTCATCGGCCGTGCGGACTGGAACGATTGCCTGAACCTGAACACCTTCTCGACTTCACCCGATGAATCATTCCAGACAGCTACCATCAAAGATGGCAAGGTGGCTGAGTCGGTGTTCATCGCTGGGCTGTTCGTGCTGGCTGCCAAAGAACTGGCTGCCATGGCGCGGTGGCGAGGTTTGGACAAGGAGGCGAAGGAATACCTCGACGCGGCAGCGAGGATGGAGGCTGCGGCGCACGACCACGGCTGGGATGGCGAGTGGTTCCTCCGCGCCTACGATGACTCCGGTGGAAAGGTTGGCTCCCGCGAATGCGACGAGGGACAGATCTTCATCGAGCCCCAGGGCTTGTGCGTCCTGGCCGGCCTGGGACTCGCCGACGGGCGGGCGGAGAAAGCGCTGGGATCGGTGGGGGAGCATCTGGCGACGCCACACGGCATCGTGCTCCACCAGCCCGCCTTCACTCGTTACCACCTACACCTGGGCGAGATATCCTCCTATCCGCCGGGCTTGAAGGAGAACGCAGGAATCTTCTGTCACACAAACCCCTGGATCATGATCGCCGAAGCCATGCTGGGGCATGGCGACCAGGCGCACGACTACTACGGTCGTATCAACCCCTCGGCGCGAGAGGCCATCAGCGACGTGCACCGTTGTGAGCCGTACGTGTACGCGCAGATGATCGCGGGCCCTGACGCGTCGACCCCCGGGGAGGCCAAGAACTCCTGGTTGACGGGTGCCGCCGCGTGGAACTTTGTGGCGATCACACAGTGGATTCTAGGCATCCGGCCGACCTACGCTGGATTACAGATCGCACCAGTCATCCCCGACTCATGGCCTGGATTCGAGGCCAGGCGTGTCTTTCGAGGTGTGACCTACCATATCTCAGTCGAGCGGGCTGGCAAGGGGAATCTGGTTTCGCTGACGGTGGACGGCCAAGTGACCGACGGAGACATTGTCCCACCACCTACGGGCGGCCAGCGCGAGGTGGCGGTCAGAGCCGTCCTCAGCTGACACTGAGTATTGGGCTTAGTGATGCCCAACTTCCCTGCTCCGATCGACTGAAAACCACCGGTCTGGAGGCCCTGTTGTTTCCGTTCGATTTCGGTCTAGTTGCGGACGACGGCTGATAGGGCCGATAACGATCTATCATGTGGCAGGAGTCTCATGTCAACGATTGGCTCGTTTCCCTCTGATTTTGTGTGGGGCGCCGCCACTTCTGCGTATCAGATTGAAGGCGCGTGGGACGAGGGCGGCAGGGGCGAGAGCATCTGGGATCGTTTCTCCCATACACCAGGCAGGATAGCTAGAGGCGACACAGGTGATGTGGCCTGTGATCACTACCACCGCTGGCGAGAGGACGTGGTTTTGATGAAGGAGCTCGGCCTGAAGGCCTATCGCTTCTCCATAGCCTGGCCGCGCGTGCTGCCTGAAGGTCGAGGCAGGGTGAACCCCACGGGGCTTGATTTCTACAGCATGCTGGTGGATGAGCTGCTGGAGGCCTCGATTGAGCCCTTTGTCACACTCTACCATTGGGACTTGCCGCAGGCGCTGCAAGATCAGGGCGGCTGGCCTGCCCGGCTCACTGCCGAGGCGTTCGTCGAGTACGCGGACCTGGTCACCCGCAGGTTGGGAGACCGGGTCAAACACTGGATCACCCTCAACGAGCCTTTCGTCAGCGCTTTCATTGGACATCTTGAGGGACGCCATGCGCCAGGCCACTCCGACCTCGGAGAGGCACTGGCCGCGGCGCATCACTTGCTACTGGCCCATGGCTGGGCTGTTCCCATGGTGCGCGGCAATGTCACGGGCGCGCAGGCGGGGATCACACTCAACCTTGGTGGACAGGTCCCTGCATCCCCCAGCTTCGTTGATCGTGCTGCAGCGTGGCAGAGGGATGGGGTGCTCAATCGGTGGTTCCTCGATCCCATCTCGGGAAGAGGCTATCCGGCAGATATTGTGGCTTACTATGGACACCTTATGGACTTCGTGCAGGCGGGTGACCTGGAGGCGATTGCCGTTCCCCTCGATCTTCTGGGAGTGAACTATTACACCCGTAACATAGTGCGGAGCAAGCAAGTCGCGGAGGCTGAAAACTCGCCCCGAACAGCTCTCGCCAAGCCGGAGCGTACCGAAATGCGGTGGGAGGTCTATCCGGACGGCCTCTACGACATTCTAGGCCGGGTGCACTTCGACTACCGCTTCCCGGCGCTCTATGTCACCGAGAACGGCGCTGCCTACGCCGATCAGATCGATTTCGACGGCTCGGTACAGGATCCAGACCGGATCTCGTTTCTCAAGGAGCACTTCATGGCCGCAGCTCGAGCCATCGCTGCTGGAGTGCCGTTGAGAGGCTACTTCGTGTGGTCGTTGCTGGACAACTTCGAATGGGGGCACGGGTACTGGAAGCGCTTTGGACTTGTCTACGTAGACTTCCCGACGCAGCGGCGGGTGTTGAAGAGCAGTGCGCACTGGTACGGTCGAGTGATAGCTGCCCATGATGTGGTGGATTGATCCGCGTCCTGGATACTTCTCAGGCGTGGAACGGGGGGCTCGCACGTGCGATATGGGTACTTCGACGACGAGAAACGAGAGTATGTGATCACCAACCCCAGGACGCCGGTCAAATGGATCAATTACGTCGGCTCGCGGGAGTTCGGGGGGATAGTGGATCACACCGGCGGATCACTGATCTGCAAGGGGGATCCGGCTCTTAATCGCATCACCAAGTACATACATCAGCTCCCCAATTCCGAATTCAATGGTGAGACTTTGTACCTGCGTCTCAAAGAGCAGAGAGGGTACAAGGCCTTTTCCCCGTACTACGTGCCCACGTTGGATTCCTATGATCTCTTCGAGTGTCACATTGGATTGGGATTCACCCGCATCGTGTCCCAATTTTACGGTATAAGAACCGAGGCCACGATCTTCGTGCCCTTGGGGCAAAGCTGCGTGATCAGGGATATCCAAGTCACGAACGTCTCAGCACGACCCATGGAGATCGACGCCGTCCCCGTGGTCGAGTACACCCATCCCAACGCACTGATGCAGTTCAACAACGCCGACTGGGTACCTCAGACTATGCAGAGCAGAGCTCAGCGTGATGAGTCCGGCAGGGCCATCCTGGTGCAGTATCCCTTCATGCACAGAAACACCCAGGTGAACATCTTCACCTCAAACCTGCCGGTTTCCTCCTTCGAGACGGATCGCCGGCGATTCCTGGGGGCGAATGGGTATGGGACCTGGGCCAACCCCCTCAGCCTGCAGGAGGAGGAACTCAGCGACTACGAAGCCCGTCGGGGGGATAACATCGCCGCATTGCTGCACCACCTGGGGATTGTAGAACCCGGGGAGACCGCCAGGCTGATCACGCAACTGGGCCAGGAGGAGAGTGTTGAGACCTCTCTGCCCTCTATCAGACTCTTTCGGGACGCCGATCAGGTGGAGAGGGCCTTCGAGGGACTGGCCGCATACTGGGAGCGCTACCTGTCTCCGCTTAAGGCCGAGACCCCTGACGCCAGTATGAATAGCCTCGTCAACATCTACAATCCCAGACAGTGCCACACGACCATGAACTGGTCCAGGTACCTGTCGCTGTATCAGGTTGGTTTGGGCGCGAGAGGCATCGGCTTCAGAGACAGCTCCCAGGATGTGATGGGCGTCCTGGCTAGCGTGCCGCAAGAGGGCAGACAGTTGATCGAGCAGCTCCTCCAGGTGCAGAAGCGAGACGGCTCAGCAATGCATCAGTTCAACCCTTTGACCATGGTGGCCAACGAGGGCGACTCCAGGAAAGTGGAAGACGCCCCGAAGTACTACAGCGACGATCATCTCTGGATCGTGCTTTCCATCACGATGTACCTCAAGGAAACGGGAGACCTCGCTTTCCTGGATAAAGTGGTTGCCTACTACGAGAAGGACAAAGGGGGGCATCCTCTCGAGTCAGGCACGGTCCTCGATCATATGCGCCGGGCTATCGGGTTCACCCGACGGAATGTGGGGGCCCACGGACTGCCACTATTGGGCTTCGCCGACTGGAACGACACGGTCAATCTGCGAGCGGGCGCGGAATCCCTGTTCGCGGCGAACCTCTACGGGAAGGCCTTGCTGGAGATGATGGAACTGGCCAGGTTTCTCGGCGAGGAAGAGATGGCAGCCCAGTACGCTGCCGACTACGCGGCAATGAAGCAGAGAGTGAACGACAATGCCTGGGACGGCGCGTGGTACGTGAGGTATTTCGACGCCGGGGGTAACCCCCTCGGCTCCCACTTGAATGCGCAAGGGCAGATCTACGCCAATGGCCAATCATGGCCGGTCGTCTCGGGATTCGCACCCCATGACAGGGCAGAGAAGGCCCTGGAGGCAGTATACCGCCGGCTCAATACGCGTCACGGCATTAAGGCCAGCACTCCGGGATTCGATGGCTTTGACCCGGCGAAGGGGGGCATTACCACCTACCCGCCCGGGGCGAAGGAGAATGGCGGCATCTTTCTGCATGCCAACACGTGGGTTATCATCGCAGAGACGATGGTTGGGAATGGCGACCGCGCCTTTGGCTACTACAATCAGATCAACCCATTAAGCAAGAACGATGTCATAGAGCAGTTTGAATGCGAGCCCTACGTCTATCCCGGCAATATCCTGGGCGACGAACATCCTCAGTTCGGATTGGCCCGCAACAGCTGGCTCACGGGCACCGCTTCCTGGACCTATCAGGCAGCCACGCAGTACATCCTGGGCGTCAGGCCGACCTATGAGGGACTGCTGATCGATCCGTGTATTCCCGCAGCCTGGGATGGGTTCGAGGTGACAAGGGAGTTCAGAAATGCCGTCTATGAGATCGAAATTAGGAACCCCCATCACGCCTCAAAGGGTGTGAGATTGGCCACGCTCGATGGCGATGATCTTGAAGGAAACATCGTCCCTGCTCTTGGAGATGGCAAGCTCCATCGCGTGGAAGTGACCATGTAGCAGGACGTAGCAGGGGGTCAACGACGACTCGTCTGTAGGTGATCAGCGGGGCCCTGGTGGAGTTGGGGGACGAATAAGCAGTGATTCGCATCGGCCATGCGGACGCCGGCGTTGGAGTGATGCCAGACGCTAGCCAGGCCTGGGCTCTATGTGTGTTGCTTGACATACCCGCCACGCGCTGCTATACTGTGAGATGAGCCAGCCGACGGAGGTACAGGGGCCAGCCGGTACCTCTGCACCACGTGGTCTGTGAGCGCGCGGAATTCATCTCCCTTGCGAACTCTCCTGGCATCTGCGGGCCATCTCAAGAGCACCTTCGGCGTGTGGCAGGAACCAAGACTATTCGGACCAGGCAAATCGGCGCAGTGTGGATAGCTACCGCTGCCATGGCCTTCTTCCCCTTTGCGGGAAGCAGAGACTCTTTCTTCGGAGACCTGCAGGGTCAAGGCAAGGATGCTATCGACTTCTTCACCGAGAAGAAGCTGGTAATCGAGAGATGGTTCTGAACGAATACCAGAGCAGGTGCAGGGAGACCGAGGCTTGCCTTTGACCGGCGCTTCGGTTGGCAGGAGGGCAGCTGCACCTCATTCTCGCGAGGCCATCAAGAGTCTAGTCAGGGAGATGGGAGCAAGGGGCCTGGTCCTCACCAAGTGCGGTGCCAGCTCGATCCGCATCGCCCCCCCGCTGATCATAACCAGGGACCAAGCAGACTTCGGGGTGGATGTGATCACGGAGGTGGTGCGCCGCAATCAGTGGTAGCCGCAAGGCACACGCACCAGTGGTGAGATCGACGATCAGAAGATCGGCGTGCGGGACTCGGCCGAGGAGGGCCTCAAGGCCTGTCTCGATAGCCTGCTGAATGAGCGGAGTGCGGGCGATGTCTGGCAGCTTGCTGAAGGCGAGCATCACCTTGACGGCGCCCCAGGCGCAGGGCTTCCTGTCGTTGGCGGAGCAGCGAAAGCCTGGGCCGCAGGTAGCCGACTTGAGGTAGCGCAGGGGTGCGTCCTTCTCCTCGGTGGGGGCGATGCCCTCGGCGGTGACAGCTTTAGCCACCCACTCCATGGCCCGGTGCAAGCGCTCATCCCCCATCCAGCCCTGGTCGAGGAGCGCTGCGGCAAGATTGCCGTTCGGGCAGAGGATGGCCCCCGACGGGGTGCCGGTGGCAGAGAAGGCGCCGTTCCTATCGATGGAGTGATCGAGGACGTACTCGCCAGCTTGACGGACGCGAGCATCGCTGCCATCCGCGCCGAGGCGGGCCAGCATAGAGAGAGACCACACCGTACTGCGATACTTGGGGTTGTAGCCTGGGCCGGGCTTCACCCAGTAGCCGTCGGGCTCCTGGGCCTCGAGGATAGTTGGCACTGGCCCGGTGAACATCACGACGTGACGGCCCTCCACAATCTCCGGATCGTCATAGTTACCAGCTCAGGCTACTTATGCAGAGGAGTTCTCTAGAAGTATAAGTTGGGCGGCAAAAGCAAGAGAGGATACAACGAAGTGCGAACTACAATAGCAAACCTGAGAATCGGCCTACTGCACAAGAAACGAGGAAACTTGGCAATTCAAGAAAAGCTCATCGGTGCCGACAACGTCGTCGACGAGACAGATGCCGAGGTGGAACATCACGAACAATCGTTAACTGAAGCCGGCTATAGCGTCTACCAGATTCATTGGGGACCCAATTTCATCAACGATCTACAGGCTCTGCAAGTTGACCTTGTCTTTAACGTTTCCAGCCTGGTAGAAGCCGCGATCCTTGAAGAACTAGAGATACCCTACGTCGGATCCGATACATTCACTATAGCCATCGCCATGGATAAATCACTGGCGAAAAGGCTCTGGCAGCAAGTGGGCCTGCCGACAGCGCCTTTCTGTTTGGCCAGATCAGAGAAAGACTGCAAGGTGTTTCGGGACGACCCGCCTTTCGAATATCCGCTTTTCGTCAAACCGGTAGCTGGCCGGGGTAGCGCAGGGATCAACGACGCGTCCGTTGTCCGCAACTACGACCAACTGGTCAGTGAAGTTGTGGAGAGGCTTGAGACTATCAGTCAACCAGTCCTCATAGAAAAGTTCCTGCGAGGAAGAGAAATTACCCTGGGTGTCTTGGGCAATGAAAATGCAAGAACTCTTCCTCCCTTGGAGATTGTGTATCGTAAAGGAGATATCACACTAACCTTTGAGAAGAAGGAGTTAGATAACGATTCCTTCCTTTGCCCTGCTCCGCTGACTGCTAAAGAGACCCAGATGATGCAGCAATTGGCGCTCCGGGCCTACCGCGTGTTGGGTTTCAAGGACTTTGGTCGAATTGACACGATATTGACCGAGGAAGGGCCGTTC
>Ga0307378_10012757_pt1 | contig 10701 bp, 11 predicted proteins | sample UN1MG_FD_202238 | JGI IMG/M metagenome (GOLD analysis project Ga0307378, IMG submission 202238) | Soil microbial communities from Risofladan, Vaasa, Finland - UN-1 | ecosystem: Environmental > Terrestrial > Soil > Coastal area > Acid sulfate soil | place: Finland: Risofladan, Vaasa | collected...
TCTCGTTGTGCAAGAAAATGATACGCTACAGGACGCACTCTCCATCCTTGCCAGTAATAGAGCCGGAGCAGTGGCCGTTTGCAGCGGACAGCGCCTTACTGGAATTTTCACCGCAGGTGATTTGAAGAGAATTGTACAGAGTGGAAAAGACTCATTTTCACTAAGTGATTCCATAGCAAAATACATGACAAAGAATCCTATTGCCATTGACTTAAATGAGCAAACAATAAAAGCAATTGAGATTATCAAGAAGCACGGTGTTGAGCAGTTGATCGTGCTCGATAATAGTACAGTCATTGGTGTCTTAGATGCAAAAGAGTTAATTTAGCCCAGGAAGTATATTTTACCGACGCATTTCTGAGAAAATGTCTGCAATAGGTATTGCTGTATCGCTCACTTTCAATAAACCATAAGCTATGAAGCGGAAAATGATATTTGCGATCGATATTGACGGTGTGCTGTGCGATGACATGTTGGGTGAATATGAAAAGAGTATACCGGATTCTAAGGTAATCAGGAGAGTAAATAAACTATACGAAGATGGACACACGATCAAAATCTTTACCGGCAGAGGATCTGCAACCGGAATCGACTGGAGAGAATTTACAATAAAACAGCTAAGATCATGGGGCGTAAAATACCATGAACTTATTTTTGGTAAGCCTGTTGCAGATTTCTTTGTTGATGATAAAGCAGTAAATATAAAGGATTGGATTTGAAATATGACAATTGCAACATCAGCAGGTTCAAATATTTATATTGATATTCAACCGACTTATTTAAATGTGTGATATCCGAAAAATGGATTTTTGATTAAAAGGAGATACGTTGTGAAAGTTCTAATTATTGGTGGTGGTGCTGTTGCTGAAATGTTTCATATTCCTTCAGCCATTGAATTGCTTGGTGTGGGCAATGTATTTGTGGCTGAACCTGACAAAGATCAACGCGGTAAATTGTCAGCAAAATTTGGCTTAACTAATTTATGTGATGATTATAAAAAAGCACTCAAAAGTGTGGATTTTGTAATTATTGCAACACCTCCTCACCTTCATACTATGATTATGACTGAGTGTATAAAAGAAAATCTACCAATTCTATGTGAAAAACCAGTGACTAGTACGATTAGCGAAAGCAAATCTGTTTTGGATGCCAGGGGTAAAATAGATATACCATTAGGTGTATGTCAAACTTATCGTTTTTTTCCCAATAGGATTCATGTGAGGAAGTTAATAAAGGAAGGATATTTTGGCAAAGAAGTTAGTGTTAATATACAGGAAGGTGCCCCTGCAAGTTGGCCAGCAATTTCAGGATATTCTTTCAGAAAGGAGTTAGTACAAGGGGGGGTGCTACTGAATGAAGGAATCCATTCTTTGGATTTTTTATTATGGTGCTTCGGTAAGCCAGTAGATGTTGAATATTATGATGATTCCATTGGTGGGATCGAAAGTAATGCAAGTATGAAATTACTATTTAAAGATAATTCACAAGCAATGTTTAGAATTAGCAGAACGTGCTCATTATCTAATACTATTGTAATTAAAAGTGCTTTTAAAATGGTTGAATTGGATATATATGATATGAATAGGATAAAAGTAAATAATAATGATCCTGAGACTATTTCGAAAAATCCCAATAACGGGCTTGTTGACTGGACAACAATTGCAAAATATCAAATTGAGGATTTTTTGGAAGCAATAAATAATAACAAGAAACCAATGTGCACGATGGAAGAAGGTGCTAACGTGGTTGAGTTAGTTGAACATTGCTATAGAATTAAAAGGAGCCGGCCATTACCTGAAAAGGCTCCTATTCCTGGAATAAGGTGGTGAATATCCTGAAATATTTCTTCATTGATTTGGTTTCTATCATAAATATATATATGCACACGATAGTCAGGAAATTCAACTAAGTAGCTATTGAGTTATTATTTTGGATGAATTCAAAAATAAGAAGATATTAATAACAGGCGGTACTGGGTTTATAGGAAACAGGCTTGCAGAGCGCTTATCATTGGAAGAAAAAGCTGGCGTGAAAGTTCTTGTGCATAATTGGCCAAAGGCAACTTGGGTAAGTAGATCGAATGTCGATCTTATCAAGGGAGATGTAACTAACCCTGAAGATGTGGATAATGCGGTAAAAGGTATGGAAGTCGTTTTTCATTGCGTAGGTGTGGGCGGCAATTTAGAATATTGCATGAAAGTTAATCTGGATGGCACAAAAAATGTGTTAACTGCTTGTAAAAAATACAATGTTAAAAAGATTGTATATCTTAGCAGTTCAGCAGTTCATGGATCGTATGTTTATGAAGGAATGAATGAAGAGGCGCCATATAAAAGTGTTGGGAACCCATACGCCGATTCAAAGATTGAAGCAGAGAAATATTTTCTTACATTTATCAAAAGTAATGGTATCGAAGGAACGATTATAAGACCAACATATGTATGGGGTCCGAGATCCCCTTATTATACGATAGATGTTATCAAACAAATGCAAAATGACAGTTTTAAGTTGGTAGATGATGGGACTGGGGCTTGCAATGCAGTTCATGTGGATAATGTTGTTGATATTTCATTGATATGTGGTTATCACCCGAAAGCAATAGGTGAAGTCTTCTTGATTACAGATGGAGAACGCTTAACGTGGAGTCAATTTTGGGGTGCTTACTCACAAATGGTTGGAATTGACATTATGAAGTTTCCGTCAGTTAGTTCGACTGATAATTTGAATCGTAAAGTTGGCAAGCTAATAAAAACGCCTTTTATTATATGTAAAAATATTTTAAGCGATTTTATAGAGAAATCAGATGAAAGGTTGTCCTTCTTGAAAAAATATGGTTTGAAGGCACCTCGAAAAGCAACTAACATTCTTTTATCGTTTCTCAGTAGTTTATTTCCTGAAGTGAATGAGTGGGATTTGCAGAAGTTTAGCTCAACTGGCTATATAAGCCTTGAAAAGTCAAAAAAACTTTTAGGTTGTTCCCCCCGCGTAAGTATTCAACAAGGCATGGAAGAATGTGAGATGTGGTTGCGTGATCAAAATTATCTGTAAATTATCCGTTAGTGATTTAAACCCAAGGATGTGGAGTTTTGTCGATGCGGTATATGGTGATATAATATCGCTGATTAATGACTATTCCGGGATTAAGCGACGGCATATAAAGCAGTTATTAAAAATCGTCAATTTTATACTGGATTTGAAAAATCGAAAAAATGCAAACGTTTCTAACTAAACAAGAAAAAAAGTTACCTTTTATCAATTATATTATTTTTACTGCTGTAATCATACTCGGACTCTACATCGGAAACAGTATAGCTGAGGCTGGAAAAGTAAGAGTGCGGGTTATTGCTTTATTCTTGCCGTTGATTTTGCTCTGGGTTTTGAATTTGTCCAATGTAGGCCGATTACGCCTGTTGCTCGTTGCCATCTTACTGGTTCCTTTGCAGATGCCAATGATGCCGTTTCGTGTTTCAGTGAGTGAGTTATTGCTTATTGTGCTTGCTTGCTTGCAGATTCCAGTTTTTCAGTTGGCAAAGCGTCAAAAAAATACATTTAAAATAAAACACTACTTGGTGCTTTTGCTTTTCATTCTGTTTGCTCTCAGCGGCTTAATCACGGCTATTCTATATGGTAGGCTAGAAATATGGCATGTATTCTGTGTGATTCCATTGCTTTGGATGTATGTGGCTATGAATTTGGTATATAATCCTGAAGATGCATTTAAGCTGATCAAGGCGGTTGTAATCGGAGTTCTAATTTGCATTGCCATTGTGAGGTTGGCCAATATTACAGGACACGTGACAATTGACTCGACTATGGGATGGCGTATGGGAACACAGCTTATTATAATGGGTCCGATTGAATACCGATTTTATGCTAATACATTTGCTATTTTTATAGCGCTGGGTTTTATTGCATCAAGTATGCTGGTTTTACAAACTTACAGAACAGTCTTTATTAATTTATTTTATGCCTTGATCATATTAATTTGTGCATGGTGCTTGATTAGTAGCGGTTCCAGAGGCGGAAATATTGCTGCTATAATAGGTACGATTTTGATGTTATCACTAAATCCAAAAACCCTTTTCAAACGATCATCGCTTAAATACTTTGCTCTAATAATAATTATGGTTCTGTTAATATGGCATTTTAGAGCTTTTTTTTATGACCATTTTATCATGCAAATAGGGCGGTTTGGAAAGTTGTCTGAGGGCTTTTCGGCAATTAACACTTTTCAGACAAGAATGCGATATCTCGGATTTGCCATTGATGATGTTAAACATAATCCACTTGGGTATGGTTTCGGATACATGTGGAACGCCTATGGATATGATGATGCCATCGTCTATGTTTATTTGCTTGAAGGAACTGGGATTTTGGGAACCATTTTTTTTGGATTTATTGTAGTTCTTATGTTTATACATTTTGTGCATAATGTTATTAGTAAGCGCTTGGAGAAACAAAAACATCTGGCTTCTCTTGGCATAGGTACGTTAGCCTTAGGACTTTTAGCTGGTATTTCTTCAGAAAGTATTATGGTTAACCCTCTTCATTCTTTTGTTTTTTGGGCAATTCTGGCTATTTGTTTCGCTGGTACACAAGGTAAATTGGAGTTGCCAAAGAACAATGACAAAACATAGTATGGATATAAAATATTCTATTATTATACCCACTTTATATCGGGCGGCAAATTTAAAAAAGTGCCTTACATGTTTGTCGAAGGTAAATTTTGATGCAAATGTATTTGAGGTTCTTGTTATTGATAATGGACCCACTGATGATATTAAACATGTTGCTGATTCTTTCAAGAACAAAGTGTCTTGTCTCCAGTATTTTGTCTCTGATATGCCAGGATTACATACTGGCAGAAACTTGGGTCTTAAAAAAGCAAAAGGTGAGATTCTCTGCTATATAGATGATGATTCTTTTGTTACAGAGGGATGGTTGAAGGGTATTAGCAAGGCTTTTGAAGATCCTAAAGTAGCTTTGGTAGGTGGCCCTTGTTTACCTGAGTTTGATGGTGATCCGCCGGGATGGTTGGATTATTTCTGGAGTGAATGTGAGTTTGGGAAAACTTTAGCAGATCTCAGTCTGCTAGATTTCGGTGAGAAGTTAATGCCCATTCCTCCAATTTATGTTTATGGCTGCAACTTTAATATCCGAAAAGATATTCTATTAAAATTGGAAGGATTTCATCCTGATGCTTTTCCAAAAAATCTGCTTCGGTTCAGAGGAGATGGCGAAACATATGTTTCCAGAAAACTGGTGGATATGGGTTACGAGTTTCTTTATTGTCCGGATGTAAAAATCTATCATTTCGTTTCGGCATCGCGGATGACAAAAGATTACTTTTGTAACCGGTCATATATTCAGGGTATTTCTAACTCATTTGTGCAAATACGTAAGCAACACGGACTTAACACAGAATTTGTCAGAGGCCTATGTGGGAGAGAAAGATATTCAAAAGGCAAGGAAAACAAAATCTTGAGTAAAATGAAGATCTTAATTGCCTTTTTTAAGAAGGCAGGTAACTATGTGAAATATCGCTTAGAACTTTACAGGAAACAAGCCGATGCCGAATATACTGCGTATCTTAAGGTAAAACATGCAGCAAGGATGAGGGGTGAGGAGGGTTTTAAATTTCACCAGGCTGAGGTAAAACACTGGCCCAGTCTTTTGGAGTGGGTTTTACGGAAGAATTATTTGGGGCAAAACGGGAAGTTGCCGGAGTGAAGACAGAGAGCAGTACGATAATACTTCATACTTGATTACATGTTGAATAGTAGAAAAGAAAAAGGGATTATATACAAGGTTAAAAATAGGCTTATGGGCAAGATTTCAAATATTCTAAGATCTGCTGTGAGAAGGGAGATAGAAGAAGCATTGCCGATAGTATCTCAATTTATAAAATTTCAAATAAGTCACAAGGAAGAAAGGGCAAGCTATTATGATCATACGAAAAAACCAGCTGCGAATATAAAATATTACGCAGGGTTAAAAGATAGGCTAATAGATACTGGGATAACAGTCGAAGAGGTTGCGGTGGATATCGCAGATTTTAATAAAATGGCAGGTACATTTTCCGGAGATTGTTGGCTTCTATGAAAAAATTGGCGACGCTTTCATAGAAAAAAGCCTGGAGCATTATCTGGCATAGCTGTATCTGAAAATCTCAGCCGAGGATGTTTATGTTGATTTCGTTCTGTCGGGAAGCCCTTGGGCAGAGATCGTTATATTGCAGGCATGTGAAGTCTTATCGATTAGACCTTTATTACCAAAAAGGAGTTCACGGTTTTAATATCGGAGCTGATGCGAGTGATAAATAATTGCCTGACGGTTTTACTTCCGTTTTTTCTTTGAAGTGTGCTTATGAAATGACATGTCGGGAAGAATTCCTTATTTAAAAACCTTTATAAAGTAATGAAGTGATATCTGGGGTGCATTTATGATTTTTTTATGTTCTTATTTGAAACGCAAAAAAAATACGTAGAATCCATGAAAAATCTCAGTATGAAGAGTGAATTAAAAAAATGAAATCACTCATTTTAAAGGTTTTTAAGTGGATAGCAAAGCAAATTATTTCAATTGCAGATAGAAATTTGCTTATTAAGATTTCTAACATGCTTTCCAAACTGAATTTATGGATAGAGGTGCGCCTCAGGCGATTGGATGCTGATGAACAACAGAAGTGCTATTCAGTAAACGGTGTTTTGCGTAAATTTATTCTCAAGCATGATGCCCCATGGCTTGACGTAAAAATTAGTGAAACCAAAATTCCTGGCATGATTTCAGAGGAGGAAAAGAGGTACTATACTTGGCTCGGGCAATTTTATACTGCGGGGGAGATTGTAGAACTTGGCCCATGGCTTGGATGTTCAACTTGCTATATCCTAGAAGGCTTACGAAAAAATCCCAACTTCAAGGGCAAAAAAATCTATGTATATGATGATTTTGTCTGGCGAAGTGCATGGATGGATCGATGTTACTCTGCTTATGATCAACCCCCCTCAAATCATGAGGATTTCAAATATCTCTTTGACAAGTTTACAGAGTATGCTAAAGACTTTATGGTAGTAAATAGAAGAAGACTTTCTACAGGTGAACTGGAAGAAGACAAGGGAAAAGTAATAAATCCATATGATAAGATAATTGATATTCCACCTCTTCAATGGAATGAAGGTCCAGTTGAGATACTGTTTGTAGATGTTGGGAGGACAATCGACGTAAATGAGGCGTGGTGGCTTGTGTTTTTCCCTTATTTCATTCCAAATAAAACATTAATAGTGATGCAGGACTGGCAAACCCATAAGGAAGTTCCGGTTAAATGGTACAATCAGATGAAAATGTTTACTGATGGCAAGCACCAATGGTTAGAAATAATCCACGAGCTTTCCCAAGGTGGTATAGCAACCTTTCTGTTTAAATGTTGATATTGTAATCGCCTGGTTTGCAATCGGTTGTACAATAATGAAGAATGATGACTGGTCTTTCTTGACTTTTGGCCAAATTCACAGGTTTCCTCGCATTCACACTTTTCTAACAGCCGTATGTAACAAATTCCTCAATTTTCTGCTTTATATCGCATACAAAATTAAATTGCCTTCCCACTATTCCTTTCAGGATGTAAGCTTCTTTTACACTTATCTTCTTATCAACCACGGATTTTGTGCCTGGGTGAAGAAATAGCTGGTTATCTATTATGTTAGCAACTAAAAACAAATTCTTTGACATTATCTTTTACATATATTATGAGGACTTGAATGTATTAAGCCCGTATCTATATGCCATAAAAATGTGGCGTGAATGTGGGTATAATGTCTCAGTTTTCTCTCTCCATGATGAAAAACTAAGGGTTTCAATTCCTGAAAGGACTGGCAAAGATTTTGTTCATCATTCTGTGAAATTCCCATTCTTCTTGAAGGTGTTATGCAAGCTTATTTTAGCAATTGGGTCTATTCCACGGATTGCAGGATTGAGAACCCGTGGTGGTACATATGTCAGCTTTGTAAAAAAAAGTTATTTTGCCTTTTATTGTTATTTCAAAACAGATAAAAGCAAAAAAACTATTTTAATTGCTGTAGATCCCCCCAGCCTTTGGGCTGCAGCGCTTGTTTCTAAGAGGACAAAAAATCCTTATATATATTTTGTGAAAGAAATATTTCTATCGGATGATATAAAAACCACAGTTAAACGATTTACTAAGTTTCTTGAAAGAAAGGCCAACAGAAATGCTCTATTTACTGTGGAGTTTGATGAAACAAGAGCAGAATTACTCAGAAAGGATAATCAACTTGCACCCGGATCTATTATGGTGGTTCCAAATGCACCGCCTGGAAAAGCTGATATAAAAAAGGAACAATATTGGCATGACAAATTTAAAATCAAAAAAGAGAAAAAGATAGTTTTGTATACTGGCGGCATTGCAGACTATAACTTGACCTATGAAATTATTAGCACCATTGAAACATGGCCTGAAAACGTCGTTCTCGTTATGCACTGCTTGGCAATTAAAGAAGCAATTGAAGAGTTGATAAATTTCGCATACCGGTTTAAAGGGAAAATTTACTTTTCAACTGATATAGTGCCATTTAGTGAAATCAATAAACTTTATGCTTCCTGTGACATAGGGTTTGCTATGTATGGTAATCATGATTTAAATCATAAATATACAGGGATGTCTTCCGGAAAGCTATTTAATTTTATGAAGGCATGTGTACCTATAATAACCAATGATACTCCTTCATGTAAAAAGGCTGTTGAAGAAACTGGTTGTGGTGTCTGTGTTAACAATATTTCGAAAATTGGTAGTGCCATAAAGAAAATTTTGAAAAATGAAGAGAACTATAGGTCAAATTGTCTAAAGACATTTTCATCTTTCAGTTTTGATCGCAATTATAAAAAACTAATGGAGGCTATAGAGAATCATTGGTACATGCGTTCATAAAGGATTATATATGTTAAAAACAATGTAAAGGAACAAGGAATGAAGAAAATATTGGTTGTTGGCGGTGCGGGCTACATCGGGTCAATCTGTGTTGAAGAGCTATTGGCAGCGGGTTATGAGGTAATCGTTATTGATAATCTTCAACAAGGACACCGGGAGGCTGTTTTGACTGAAGCGTTTTTTTATGAAGGTGATTATGGAAATAAGGATTTTTTGCGAGATATATTTTCTGCACATAAAATTGATTCAGTCATTCATTTTGCTGGAGAAATCACGATTGAGCTCTCAATGTCGGATCCAGGTATCTATTTTCACAATAATGTTGTGAATGGTATCGCGCTTCTTGATGTTATGCGGGAATTTGGCTGTTGCCGGATGGTCTTTTCTTCGACTGCCGCCACCTTCGGTGAGCCGCGATACAATCCTATTGACGAAAAGCATCCTCAATTACCTATCAATGCCTATGGGGAGTCAAAACTGATTTTTGAAAAGATACTTGACTGGTATCATAGAGCCTACGGGTTAAAATTTAATGCCTTTCGATATTTCAACGCAGCAGGTGCAAGTGAAAAGTTGGGCGAGGCGCACTCGCCTGAAAGCCACCTTATTCCAGTGATAATACAATTTGCAATGAAACAGCGCGAAAGGCTGCAGATATTTGGAAGCAATTATCCCACAAAGGATGGAACCTGTGTCCGAGATTATATTCATGTAATCGATCTAGCTCGAGCCCATATAAAGGCTATTGAGCATCTTGAAGAGCATCCAAATTGCAAATATAACCTGGGAAATGGAAATGGGTTTTCAAATCTTGAAGTCCTGAGGACAGTTGAACAGGTAATAGGTGAAAAGATTCGCTTTGAGATGGCTCCGCGAAGGCCCGGCGATCCTGCCGTTCTTGTTGCAACTTCAGAGCTGGCTCATAATGAACTGGGATGGAAGCCAGAATATTCGAGCCTCGAAGAAATCATAGAATCTGCCTGGCGATGGCACCGGGCACATCCTAATGGTTACGAAGGTTAATATACTGGGACTATTAAATGAATAAAAAGAAGACGAAAATCATATTTATAGCTGATTGTTGTGAGTCTTCCATTCAGGCTCAAAATAGAGATGCTAAAAACTGGATATTATTTCTTGATCCTCTAAAGTACGATATATCAATTTTTTGTAAAGGCGAACCGGATATAAGGCTAAAAAATAAATATAATGTTAATATAATTTTTTTAAATAATAAGATTAAATTGATAAGAGGTTTTAAAAAGGTTTATTACTATATTTTTAAGGCTTATGAAGTGGTTATAGTTAGTAATTGGTATTTAAGCAATATATTGTTTAAAATAAATAAATACTTGGGAAAGAGCAGAAAATTAGTCGTTCCAATTGTTAACCAGGTGCCTTACGAAGATCCCAAGTTTTCATATTTTAAGTCAGGTAATATTAATATTTTTGCAATTAGTGAAAAGATTAAACAAGGTATTAGAAATTATTTGAATGTCGATGTTCCGGTTGTGCATGGCTGTTATGACCTTTGTATGTTCAATTATAAACCTCATCATAATAAGAGGAGAAAAATAGTTTGTGTTGCCTCCCTTCAAGTAAGAAAACAACCTTTTTTATTTGCCAATATTGCAAAAGAAACACCCGAGGCTGATTTTATTTGGGTGGGTGATGGTTATTATATGAGTTGGTTGGAAGAAAAAATTCAAAGTGAAAAAATTTCTAATCTAACGATGGCTGGAACAATGTCACAGTTGGAA
>Ga0307378_10012758_pt1 | contig 10700 bp, 10 predicted proteins | sample UN1MG_FD_202238 | JGI IMG/M metagenome (GOLD analysis project Ga0307378, IMG submission 202238) | Soil microbial communities from Risofladan, Vaasa, Finland - UN-1 | ecosystem: Environmental > Terrestrial > Soil > Coastal area > Acid sulfate soil | place: Finland: Risofladan, Vaasa | collected...
CGACGAATGTCGGCGGCTACGCAAATCAAAGGGGCTTTTGAATGCTCACCCGGCTCCTGACCCTTTGGCACGACGCACGGTCGAGCCTTTGGGCGCTGCCTATGCTGATGGTCGTCGTAGCCGGTGCGGCGGCGATCCTCGCCGTGCATATCCCGCTCCGCCAGGGCGACGACCCGGTCTGGTTCCTCTATAGCGGCGACGCCGAAGAAGCCCCGCAATTCCTCTCAAATCTCGTCACCGCCATGATCACCATGGCGACGCTGGTGGTCTCCATCACCATGGTCGTGCTGACACTGGCGGCGCAGCAGCTCGGCCCCCGCCTGATCCGCAGCTTCATGGCCGACCACCGGACGCAAGCCACGCTCGGCCTGTTCGTGGCGACCGTGGTCTATCTGCTGCTGGTGCTGCGCTCGTCTTACGGCGCCACGGACAAGGTCCCCAACCTTGCCGTGACCATCGGCACGGCACTCGTTCTGCTCTGCCTTATCGCGCTGCTCATTTTCGTCCATCACCTCGCCCGCTCGATCATCGCCGACAACACCATCGACCGCGTCGGCGAGGCGCTCGACGCGGACATCGACCGGTTATTGCCGGAGTCGAATGGCAAGGAGCCCAAAGCGCCGGCCAAACGCCCGCGCGATACAGGCGCACCCCTGGCGCTTCATAGCAGTGACTATGTGCAGGCGATCAACTATTCCGGGCTGATCGAGATCGCGCAGCAGGCAGACGCGGTGATCGAGCTCGCCTTCAAGCCGGGCCGTCACGTCATCGAAGGCGGCGTGTTCGCCTGGATCGCTCCCACCAAGGCGGCTGACGAGACGCACGGTAAAATCGAGAACTGCGTGATACTGGGTGGCGAGCGCGCCTCAATTCAAGATGTGGAGACCTCGATCCGCCAGCTCGTCGAGGTCGCGATGAGAGCTCTATCGCCGAGCATCAGCGATCCGTTCACCGCCATGGCGGTGATCGACCGTCTCACCACCTCACTGGCCAAGATCATGCGCCGAGGCCAGCCCCGATGCGTCTGGGCCGACGAGGACGGCAAAGTTCGATTGCTCGCGCCTAGCTTGAGCTTCGCCGACACGCTGGAGGAAGCCTTCCGCCAGATCCGCCAGCACAGCCAGAACTAGCCCGCTGTTCTCATCCGGCTCATCGACAGCCTTGGACAGCTGCTGGCCCAGGCCGACAAGGCACAGCAGGCAATGCTGAAAAAGGAAATCGAGATCGTGCTGGAGTCGGGGCGTAAAGCCATCGCCCAGAAAGAGGACCTTGCGACCCTCGAAGAGCGCGCCAAGCTTGCGTTCAAGGAGGCGCCGGCTAGCGCTCGCGCCTAGCCCTTCGTCTTCGGCTTGGGCAGCGCGAGGCGGATATTCAGCTCCTGCAACTGCTCGGGCGAGACCTCGCCCGGCGCGCCCATGAGCAAGTCCTCGGCCTGCTGATTCATCGGGAACATGACCACCTGGCGCAGATTCTCCTCGCCACAGAGCAGCATCACCATGCGGTCGATGCCCGGCGCGATGCCGCCATGAGGCGGCGCACCGTATTGCAGCGCCCGAAGCATACCGCCGAAGCGCTCTTCCAGCACTTCCTTAGGATAGCCGGCGATGGCGAAGGCCTTCTCCATGATCTCCGGCTTGTGATTCCGGATCGCGCCGGAGGATAGCTCCACGCCGTTGCACACCACGTCATATTGATAGGCCAGGATTTCTTCCGGCTTCATGGTGTCGAGCGCGTCCAGGCCGCCTTGCGGCATGGAGAACGGGTTGTGCGAGAAGTCGATCTTCTTCTCGTCCTCGTTCCACTCGAACATGGGGAAGTCGACCACCCAGCAGAAATCGAAACGGTCGGTGGCGCTGAGCTTCAACTCGTCGCCGATTTTGACGCGGGCGCGTGCCGCGAAGTCGGCGAACTCCTTCGGGAGCCCCGCCACGAAAAACACGGCATCGCCGTCTTCCAGGCCAAGCTGCGTGCGGATCGCCTCGGTGCGTTCGGCCCCGATATTCTTGGCCACGGGGCCGGCGCCCTCGCCGTCACGGAAGAAGATGTAAGCCATTCCGGGCTGGCCTTCGCCTTGCGCCCAGGCATTCATGCGGTCGCACACCGCGCGTGAACCGCCACCCTTGCCGGGGATCGCCCAGATGCGCGTGTTGACGTCCATGTCGATCATGCCGGCGAAGACTTTGAAGCCCGAGCCGCGGAAGTGATCGGTGACGTCTTCCATCTCGATGGGGTTGCGCATGTCCGGCTTGTCGGTGCCGTATTTGCGCATGGCGTCCGCGTAAGGAATGCGCGGGAATTTCTGCGTCACCGGCTTACCGCCGCCGAACTCCAAGAACAAACCGCGCAGGATCGGCTCGACCGTGTCGAACACGTCGTCCTGCGTCACGAAGCTCATCTCCATATCGAGCTGGTAGAACTCGCCCGGCGAGCGGTCGGCGCGGGCGTCCTCGTCGCGGAAGCACGGCGCGATCTGGAAGTAGCGGTCGAAGCCCGCCATCATGATGAGCTGCTTGAACTGCTGCGGCGCCTGCGGCAGGGCGTAGAACTTGCCCGGATGCACGCGCGACGGCACCAGATAGTCGCGCGCGCCTTCCGGCGACGAGGCGGTGAGGATCGGCGTCTGGAACTCGAAGAAGCCAGCGCCGCGCATGCGGTCGCGCAACGACCCGATGATCGCCTGGCGCTTCATGATGTTGTTGTGGAGCGTCTCGCGGCGCAGATCGAGGAATCGGTATTTCAGCCGCGTCTCTTCCGGATAGTCCGGCTCGCCGAACACCGGCAGCGGCAGCTCGGCGGATTCGGAAAGCACCTCGAGGCCCGCGGCTTTGACCTCCACATGCCCCGTCGGCAGATTGGGGTTGATGGTCTCGTCCGTGCGGGCCACCACGTCGCCATCGATCCTGACGACCCATTCCGGCTTCAGTTTTTCGGCCGCCGCGAAGACCGGCGAATCCGGGTCGGCGACGATCTGGGTGATGCCGTAATGGTCCCGCAGGTCGATGAACAGCAGCCCGCCATGGTCGCGGATGCGATGCACCCAACCCGAAAGGCGGACGGTCTTGCCGACATCGTCGGCGCGGAGCTCGCCGCAAGTGTTGGTGCGATAAGCGTGCATGGCTGAAGTCGGCTCTGGTGGGGAGGTCAGATTAAAAGGTGCCGGAACACCGCACAGGAAGCGCGCTCTTGTCAAGGCGAGCGGGTCCCCGCGCCCCGCCCAGGGGAACGATGGGGGCCTCCGTCGGGTTTTTCCCGCTCGAACCCGACGACAGGGAGGACATTATGCCGAAGACGGTGAAACGGCCCGTTGCGGCCATCGCATTGCGCGCCTTGGGATTACGCGCCTTGGTTTTCCTGGCCTCTATCCTTGTGGCCCCGTTCTATGCCGCAAGCGAGCCGGTACCCGGTATCGACCACAATAAGACCTTGAGCGAACAGCTCGACGAGGACAAAGGCGTGATCGCGCCCCCGCCGGTGGGGGATGAGGCGATTCACGTGCCCGCCCCCAATCCCACACCGGGCACGACGCGGGTGATTCCGCCGCCTGGACCGGACGGCGGCAACCCACCGTCGAGCCCAAGTGAAAGAAAACAAAAGCACTTTTCCGATCCTCGGCATTTGAATGAAATTTTCAAGGCCTTTTGGGAACCCAAGCGCGGCGGGAGCGTTTTTTACACACGGGACTTACTGAGGGAGACTTCAAATGACAAAGATTCCGGTCAAGACGCGCTTACCCATCGAAGCGTGGACTGTGGCAGTGCTTGTCACGTTGTTCTCGCTGCTGTCGTCCGTCGCCCATATCTCCGCCCCCAACGCCGCCACGCAACCCATGACCCAGGCCACGCTGGACAGCGGCGCGCCCCTGACGTCGCTGATCCGCTAAGCGAAGAGCTGATGCCCGGCTTCCAGTTTTGCGTATCCGGCCAGCGGTTTCGGCCCCAGCAAGGCCCCTCCCAGGGCGGCTCTGAGGCTCCTTAAGCGGCGCCCCGCCGGCACCTATCCCCATTTTGATTGGCATTTGCGACGTTCACACTCTTGGCCACGCGCCCGGCGTTAGGCTATATCCCGCCCACCATGGATCTCATTACCCGCACCGAGGATCTCGCCGCGGCCTGCGCCAAGCTGGCCGCCGCCCCCTTCATCGCCGTCGATACCGAGTTCATGCGCGAGCAGACCTTCTGGCCGCGCCTGTGCCTCGTGCAGATCGCCTCGGCCGACACCGAAGTGCTCATCGACAGCATGGCGCCGGACATCGACCTGGCGCCGCTCTTCGATCTCATGATCGACGAGAACGTGTTGAAGGTCTTTCATTCCGCCCGGCAGGACGTTGAGATCGTCCATCATCTGGCGGGCGTCATCCCCCACCCGATCTTCGACACGCAGGTCGCGGCGATGGTGTGCGGCTTCGGCGAAGCGGTCAGCTATTCCATGCTGGTGAAGCGGCTGCTCGGCCGCAATCTCGACAAGACCTCGCGCTTCACCGATTGGAGCCGCCGGCCGCTGTCCGAGCGCCAGCTCGTCTATGCCATCGGCGACGTGACCTATCTGCGCGATCTCTACCCGCAGCTAAGGGCTCAGCTCGACAAATCGGAGCGCGCCAGCTGGCTCAACGAGGAGATGGGGGTGCTGACCGACCCCGCCACCTATGAGCTGCATCCCGAGAAAGCCTGGCGGCGGCTCAAGATGCGCATCAAGACCCCTAAGGCGCTCGCCGTGCTCATGGAGCTGGCAGCCTGGCGCGAGCGCGAGGCCCAGAGCCAGGACGTACCCCGCAACCGCATTCTAAAAGACGAAGCGCTTTACGACATCGCCGGCCAGGCGCCGCGGACCATCGAGGATCTCGGCTCGCTCCGCTCCCTGCATAACGGCTTTGCCCGCTCGCAACGCGGCCGCGCCGTGCTCGAGGCGGTCACCAAGGGGCTCGAGCGCGATCCCAAGACCGTGCCTCCCCTCCAGCGCGGCGAGCCCATGCCGCCCGAGGCGCAAGCCGTGGTCGATCTGCTGCGGGTGCTGTTGAAGTCGACCGCCGGCCGCCATGGCGTGGCGCCGAAGCTGATCGCCACGTCCGACGAGCTTGAGCAGATTGCCCGCTCCGACGATGCCGATGTGCCGGTCCTGCGCGGCTGGCGCAGAAAACTGTTCGGCGACGATGCGCTGGCGCTGAAGCGGGGTGGGCTGGCCTTGGCGATCCGCAACGGGGAGGTCACGGTAATGGCACCCGCAGGCTCAGCGGCGGAACAGCCAGAAGACGGCGCCTAGCAGCACGCTGACGATGAGCGCCGTGGTGAACGGCAGATAGAAATAGAAGCCGCCGGTATCGACCACGATGTCGCCGGGCAGCCGGCCGAGGCCGTATTGCACGCTGACGGCCGTCAGCAGAATGACCAGCAGAACTAAAAAGACGATCACGCCCGGCTTCATGGGCTAGCCCCGCCGCCGCCGCTCGATGCGCATGCGCACCGTCGTGCGCACATCCGGCGGCAGATCGTCGAGCGCTTCGAGCAGACCGCGCAGTTCCGAACGCAGTCCGTGGATCTGGTCGATCAGATTGAGCAGCACCGGCACGTCGTCCGCGGCGAAACCGAGCTCGTCCTCCAGATTGACGATAAGCGCCGCCCGCGCGACGTCGGCTTCGGAGTAATTCGGCGGGGCCTGGTCGGTCGGCTTGATAAGCCCCTGGTCGACCCAAATTCGCAGCCGGGTCACGGTGAGGTGCTGGACCCGGGCGACGACGTCTTGCTCGCTCGCCATCACACCTGCTCCTTAAGCTTGCCCCGCGGATCGTAGGCGTGAGTCTTGCGCCAATCCTCCGCGAAACTCTTGAGGTCCTCGTCGATCGTCTCGGGCAGCGTGATGCTCAAGCGCACGAGCTGATCGCCGGCGCCGGCCTTCGACTGCACCCCGCGCCCTTTCAGCCTCAGCGTCTGCCCGGTGTTGGACCCCGGCGGTACCGTCGCCATCACCCGGCCGCCAATGGTCGGCACCTCGATCTTGCCGCCAAGCACCGCCTCGTCGAGACTGATCGGCACCTCGACGACAATGTCCTTGCCCTCGCGGGTGAATACCGGATGCGGCCTGACGACGATCTCCACCAGCGCGTCGCCCGGTCCGCCCTCGCCCACGCCAGGCATGCCCTTGCCCTTGAGCCGCAGAACCTGGCCTGCGCTGACGCCGGCCGGGATGGCCACGTCGAGCGTGCCGCCGTCGGGCAGTGTAATGCGCTGCTTGGCGCCGTTCACCGCGTCGAGAAAGCTGATGTCGAGCCGGTATTGTGCGTCCTGGCCGCGCATGGCGAACCGCCCTCCGCCGCCGCGCGCCCCGCGCGCCCCGGCTCCACCTGAAAACATGTCGCCGAACAAGTCGCTGAACGCGCCGATATCCTCGTAGCCCGCGCTCGAATGATAGCGCGCGCCCTGGGGTCCACCGGCATATTCGCGGTAATAGCGTTCCTGAGGCCGCTCCTGGCCGCTGGCGTCGATCTCGCCCCGGTCGTACTGGCCGCGCTTATCGGCGTCGTTGAGGATCGAATAGGCCTGGGACGCCTCTTTAAACTTCTCCTCGGCCGCTTTGTCCCCCGGATTGAGGTCGGGATGCAGCTTCTTGGCAAGCTTGCGGTAGGCCTTGGTAATATCGGCGGCGCTGGCGGTCTTCGCCACGCCGAGTACGGAATAAAGATCCTCTGCCATCGATCAATCTTAAAGGCTGGAGTTGAAATTGAACCTTTGGCCCTCAAGGCCATGGTCTTGCGCCCGCGACGCTACGATTCCCTTAAGCCATAATGATTTGGGAAGGCCCCCCGCGTCCAGCAAGTCGGGACACAGGTTTTAGCCCGCGGCGAGCTGAAATTGGGTGCCGACGCGGATTTCCGGCTCCCGCTCTAGAAGATTGCAAAGGGTCTTGAAGCGGCGCTCGACCCGTTCGCCCTCGAGATTGGCGTAGGGCTCGGGCAGCAACCAGATGAGGCGGTTGCCTTCATAGCTGAGCGGGGTATTGGGCAGCACGCCGGGCATGGCGGCCGAAACCATGTGTGCCGCACGGAAAGCCGCGCCCACAATGCGCGCCCGCTTGAGCGTATCCTTGTCCACAAGCTCGATCAGCTTCTGACTTAGATCGTCCTTGCCCTCGTTGCGGTAATAGGCCGTGAGCGCCAGGAAGGCCCGACCCGGATGGTCGACCCCCACGAAGTCGCCATGCGCCACCAGGTTCAGGCTCTGCACGCCGCGATAATCCGGGTGAGCCCGCCAGCCGATATCCGACAACAGGCAGGCGGCGTAGCGCAGCCGCTTCTCCTCCGGCGTTTCCACCGGCCCTGGCGCGCTGAACAGCACATCGGTCCACGCGCACAGTTCTTGCGCATTCTCCAGCGAACGCGAGCGCTGCTTGGCAAGATTGGCGCAAGCCTCGAGCAAGGGGTCCTTGTCCCGTTCCTCGTCGTCCAGCAGGCTGTAGAGCAAGCCTTCGCGGATACCCATGACCGACACCACGATGGCGCGCGGCTTCATCTGCTTGATCAGCCGCTCAAGCACCAGCGCGCCATACGGCACCGTCTCGCGCCGCGAACTGGAAATCTCACGGATGCCGGCGAGCGAGCTCTGCGATTGGTGGTCGAGCAGGCTTGCGAATTTCAACGCGTCCTCGGCGGGGATCCGGTAGTTGTGCATCACGCTCAAAGGGTAGTCGGTTTGGGTCATGTGCAGCCGCGCCAGCGCCCGCCATGTGCCGCCAATGGCGTAGAAGTCGCGGCCTCTGCCCTTCTCCAGCCAGTCCACCTTGTCGAATTCGGCGTCGACGATATCGCGCGCCTTTTTCAAATTGCCCTCGGACGTATCGATCAGACGCAAGCCGCCGAGCGGCATGGTGACGGCGTCTGAGAGCCGGCCGCCGCGCACGTCGATGAGCTCGAGGCTGCCGCCTCCCAAATCGCCGGCGAAGCCGTCCGCCGCATAGAAACCGGAGACAACGCCGAGCGCGGCGAGCTCCGCTTCCATGGTGCCCGACAGCAGCGCGACCTTGCGGCCGAGCACGCGCTCGACCTGGGCGATGAACTCGGGGCCGTTGTCGGCCTCGCGCGCCGCGGCCGTGGCGATGGCTTCCACGCGCGTGACCTCGAGCTGGTCGATCAGCGCCCGGAAGCGCCGCAGCGCCCGCAATGCCCGCGACACGCCGTCGGCGGCGAGCTTGCCCGTGGTGGCAATGGTCCGCCCGAGCCCGCACAGCACCTTTTCGTTGTAGACCGGCGCCGGCGCGCGGCTGGCGGACTCGTAGACGATCAGACGGACTGAGTTTGAGCCGATGTCGACAACTGCAACGGGGGCTCGATCGTCGCTGAGGGCCATTATGCTCTCGGGGCTCAGCCCGTCTCGACCAGACGCGCGAAGCGCGGCGGCATGTTCCCGGTGAGGGACGTACCGCGGCCGGACAGGCTCGGATTGGTCATGAAATAGTCCTGGGCGCTGAACGGCTCGTGATCCTCCGTAGGATGCAAGCGTTCCGAGCTGCCGTCGGGCAGAACCCGCCAACTCTGCAGATTGTCCTTCAGGTTCGCCACCATGATCTGGTCGAGAATTTGCTCATGCACCGTTGGGTTCTTGATCGGCACCATGCCCTCCACGCGACGGTCCAGGTTCCGCGGCATCATGTCGGCTGAGCTGATATAGACCACTGCCTTCCTATTCGGAAGCCCATGACCGGCCCCGAAGCAATAGATGCGCGAATGCTCGAGGAAGCGGCCCACGATGCTCTTGACGTGGATATTCTCCGAAAGCCCCTCAACGCCGGGACGCAGGCAGCAAATACCGCGTACCACGAGGTCGATTTCGACCCCTGCCTGGCTTGCTTCATACAGGGCGTCGATGATCTCCGCATCGACCAGCGAGTTCATTTTCATCCAGATGGCCGCCGGGCGGCCAGCCTTGGCGTGATACATCTCCTCGCGAATATGGTCGAGGATGCGCGCCCTGATGCCATGGGGCGACACGGCCAGCGCCTCGAGCTCGGCCGGCTCCGCATAGCCCGTGACATAGTTGAAGATGCGCGACAGATCGTTGCCGATTGTGCGATCGGCGGTGAAGAACGACAGGTCCGTATAAATCTTGGCGGTCACCGCATGGTAATTGCCGGTGCCCGCATGGCAGTAGGTGGCCAGCCCGCCGCGCTCGCGCCGCACAATGAGGCTGAGCTTGGCGTGGGTCTTCAGCTCGATGAAGCCGTAGACCACCTGCACGCCCGCGCTTTCGAGATCCCGGGCCCATTTGATATTGGCCTCTTCGTCGAAGCGGGCTTTCAGCTCGACCACGGCGGTCACGGACTTGCCCGCTTCGGCCGCGTCCTTCAACGCCTCGATGATCGGCGAGGTCTTGCCGGTGCGGTACATGGTCCACTTGATCGCCACCACGTCGGGATCGGCCGCCGCCTGCTTCAGGAACTGGAGCACCACGTCGAACGACTCGTAGGGGTGATGAACCACGATGTCCTTGGCGGCGATGGCCGCGAAGCAATCGCCATGATGCTCGCGGATGCGCTCAGGGAAGCGGCTGACATAGGGCTGAAACTTGAGGTCGGGCCGGTCGGAGACGATGACTTGATTGACATCGGCAAGGCCGATCAGGCCCTTCTGCACGAAGCTCTCACTGTCAGTGACCTTGAGCTCCTGCATGACGAAGCGCTGTAGCCGCGACGGCATCGTGGCTTCCATTTCCAGCCGGATGACCGATCCGCGCTTGCGCCGCTTCAGCGCCGATTCGAAAAGCCGCACCAGATCCTCGGCCTCTTCCTGAACCTCGATATCGCTGTCGCGCACCACCCGGAACGCGCCCTGGCTTCTCACCCGGTAGCCGGGGAACAGCCGCGACACGAAGATGCCGACGACGGTTTCCAGCCGCATGAAGCGGATTGAGTCTTTTGAGCCGTCATTGCTCGGCAAGCGGATGAAGCGATCGATCTGCGAGGGGATCGGCAGCAGGGCGTGCATGGTGCGAAGCGAACCCTCGCGCACCAGCTCGAGCCCCAGTGTGAAACCGAAATTCGGGATGAAGGGGAACGGATGCGCCGGGTCGACGGCTATCGGCGTCAACACGGGAAAGATGAGGTTGAGGAAGTGATCCTCGAGCCAGGCCCGCTCCTGCTCCGACAATTGATCGGCGTGGAGGACGTGGATGCCGGCCTCGCCGAGCAGGGCTTCGATCGTAACCCAGTTCTCCTGCTGCTGCGCGGTCAGCTCGGCGACGAATTGGTTGATGCGGTCGAGCTGTTCGGCGGGCGTCAGCCCATCCTGGCTCGGCGTCTCGATGCCGGCGACGACTTGCGCGCGCAAGCCCGCCACCCGGACCATGTAGAACTCGTCGAGGTTGGTGGCGGAGATGGACAGAAAGCGCAAGCGCTCGAGCAGCGGGTGACGCTCGTTCTCGGCCTCCTCAAGCACTCTTTTGTTGAAGTTGAGCCAAGACAGTTCGCGATTGAAATAGCGGCTGGGCCCGAAGGCTGCAATGCGGGCTTGCGCGCCGTTCCGCTCGACCGTTTCTGGCAAATTCATCGGTAACCTCGTGAAATCCGGCGCTTTTCGCCTCCTGCGCCAGTTTAGCTGCCCAAATGTATCACTAGCGTTACGGAAAACGCCAATTTGGCGGAGCCCCGCCCTACTCCACCGACGCGGTGGCCTGGATCGCCTCCGTCACGAGTTGGCGGCTGATCTTTCGACCCGAAGA
>Ga0307378_10012759_pt1 | contig 10700 bp, 7 predicted proteins | sample UN1MG_FD_202238 | JGI IMG/M metagenome (GOLD analysis project Ga0307378, IMG submission 202238) | Soil microbial communities from Risofladan, Vaasa, Finland - UN-1 | ecosystem: Environmental > Terrestrial > Soil > Coastal area > Acid sulfate soil | place: Finland: Risofladan, Vaasa | collected...
ATGCAGGCCGGCACGCTCGGTGGCCCGATCGTGGTGGCGGTGTCGATCGCAGCGTTCAAGCGGGACTGGCTGCTCAGCGGCGCCACCGTGGTCGCCGGTCTCGTCGCCTGGTTCGGCGCGAAGGGGGTCAAGCGGATCGTCGAGCGCGACCGACCGCTGACGTACCTCCCTGAGGTGATCGTCCGTGAAGGCGATGGCACCGGCCTCGGCTACGTGTCGGGCCACAGTGCCGTCGCCGCGACCGCGGCGATCATGGCGATGGCGGCGCTGCCGCGACGCTGGCGGCCGGTGGCGGCGGTCGTCGCGGTGCTGGTCGGCGTCGCGCGGATCGTGCACGGCGTCCACCTTCCCGCAGATGTCGTCGGCGGCTGGAGCTTCGGGGTGCTGGTCGCGCTGGGCGCCCTCGGCGTCGTGGACGTGGTCGACCGACGTGCGTCGAAGGAGACCGCATGACCATCGACATGGCCATCGACCGGCGGGCGTGGACGATCACGGCGATCGTCGCGGTGGTCATCGCCGTCCTTGCCGGGCTGGTCGCCTCCTCCGGTGAGGTCCCCGGGTGGGAGGAATCGATCTTCCACGCGATCAACGATCTCCCCGACTGGCTCGAGGGTCCGATGTGGGTGTTCCAACTCGCCGGCCTGCTGCTGGTACCCCTGGTCGTGGCCGCGGTCGCCGCTGCCTTCAAGCGGTGGTGGCTCGCTCTCGCGCTCGTGCTCTTCGTGCCGCTCAAGCTGCTGGTCGAGAAGGGCGTCGTCAAGCAGTTGGTCGAGCGCGAACGGCCGGGAACGACGATCTGCGGGTACGACGCCGCGGACCCCACGGCGTTCGACCCTGACTGCGGCAACTTCCGCGGCGACGTTCCGCTCGACGGGCTCTCGTTCGTGTCGGGCCACGCGATCATCGCGTGGGGCGTGGCCGCGCTGCTCTGGCCGGTGCTGCCCGGCAGATGGCGCTGGGTTCCGGTGGTGGTCGCGTCGCTCAACGCCGTCGCCCGTGTGTACCTCGGCGCCCACAATCCGCTCGACGTGATCGGCGGCGGTGCCATCGGTGTCGCGATCGCCGCCGTCCTGCTGCTCGCGATCGATCTGATCCGTAGCCGTTCCACCCAACCGTCACAACAGAAGGCAACGCTGACATGAAACGTCCATTCCTCGTGACCGTCATCTCGATCGTGATGATCGTGATCGGCCTCGCCCAGATGGGGATCGGCATCACCGTGCTGGTCGAACGCAACGACGACACCTTCCTCACCGACGCCGACATGACGTCGTCGCAGGCGACCGGGTTCGGCATCGCGCTGCTCGTCATCGGCACCCTGTCGGTGCTGCTCGCGTTCGGCCTGCTGCGCGGGAGCCGTCTGTCGCGCGCGCTCATCGGCCTGGTCGAGGTGTCACAGATCGTCTCGGGGATCTACGCGCTGGTCAAGCTGGACTCGAACCGGCAGGCCAGTGCGATCGGCATGATCGTCGGCGCGCTGATCGTCCTCTACTTCCTCTTCGGCACCGACAAGGCGAAGGCATTCTTCGCCCGTTGAAGTGACACCGGTGAACGGTCTCCGTGTCGTTCTCGCCGCGGACCGGCATCCTTGACCGCGTGACGCCGGCGCTGTCGATCCTCGATCTCGCGATCATCGGTCGCGGGGAGACCGCGGCCGACGCGTTCGCCAACAGCGTCGCGCTCGCGCAACGCGCCGAGGCCCGCGGCTACGAACGGGTCTGGTACGCCGAGCATCACAACATGGCGTCGATCGCATCGTCGGCGACGAGTGTGCTGATCGCCCACGTCGCGGCGAACACCTCGACCATCCGTCTCGGTGCGGGCGGCGTGATGCTGCCGAACCACTCGCCGCTCACGATCGCCGAGCAGTTCGGCACGCTCGCGACGCTCCACCCGGGGCGGATCGACCTCGGGCTCGGTCGCGCCCCCGGCAGCGACCAGAACACGATGCGGGCGATGCGGCGCGACGCCCACTCGTCCGACCGGTTCCCCGACGACGTGCTCGAACTGCAGGGGTACCTGCGCGGCGAGTCGCGCATCCCCGGCGTCGTCGCGGTCCCCGGTGCCGGCACGAACGTGCCGCTCTACATCCTCGGGTCGTCGCTGTTCGGCGCTCGGCTCGCCGCGATGCTCGGACTGCCGTACGCGTTCGCCTCGCACTTCGCGCCTGCGGCGTTGATCGACGCGATCGCGCTGTACCGCCGTGAGTTCCAGCCGTCGGCGCAGCTCGCCGAGCCGTACGCGATCGCCGGGGTGAACGTGATCGCCGCCGACTCCGACGACGACGCGCAGGAACAGTGGACGACCGTGCGCCGCTGGCGCGTGGCCCGGTTCGTGGCTCCGGGCCGAGACCTCTCCGACGACGAGGCCGACGCCATCCTCGCCTCGCCGCAGGGCCAGCAGATCGCGCAGATGATGCACTACTCAGCCGTGGGCACCCCCGATCACGTCGCGGCGTACCTCGACGAGTTCGCCCGGATCGCGGGCGCCGACGAGCTGATCACGGCGCACGCGTCACCGACGATCGGCCGGCGCCTCTGCTCGGTCGACCTGGTCGCCGACGCCATGGACCCCGTCACCGTCTGACCCGTTTGCGTCGCAGTTTCGGTGGGGCGGGTCGCCGGAATCTCGACGCAAACGAGGTGTGGGGCGGGCGGCGTCAGAACGCGAGCACGACGTCGACATCGAGCAGTCGATACGTCGGCAGCGCACGTCGATCGCGCGTCACCAGCGGCACTCCCGCTCCCGCCGCGACCGAGCCGACCAGGGCGTCGTAGATCGATCCGCCGCTGATCTCGAGGACCTCGAGCAGTTCGAGGAGCGCTGCGCTCTCCGCCTGACCGAGGAATCGGGTGAACGGGAAGTTCGACGCGAGCATGCGACTCGCGACCGTTGGGCTCAGGCGTGCGGGAGGCGGGAGTCGCGTGAGCACCGAGAACGTTTCCCAGGCAGCGTGCCCGGCCAGGCCGATTCGTCGCCCCTCGACGACCCTGCGGCTGGGAGGCCGGCCCTCGTGGTCGGCGACACACAGGGCGACCGCGACGCTGGTGTCGACGAGCAGTTCCGGATCAGCGCTGGTCGGCATCGCGAAGCGCTCGCACGTCGTCGTCGGTCAACGTCGCGCCCGAGGTGCTCACCACCAGCCAGCCGCCGTCGGTGACAACTGCGTCGTCCACGATGGGACGGATCCGCAGGTCTGATCCATCGATCTCGACCTCGACATCACCAGGTACCAGGCCGAGACGGTCACGAATTGCCTTCGGTACCACCATTCTTCCGGCACTGTCAATGGTTGCTTTCATGTCATTTATTCTACCATTCGACTGGTTGTGACCCGAAGCGCGTGTCGTCCGGACGATCGACCGGACGACACGGTCCGGGTCGAACCAGACGACGCCGGGGCGCGACACTGACGGCCGGGGATCGATCGAAGGGGACGAGATGACCGAGAGCAGGACGACCGACGTCGACGTGGTGATCGTGGGTGCCGGGTTCGCCGGCATGTACGAACTGGTCCGCATGCGGCGCGCCGGCTTCAGCGCCATCGTGCTCGAGACCGCGGACGACGTCGGCGGCACGTGGTACTGGAACCGGTACCCGGGCGCCCGCTGCGACATCTTGTCGGTCGACTACTCCTACAGCTGGGACCCGGAACTCCAGCAGGAGTGGACATGGTCCGAGCGCTACGCCGCCCAGCCCGAGATCCTGCGCTACGCCCAGTTCGTCGCCGACAAGCACGACCTGCGACGCGACATCCGGTTCAACACGCGGGTCGCCTCCGCCGTGTGGAACGACGACACGCACCGGTGGACGATCCACACCGACACCGGCGACGACCTCTCGTGCCGCTACTACATCATGGCCACCGGCTGCCTGTCGATGCCGAAGGTGCCCGACATCGAGGGCACCGACCGCTTCACCGGCGAGGTGTACTTCACGAGTACGTGGCCCCACGACGGCGTCGACTTCACCGGCAAGCGCGTCGCCGTGATCGGCACCGGGTCGTCGGCGGTGCAGTCGATCCCGCTGATCGCTGCCGAGGCCGACCAGCTCACCGTGTTCCAGCGCACTCCGAACTTCTCGATCCCTGCCCGCAACGGCCCCATCTCCGACGAGCGCCTCGCGCCGTTCCTCGCCGACCCCGGCGCCTACCGCGACGAGGCCCGCCGCTCGGCCGCCGGCGTGCCACGCGAGACGCCGATGGAAGGTGCCCTCATGGTCTCCGACGAGGAGCGCACCGCTCGCTACGAGGCGATGTGGGAGGCCGGCGAACTGCTCGGGATCACCGGCACGTTCAGCGACACCATGTTCGACGCCGAGTCGAACGACACGTTGCGCGACTTCATCCACGGCAAGATCCGATCGATCGTGAACGACCCCGAGGTCGCCGACGCTCTGTGTCCGACCAACCACTACGTCGGTACGAAGCGAGCCTGTCTCGACACCAACTACTACGAGACCTACAACCTCCCGCACGTGCGCCTGGTCGACCTGCGCAAGGACCCGATCTCCACGATCACCGAGACCGGCATCGACACGACCAACGAATCGTTCGAGTTCGACGCGATCGTGTTCGCCACCGGCTTCGACGCGATGACCGGGGCGATCGTCGGCGTCGACATCACCGGACGCAACGGGCTCACGCTGAAGGAGAAGTGGGCCGACGGCCCGGTCACCTACCTCGGGCTGATGACGTCGGGGTTCCCGAACCTGTTCATGATCACCGGGCCGGGCAGCCCGTCGGTGCTGTCGAACATGATGGTGTCGATCGAGCAGCACGTCGACTGGATCGCCGACGCCCTCGTGCACGTGCGCGAGCGGGACCTCGACACGATCGAGCCGACCGAGCTCGCCGAGACCCGGTGGGTGCAGCACAGCAACGAGTTCGCAGACATGACCCTGATGCCCACCGCCAACTCGTGGTACATGGGCGTCAACGTGCCCGGCAAGCCGCAGGTGTTCCTGCCCTATCCGGGCGGCGTCGGGAGGTACCGGGCGACGTGCGACGAAGTGGTCGAGCGCGACTACCTCGGGTTCGTGCTCGACGGGGCCTCGGGTCGGACCGTCAACGACGGGATCATCCGCGAGCTCAAGCCGGACGTGCAGGTGATGCTCGAGACGATGGCCGAGATGGAGCTGCCGCCGATCGAGACGATGGGGGTCGACGGTGCCCGCGCGTTCATGGACGCGTCCGGGGCGATGATGCCGCCGGGTCCCGACGTCGGCGAGATCGTCGACGGCACGCTCCCTGGCGCCGACGGCTCGACGCTCGAGTACCGGCTGTACCGGCCGGCGACCGACGGGCCGCACCCGATCGCCGTCTACTTCCACGGCGGCGGCTGGGTGCTCGGCAGCGCCACCTCCGATGATCCGCTGTGCCGCTACCTGTGCGTCAACTCGAACTCGATCGTCGTGTCGGTGAACTACCGCCACGCCCCCGAGGCACGCTTCCCGGCGGCTGCCGACGACGGCCTGGCAGCGGCGACGTGGATCGCCGACCACGCCGTGGAATTGGGTGGGATCCCGGGCCAGGTCGCCGTCGCGGGATGGAGTGCCGGCGCCAACGTCGCGGCGGTGACCGCACAGCAGGCGAAGCTCGCCGGCGGCCCGTCGATCGCCGGGCAGGTGTTGCTGTGCCCGGTCACCGACGGCACCGCCAAGCGGGCGTCCTACCTCGACAACGCCGAGGGCCTCGGGCTCACCGCCTCGCTGATGGACTGGTTCTGGGACCATTACTGCGACCCGGCCGACCGCGCCGATCCGAAGGCGTCGCCGCTGCTCGCCGACGACCTGTCGGGCCTGCCGCCCGCGCTGGTGGTCACCTGCCAGTTCGACCCGTTGCGCGACGAGGGCGACGCATACGCGGCGGCGCTGGCCGGCGCAGGCGTGCCGGTGCAACACCTGCAGTGCCCCGGCCAGACCCACACCGCAATCCCGGCCGTCGATGCGATGGTCACCTCCGAGTACGCCCGTGCCGCAATGGCCGACGCGCTGCGGTCGTTCTCCGGCGCCGGCGTTACATCTGGGGTCTGACCCCTGACGTAACGGGCAACTCGGTGACAGCCCGTCGGTAGCGTCGTGAGGATGGCCTCGCTGACGCGTCACCGGCCTGCGCACCTCGCGCAGGGGACGTGGCGCAGCGGCGCGCTGCACGTATGGGGGTGGAACGGCATCGACACCGCGCCGATGGCGTGGCTCTACGGCGGGTTCCGCCACCTCGACGCCGACGGGTCGCGCACCGGCTGGCACGACACCCCGGTCTCGTACGGCGCGATCGGGCGGATCAGCCTCGACATCGACGGCCGACCGTCACTGCACGCCTCCTCGGTGCAGCTCGACGCGATGGGCACTGCCGTGTGGCTGTCGGAACTGCCGGGCGAACCGTTCCTGTCCGACTCGCTCGCGTGGTTCGCCCGGGTCGCCGAGCTCGCCCGCCGCACGGTGTCGGCCGGGCGGATCACACCGGTGATCGTGAACGAGGGCCCATTCACCGTCGCCCGATGGAAGCCGGTCACGACCGAGTCGATCGATGCCACCATCGCCGCGCTCGCGGCCTCGATGCCGCCGATCTGCACGGCGGGCTCCGGCGTCGAGGCGTCGACGATCTACGCCCAGCTCGTCGATGGGATCGCCCGGTCGTTCCTGTTCCAGTACGGCTGGAAGGCCGACCTCGGCCGCCAGCGCAAGCCCGAGGCCCAGGCGTTGCGCGCCACGTTCGGCGCACTCGCCAAACCCGATCACGTAGTGCGGGGCGGCACCGACGACTTTGACGACGCACTGCGCCAACTGCGCGACGAACTCGACCGGCACCAGCGCCGCCTCGCCGGTGAACCGGTGGTCGTCCCGCGCATCCGCCTCGTGATCTCCGACGATCCGGGCGACCCGTGGGTCGTGCGGCTCGAACTCGTCGACGACCGCGACAGCGCACGCTGGTGCACCGCGAACGACGTGTGGGACGCGAACGACACCGCGTTGGAGGTCGCCAAGGGTGCACAGCACCTCGATCGGCTCCGCGAGCTGATCGGCGCCACCGTCGATCAGATCAAGACGATCCCCGGCCTCACCGACCTGGCACTCGAACACGAACCGACGCAGATCGAACTCGAACTCGACGTCGCCGAGGACTTCCTCGACATCGCGCCGGTCGAGCTCCAGCGGTTGGGCATCGAACTGATCGGCCCCGAACGCCTCATCCGCACGCGCATGAGCATCAACGGCGAGGCCACGCCGTCGCCGGCCGACGACCGCAAGAAGCAGTTCGGCGCCGAAGCACTCGTCGAGTGGAAGATGGTGATCGGCGACGAGGAGATCTCCGAGGCCGAGATCGCCCGCGCCGAGGAGGCCGGCGCGACCCTGCTGCACACCGGCCACCGCTGGGTGCGCATCGACGCCGACGAACTGCGTCGCAAGCGCGCCAAGCTCACCGAGCTCCGGACCACCAAAGCGTCCGTCACCCCGATCGAGCTGCTGCGCCTCGCGAACGACGAGACCCTCGGCGGTGACCCCGCCGACTCCGACGGTGCCGCGGACGGACCCTCGCCGTTGATCACCTTGCGCGACGGCTTTGACGAATCGACCTCAGCCGACGCCGACTGGGTGCGCAACCTGCTGGCGGGCATGCCCGACGAGCGCCTCGACGAGACCCACGAAGCGGCCGAGTTCGTCGGCGAACTGCGCCACTACCAACGCCGGGCACTGTCCTGGCTGCAGTTCCTCGCCAAGCTCGGCCTCGGCGGCTGCCTCGCCGACGACATGGGCCTGGGCAAGACCGCCACCACGCTCGCCCACCTGCTCGAACGACCCGGGCCTCACCTGGTGGTGTGCCCCCTCAGCGTCGTGCGCAACTGGAGCCAGGAGGCCGCCCGGTTCACGCCGAAACTCGACGTCACCATCCATCACGGCGCCAACCGCAAACAGGCCGTCGACGACGATGCCCTCTTCACCGCCGACCCCGACCGCCAGCTCGTCATCACCACCTACGGCCTGCTCCCCCGCGACCTCGAACACCTCGGTGACGTCGAGTGGTCGACCGTGGTGCTCGACGAAGCGCAGATGGTGAAGAACCCGAACACCAAGGCAGCACGCGCGGTCCGCCAGTTGCGTGCCGGCCAGAAGATCGCGCTCACCGGCACACCCGTCGAGAACCGGCTGAGCGAACTGTGGTCGATCCTCGACGCGGTCAACCCGGGCCTGCTCGGCAGTCTGCAGAAGTTCCGCGAGCGCTTCGGCACGCCGATCGAACGGCACGGTGACGCCGACGCGGCGGCCCGCCTGCGCCACATCACCCAGCCGTTCATCCTGCGGCGCACCAAGGCCGACAAGCGCCTGCTCCCCGACCTGCCGGACAAGATCGAGCAGATCGCCTACGCCAAGCTCACGCGAGAACAGGCCACGCTCTATCAGCAGGTCGTCGACCAGCTGCTCGCCGACGCCGAACAGGCCAAGGGCATGAGGCGCCGCGGCCTGGTGCTCGCGGCGCTGATGCGCCTCAAGCAGATCTGCAACCATCCCGCGCACGCGCTCGGCGACGGGTCGCGCCTCGCCGGGCGGTCCGGCAAGCTGACGAGATTCGACGAGCTCGTCACCGAACTCCTCGACGCCGACGAGCGCGCCCTCGTGTTCACCCAGTTCCGCGAGATGGGCGAGCTGCTGCGCACCCACGTCAACGACCAGTTCCACTTCGACCCACCGTTCCTGCACGGCGGTGTGTCGAGGACGGGCCGCGACCGCATGGTCGACGCATTCCAGGACCGAACGGGGCCGCCGTTGCTGCTCGTGTCGCTGAAGGCCGGCGGCACCGGCCTCAACCTCACCGCGGCCAGCCAGGTGATCCACTACGACCGCTGGTGGAACCCGGCCGTCGAGGACCAGGCGACCGACCGCGCGTGGCGCATCGGCCAGGACCGCACCGTCAACGTGCACAAGCTCGTGTGCGAGGGCACGGTCGAGGAACGCATCGGCGTGATCATCGACGACAAGCGCAAGCTCGCCGAGTCGGTGGTCGGCACCGGCGAAGCGTGGCTGTCGGAGCTGTCGACCGACGAACTCCGCGACCTGGTGGTTCTGGAGATGGACTCGTGAGCCATCGTCACGCAGGAGCCGACTCGTGAGCCGGCCGCGCAAGCCGTTCGGCGCCAACCATCCCGGACGCCTTCCCGCCACGATGATGAAGGTCCTCGCGGCCGAGATGAGCGATCCCTCGCGCCTGCGTCGCGGCAAGCAGTACGCGAAGGACGGTTCCGTGCTCGACATCGTGATCGACCCCGGCACCGTCACCTGCGAGATCCAGGGCTCGCGCTCGACGCCGTACATCGCGGTCGTGGCGGTCACGCCCGGCAACGGGATGCCGCTGCGTCGCGACGTGAGGTACACCTGCACGTGTCCGGACGCTGACAACTGGGACAACTACGCGTGCAAGCACGTCGTGGCCACGATGTTCACGCTCAGCGACGAGTTCCTCCTCGAACCCGAACTCCTCGACCTGTGGCGCGGCCGCGCGTCCGAGTACGAGGACCACGACGACCGCCACGACGACCGCCGCGACACCGACGACGACCCACAGCCCGTCGCGGCCGGGTCCGGGCGGACGGGGCGGCACCTGCGATTGGTGCGCCCGGGCGACGGCGCGGCCATCCAGCGCGAGCCGGCGCCTCCGCGAACGGATCCGCTCGCCGACCTCCTGCGCATCCCCGCAGGAGCCGCACTTCCCGAGGTCGGCGAGATCGACCGCATCGAGCCCCAGCTCCCGCGCTCACGGGAACTGGCCGCCGTCCTGCGAGACGCACTGGGCAACCTGCGCATCGAGTGGGACTGAGCCGCAACACGCAGACCCGCCACCGTCCGACCCATCCAGGTCGGACCACCACGATCGCCCGCGTTTGCGATGAGCGAAGTGTCGGTATTCGGGCGGTTCGCTCATCGCTCGGGTTGTGGAGACGTCTGCGATGAGCGAAGTGTCGGTATTCGGGCGGTTCGCTCATCACTGAGGTCGTCGACGGCCCGGTGCCCTCCACGCAGCGTGAACACGCCCCTACACTCGGCGCATGGTCACCACCGCTGCCCAGGTCGCCGACGCGTTGCTGGACAATGTGGACCGTGTCGTGCGCGGCAAGCGCGACGAGATCCGGTTGGCGCTGTGCTGTCTGCTGACCGAAGGGCACCTGCTGCTCGACGACGTCCCCGGCACCGGAAAGACCAGCCTGGCCAAGGCGATCGCGAACTCGATCGCCGGAACCTGGACGCGGGTGCAGTTCACCCCCGATCTGCTGCCCACCGACATCACCGGCGTGATGGTGTTCGACCAACGCACGAGCACGTTCACGTTCCGCGAGGGTCCCGTGTTCACCAACGTGCTGATCGGCGACGAGATCAACCGCGGGAGTCCCAAGACCCAGTCGGCACTGCTCGAGGTGATGGAGGAACGCCAGGTCACCGCGGACGGCGTCAGCCGGCCGGTCCCCCGCCCGTTCTTCGTGATCGCCACCCAGAACCCGCGCGACTTCCAGGGCACCTTCCCGCTGCCCGACGTCCAACTGGACCGCTTCGCGATGCGGCTCACCCTCGGCTACGCCGACCCCGACACCGAGGTGTCGATCCTCGAGGGGTTCCACCGTCACCGCGCCGAGGACGACCTCGAACCGATCACCGATCCGGCCGAACTCGACCGGGCGATCTCCGAGATCGACACGGTCGACGTCGTC
>Ga0307378_10012760_pt1 | contig 10700 bp, 19 predicted proteins | sample UN1MG_FD_202238 | JGI IMG/M metagenome (GOLD analysis project Ga0307378, IMG submission 202238) | Soil microbial communities from Risofladan, Vaasa, Finland - UN-1 | ecosystem: Environmental > Terrestrial > Soil > Coastal area > Acid sulfate soil | place: Finland: Risofladan, Vaasa | collected...
ACGTAATACCCGAGGACTTTGATGTTGATACGGATGAGGATTTAGTACGATTTCGGGGATATATATTATTAAGCTAAAAACGAAAAGAGGGGATATTAAGATGTCTAAAATAATTACAAACGAAAAGAAGGAAAAAGTTAAAACGATATGTGATGGGTGTATGAAACGGTATTATAAAACAAACAAAAGAAAGGGGTGATGGTATGAAAATATTGTTAGTTGTTTTGTGGATTTTGTCTGTATATTTTATTGGGAAAGAAAAAGGTGATTATGATTTTATTTCTCCCATGTTAGGAATGTTTTTATTTGTTCTAGGTATTGTTGTTATTGTTTGTAGGCTGAAATTTTGGTAAGAAAGGGGTGAAAGAGATTGATATTGTCATATTTGTATGTTGGTGTATGAAGCGGTATTATAAAATAAACAAGAAAAAGGGGTGATGATATGTTACTTGATTTCAAGGCGGTTAAGACTAGGAATAATACAAGCGAGCAGGCTTATAAAATATTAGAAGAGTCAGAAGAGTTATCATATGAAATAAGTCGTAATGGTGGATGGGACAGGATTATAGAAGAGACATTTGATGTCATGCAGGCTTGTTTTACTATGTTGGATGGCATGGGTATTGATATACAGGAGGAATACAAAAAACATAGAAACAAAATGGCTATGAGGGGATGGGCTGAAAGAGATTGATATAATCATAATTGCATGTTAACATATATATGTATTTAGTATGATTTGGAATGGATGGTATAATTATGATAGAACATGTGAGTTTTCGGATTGAAAAAGAATTAAAGAAAAAATATGCTATTGCCTGTCTGATAGCGGAAACTAGTCCGACTAAGCATTTAACACTGGCGGTAATGGATATGATAGAAAAGCACAAAGAAAAAATAAAAGTTTAGGGGCTTGCTTATGGCGGTTGATTATGGCAGTTGGTGGGCTGAAAAGATTGCTATTTTTGGTAAAGAATTATTGAAAAGGTTATGCGAAGATTGCAAGAAATGCCAGGTTAAACGGTGTGGAAATATCGAGTGGATTGATAAGGTTATCTGGCAGATGAAAAATAATTCAAGGGGTGAATAAGTATGAAAAGAACAAAAAGCGATAAAATATATCTCGGAAATTTAAAAGTTGCACAGAAAGAAAGCGCTAGATTTCTTGAAAAGATTGATAGATTTTATGATGCCTTTAGAGTCAAAAAAGGTTCTATGCTTGTTATTAGGGAATACGAGGAGCTAAATAGGGCGGTTGATGACTTAGAAAGTGCTTTGTTTTACTTGAAAAGGGGTGAATAAGTGAAGTTACTAGAAGGTTTTGATTATAATAAAGCTGTTAGGTGGCTACTAAAAAAGCTTGAACAAATAAATAAGGTTTTGGGTCAGCAGATTAATATTGAGTACAGCGAGGGTTGTTGTGTTGATCAAATCAAGATTGAGTTATCATTCGAATCAAGCGACTACGAAAATATACACAATGTTTTTTACGGTGATTGGATGGCAAATGCCCCGGTAATAATCGACGACAATTATGTATTATATCCCGCAGATACTAATGTTAGTGGGATGTTGTGGCATATTAACTATGAGGTCTGTGTGAACTATGAAAAGTCAAGGGAAGAGGTGAATGAATGAGTAATAAAAAATCCTTAATTGCTATTACTGTTTTTGTTGCGTTTATTGTTTTGGATTTTGTGTTATTGGTTACTTGTTATTAATTAAATTAAAGTTGGAGGGTTATGAGTGAATATAGATTTTCTTTTGTTTAAGAGGTTGGTTATATTGACGACAATAATGTTATGGACGATTGGATTGATTCTTTTGGTTCTTGTCTCTGTTGTGACAGTAAAAAAGAATTTTGAAGCCGGAGGAATTGTTGGCGATACTTTTATAGGTGATACATTCAAAATCATAAACAGCCCGGTGTATTTAAGGGCAGTGGTATCAGGTAGTGAAGTATTCATTCGTTACGAGATGAGCAAAAATCAAAAAGAATGGGATGGTATACCGAGTAGCGATATAGAAAAAGTGTATCAAAAATATCACGTTAAACACGTGGGCATTCGTGTTGAAGGGGAAAAATAAATGAATATTGATTTTCTTTTGGGGTTTACTGATTGTTATTTAGCTATGGTTAATGTTGTCACGTTTTTCTTTAATGCTCGTACGCTGGGAATAATCTCCTGTTTGGCGTTTTATTCGGCTATATTGTATATTTTTTACATGATCATCAAATCAATAGTATTTATGGTTTTTTGGGTAATATCCAAGTTGATTGGGGCTAAAAAATGAAGAACACATATAGCGCAAGGGCTAGGAATTTATCAAAAAAAGCAATAGAGGATAATGGTGAGATATATTTTGAAATGGATTTATCTGGAATAAAGAACGTAGGTGAAAAAATTTTATGGGAAATGGAAGAAATAAGGAAAGAAATACATGAAATTTTAGACGGGACAGACCGCATTTGTACGGATTGTAAGTACATGTTACGTGAAGAGTTCCCTGATGGTTCACGATGGTCGACTTGTGAAAACAAAGAAAGCATTTGGTATTTTGTCTATATTTTTGGCAAAAAGCCAGCCTGTGAAAAATTTAAATGGTATCGTTTTGAGGGTAAATAAATGAAAATAGAATATGGCAGGAAATGGACATAGTCGAATGGTAAGAAACATTATCAATAACTTAACAGAAAAACAACAAAGATTTTGTCAGGAATATCTGATTGATCTCAACGGAACACAAGCAGCAATAAGGGCGGGTTACTCTAAAAAAACCGCTGATATGCAGGCTTCAAGAATGTTAACAAAAGATAAGATCAATGATTATCTAGGTGGTTTAAGGGCGGATATCGCCAATTCAAACAAGATAACAGTCGAAAAGGTGCTAGCTGGGTTGCAGCTCAACATTAAAAGAGCGATGCAGGAAGAACCTGTTTATGACCAAGAAGGAAATGCAACAGGTGAATACACTTATCATGGTAGCGTTGTAAATAAGGCGTATGAACTGTTGGGAAAGCACCTGGGAATGTTCACGGATAAAATCCAGCATACCGGAGAGCTTGGTGTAACGATTATAAACGAGTTAAGGGAGTAAGGGAAATGAAAATAAAAGAACTGATTGCAAGGTTGCAACAGATTGACGAACAAGAAGAGGTTATACTTCAATATAGATTCACTAACGACTTAAACAATCCGATTACTCAGTCATTATTGATTAATGATATCCTAATACACTCAGATGTTCCAGAATGACGTCATTAGGCGAAGATATGCAGCGGCATAAAACACCACATACTAAGCTGGTTAGTAAAGTCCACGTATTGCTGGGACAAGTTGCTAGTTGTTATGGTGAGACAATGGCGGAGTATAAGGCATGGTATAAGGATATTACTAACATAAAAGTATCGTTTGCGGATCTATGCGAGGACGACCTCGCCATGATATGTAAGCAGTTAGAGAACATAAAAAAGATGAATGAATAAAAAAAAAGAAAAGAGGAAAAGAAATGTTTAGATTAGAAACAAGTTTGCAACAAGGAATGATAGTTATTAGTAGTTGTGGTGATATTGGCGAGGTAGAAGATATTAAGTATCAATCCGGTTACGGGGTCAGTGCGTTTGTTAATTGGAAAGGCAGCAAAGGAAGTCGCTGGATGGGTGAAGGACAGGTTAGGGTGATAAACGATTCTTTTATAGAAAAACAAAAAGAAGCTTTTTTTAATTTCCTATATGAGCCAGAGCAAAAAGTAAAAGAAACAAGAAACGGAAAGATTGGGCATGTTATGCTTCTAAACGTAACGCCAACAAACAAGCGATCTTATTTTGTTGAGTTTGGAAACAAAGACCTAGAGGGCTGGTTTTTTGAATCGGATTTATGTGCTTGTGAGTAAAAACAAAGTGGTGAATAAAGCATGAAACATAAAAAATATGAATGAATAAAAAAAAAGAAAAGGGGTAAAGAAATGGGTAGTTATTAGTAATTATGAGTGATATCGTACTTGATATTAATGATATTGTTGGGAAAGGCTACAAGGATTTCTGGACTACGAAAAAACGATACCGGATTGTAAAGGGTTCGAGAGGTAGTAAGAAATCTTGTACCACTGCTATATGGTATATACTCCATATGATGTCTACGCCTGACGCTAATTTACTGGTAGTCAGGAAAAATTATAACACACACAAAGATTCTACTTTCTCTCAATTAAAGTGGGCTATTAATCGGTTGCAAGTATCACAGTATTGGGACACAAGAGTATCACCGCTTACTATTACTTATCTACCTACAGGCCAAAAGATCCTGTTTAGAGGGCTTGATGACCCCCAGTCTATAACATCTATCACAGTAGAAAAAGGGTATCTTTGCTGGGCATGGTTTGAAGAGTTTTTCCAGATTAACAGTGAAGATGATTTCAATAAGATCGATATGTCTATAAGGGGAAAAACCCCGCCACATATAACCAAACAGATAACAGGCACATTAAACCCCTGGAATGAACGGCACTGGATTAAATCACGGTTTTTTGATGCGCCTGACGCTGACACTTTTTCAAAAACTACTAACTATCTATGCAATGAATTTCTTGGTGCTGATGATATTGGGCTGTTTGAGAACATGCGGGAGCGATATCCAAGGCGATACAAGGTTGAAGGGTTAGGCGATTGGGGGATAAGTGAAGGGCTGATATTTGATAACTGGAAAGAACGAGAGTTTGACGTTGATGAGATCCGGAAAACACCGGGAATTAAATCTTGTTTTGGGTTGGATTTTGGGTATACTGCAGATCCTACTTCGTTAAGTTGTAGCCTAGTTGATACCGTAGAAAAGATAATATATATATTCGATGAACATTATGAGCATGGCATGAAAAATAATCAAATTGCTGACATGCTGAAATATAAGGGGTATGCAAAAGAAAAAATAACCGCTGATTGTGCTGAACCAAAAAGCATAGACGAAATAAAAGGGCTGGGGATTTATCGTATAATTGGAGCTGCAAAAGGTAAAGATAGTGTTGTTAATGGCATTCAGTTCATTCAACAGTTTCAGGTGATTATTCATCCGAAATGTAAGAACGCCATAATAGAATTTAATAATTACGCTTGGGATACTGACAAAGAAGGCCGAGCAACAAACAAACCTATTGATGAGTTTAACCATTTTATTGATGCGCTACGCTATAGCGTGGAGGGGCTTAATAAGGGGACGTGGCAAGACTGGCTAAAATAGATTGTTGTTTTCTAATTCCATAAAACCGTGATATTATATTTCGTATGGCTATGGCAAGTTTCTATAATCGCCTTAAATTGGCTACAAATACCCTGCTAAACAAAAAAAGTACTACCGCTTCCCCGCCACAGAATTTCTTTTTTGATGGCAAATCGTCGGGAGTCTCGTCCACGCTTAACAGTTCCAAACAATACCTGAATGCTATAGAAACAATCTCTTATGTTGGTAGATGTGTAACTACTATCACTAACGATATATCAGGGCTTGAATGGAAAATAGTTAACGATCGTACCGGAAAAGTTGTTAACAACTCAAAAGTTGCTCAGTTATTAAATAATCCTTTTACTGGTTTATCATACGATCTCTGGGCTAGCATGATCTGTGCCCACATGTTACTTGATGGTAACGCCTTTGTTATTCCAAATGCTTTTGAGAAGGACTTGTCGGGACAAATAAAGTCATTATACCCTGTTATACCCTCAGATGTTGACATAATTTCTACTACTGGGCGGATCGTTTCTTCTCGAGACACTGAAAGCTTTTCCTGTATATCTAAGTACCAGATAGTGGCTGACTCTCTGGCTTCACAGTTAGAACCCGACAAAGTATTCCAACTCAAAATTAATTGTATTAAAAATATTATTCGTGGTATGGGCGTGGTACAGATGAACGCTTCTACCCTCGAGCAGGATCAAGTAGCTAATATACTAAGCAAACAGTTTTTTGAAGAGGGCGTATTCTCTAATATAATAATTACACCGCCTGCTGACATGCATCCAGAACAATTCGAGTTATGGCAAAAACTAATGAACTCGAAAATAAAAGGCAATCAAAACTGGTTTGACCCATTATACACATTGCCAGGTGGCGATATAAAAGCTTTGCCGTTATCCATGAAAGATATGGAGATGATAGACAAACAGCGGTTCACAAAACAGGGTATCGCATCGGCTTTTTATTTGCCTGATATTATTGCAGGTATAGACGGATCCGGAAAATATGATACTGCACCCGAACAGATGAAAAGCTATTTTGAAGGTACTATACCAAGATTTTCTATACCTTTTCAACGGTTTGTAACAAGGATATGCAAAACGATAGAGCCTGAAAATTCTTTTGTTTTAACGCAAAAAAAGTATGTGGATATTGCCAAAGTATCCGTAGCAATTAATGGGGCTTTTGATCGTGGCATATTGTCGCAAAATGAAAGTCGTGAACTATTAGGATTGCCTAGAGTTGAAGGCGATGCACAACTAGATAATAGATACATGTTAATGTCTTATGTTCCTTCTATCAGTATAGACAACCCGATGCAGATGCAAGCAGTTGAACCATTGAAAGAAGAAAAGAGCTTATCTTGTGGACATAATCACGATACAAAAGCGACTGATTCACAATTGGCGTTTCATCGTGCAAGCAAAGCAACCAAGCAACTAGTACAAAAGAAAATGCTTGTATTCATTAACGAATATTTCAAGGAATACGGCAAAAGGGTATTGGCTGGATTAGAAAAAAATATATCTATTGAAGATGTAAAAGCCGCTAACATTGATGATATATTCGCTAATTCCGAACGTGAATTAATGACCCAATCAGCAAGAAAAATGTTTACATCGGCGGTGTCAGTAAGTGCAACCGGATTAAATAGTTTGCTGCCTGTTGCAATTGAAAAATCTTTCTCTAATTACAAGATACCGTTAATGGTTGAAAAGTTAGCCATTAAATACGTCGACACGACTATTGATACTCGGAGGGAAGAGTTAAGGAGCATTGTCAGAGATTCGATAGAAAATGGCGATAGTATGGCCACCATAAAAGAACGAATACAAGACGAACTAAAAACCCTGACATCAAAAGATGGCTGGAAAGCGCAACGAATAGCAAGAACAGAAAGCGCAAACGCTTATAGATATGTTAGTTATGAATCATACAGTGAAATGGGAGCAAAAACGGTTGATGTTATAGGCTGTATCGATGGGGTAAAGGTTGGGTTTGATTGCCTAAGAACTGATATCCCTATAGATCAAATGCTTACGTTGAGATATCCGCCCAATCACACAGGAACGGAAGTAGTAAGGGAGATTGGCTAATGTTTAAGAAAAATTACGATACTGACCAAATAAAGAAAAAACAAGAGCTTAAGGAGCAAAAACAAAATGCAGCCAAAAAATGATCTTGTTTCAAGAGTAAAACAATATATAGAAAGTAATAATCTCGATGAAAATAAATGCAAAATGTTTCAAGAGCTTAAATCGTTTGAGCTTACAGAAACAAAAGAAGAAAATGGAAATGTTAGGATCGCAGGATACCTGTCAACCTTTGGGAATGTCGACAGGGAAAGCGATATTGTTTCATCTCAGGCATTTGACGAAACGATAAAAACAATTAAGAAGCTGCCGATGCTACGTGACCATATAGCGGATACTGATCACATGGTGGGTAGTTTTGATGTAATTGTAAGAGACCAAAAAGGTCTATATGTCGAGGGGTCAATTGAGCTAACAGAGAAAACAGAACATTTAATCAGGTTAATTAAGGGCGGGCATATTAACACCCTTAGTATGGGCGGTATGTTCACTTATGACGGATTGGACAAAAACGGTAATTATATTATATCAGAAGTTATCTTGTTTGAGGGGTCAATTGTTGTTGTACCTGCTAATCCAGAAGCAATCTTTGTTGTAAAAGCTATAGGCGATATTGAGAACGGCGACCAAGTACCTGACGGGAAAGAGACCCAATTATTAATGCTCAAAGGCTTGCAATCAGAAATGACAGACAGAGAAGCCATTAAGGCTATATCTGATATTATGAACGAAATGGAGCAATAGAAATGAAAGATTTAATCAAAAAATTGCTTGCGGAAGGCAAAAGCCAAGAGGAAATTAAAACGGCTATAGTTGAAGCACTAGCAAAAAAAGAGGTTGAAGCGGTAGAAGATATCAAATCTGTTATCGTCGAAGCTATGCAAGAAGTAGAAGCGGCAAAAAGTATAGGCGAAGCGTTTGGATCAATTGAATCAGACAAGAAATCAGCTGGACTTGAAGCAAAAATAAAAGAATTAGAAGCTAAAGTTGATGGCGTCAAAATGTCGGGATCACTTAACAGCGGGGTAGTAGTTAAAAATGCTGATGTACAGTGGAAAAAAGACGTAGTAGACGCTATACACCTACACTGCAAACTAAAAAAAGAAGGCTATTTAAGCCAAAAAGAAATGGGACTTGTTAGCAGTATTAAAGAACGTGTAGTTAATGCCACTAAAGCCGTTTCTGATGGTATGATTACTGGAACGGATGCAGCTGGTGGATATTTAATTCGCCCAGAATTTGACGCTGAAATTGATAAACTGCTATACACCAAATCAGCCTTACTTGATTCGATGAAAATTCGATCAGGTAACGAAAAAACATTGATTAATGGTATTGGTACTTTTGATTTCTCTTATAGAGCAACTGATAATGCGGCATTCGGACAAACTAGACCAACCATTACAGAACAAGAGATTAACTACCGTGATGCTGGCTGTGTTGTACCTATGGCTAAAAAGTTACTTGATATGGCTGACTATAATATCATATCTGAAATCGTTGAAGGTGCAGCAGATGCAAAAATTAGATTACTTGAACCACAAATATTAGTTGCATCGGTTGACGTTGACCTCGACCCATTTGACGGTGTTAGATTCCATACCGGAGTAACAGCACTTAATTGCAAGAATTATGATGGATCAAAGAAACTTGAAAGCATCGACCTAACAAACGCTTTCTTGGCAGCTCCAGCACAAAGCAGATCAAACGGAATGTTCTTTATGGATTCGCGTGAACTTATGTTGTTGTTAGAAGAAAAAGCAACTGACGGTCATTATCAAAAAGCTGTTGAAATTGTTAACGGTGCTTTTATTCATATGGCAACAGGGAAAAAGATTGTGGCCGTTGATACACTACACCGATTATTGAATGGTGTTACTGACAGATCAACTCAGAACGAAGTCGCTGTAATTTTTGCCGACATGAGCCGGTTTAGGTTCTACCAAAAAGGTGGATTAAGAATTGATACAAGCAAAGACATTTTCTTTCTTGAAGATCAAATTGCATTAAGATTCATCCTGACTAACAAGCAAGGTATCCCAACGAATAGCCGCTCTTCATTCGTAACTATTCAAGGTGTTGAGTATAACGCAGCAACTTAATGAAAGGATAGATTAATGGAAAAAGTAGTAGAAACAAAAGAGGTAGCAACAAAAGGGAAATTAGTTGATCGGATAATGATTAATGGGCTTTTTGTTGATGCTGGAACAATCGTCGATATTAACGACGAAACAAAAGAGGTAGCAACAAAAGGGAAATTAGTTAATCGGATAATGATTAATGGGCTTTTTGTTGATGCTGGAACAATCGTCGATATTAACGACGAAACAAAAGAGGTAGCAACAAAAGGGAAATTAGTTAATCGGATAATGATTAATGGGCTTTTTGTTGATGCTGGGACAATCGTCGATATTAACGACGAAACAAAAGAATATATTGAAAGGAAATAAACAAATGAAAAACATATTATTAACTTTATTGTTTTGTGTATGTATGGTAGGCGTTAACGCTGAAATATATACAGAATACGAATTCAATGCAAGCGGAGACGCAAGCGCAGCTGTAACGCTTGATAATCAAGCTAGCGGAATGAGGTATTACATATATAGTATTGTTGCTGATTCAGATGTGGCTACGGCTACTCTTACGGTGCAGGTTGCCGATGCGGCAGGCGTAACTACCTCATATACTACATTGTCAGTTTTACCGCAGACCAATACATCAACATATTCATATGATTATAGTAATAATGGATATCCTATTTTTGTTGGGAATGCTAACTATAGATATAAGTTTGTGTTAACAAGTACCGCCGCAAATAGTTTGTGGGTTACTTACGACAAGAAATAATTGATATAGGGCGGGGGATTGTCCCCCGCCTATTAAGAGCAGAGGGAATAATGAAATGAAAAAGATATCTAGTATATTAATTAGTATTATATCGCTAGTGTTAATTAATACGCTAGCGTTTGGGACAATGCTTGATCGTTCAGGAGGTGCAGCAACTTATATTATTAACGACGAATCTATAGCAACTAGTAGTTATGTAGAGTATTTTTTCAACGATATAGGCGGATATTCAAATGTGGATTTTCTGGTATCTTCATCAACAGGAAATATAACCGAAGCAACTTTGTATTGGTGCAAACCGAATGGTGATGTTCTTCAATCCTCAACACTAACAGAAAATACAGAAGTAACAGACTTTGATGCAAATGATGTGAAATTTCGGATAACAAACGGTGAAGCCGCTCCATGTGTGATAAGCGGTAACATATTGTTTAGATAGGGTATAGCATGAAAAATATTATATTAATTCTATTGTTGATAGTTAGTAGCGGATCATTTGCGGCTGAAAAATCAGTATATATTGAAGGCA
>Ga0307378_10012763_pt1 | contig 10698 bp, 7 predicted proteins | sample UN1MG_FD_202238 | JGI IMG/M metagenome (GOLD analysis project Ga0307378, IMG submission 202238) | Soil microbial communities from Risofladan, Vaasa, Finland - UN-1 | ecosystem: Environmental > Terrestrial > Soil > Coastal area > Acid sulfate soil | place: Finland: Risofladan, Vaasa | collected...
GACCTTCGTGGATGCTGTGTAAACAGGTGTCGTCAGGAAGGCGTAACCTCCGGCAAGCGCCATGACCACCGCGACCGTGAGGACTATGAGCATCAGCCTGCGGCGCAGGATGCGAATGAGTCCCACGAGATCGAGCATCGGCTCGTCAGTGCGCGTAGGTCCCAGCGGAGCGAAGCTCCGTTCGACCAGGGCGCCGGCGCCGCTAGGCGTCATCCGTGCTCTCGCGTCTTGCACCATCGTTAACGCCCTCTTATTGCGCGTTCCAAATCCACTAGGCGGGAGCGACGGTGCAAAGCACATGCCACGGGCTCGGGCGCGAGAAGCCTGAGGCGTGCCGCTTTGGGCTGGCACAGCTCTTGCCAGTCTCCTGCCGAAGTCAGACCGGCATGGGAAGATCAAAATGAGAATTAGTGTGTTTGGGTTGGGCTATGTCGGCGCGGTGTCCGCCGCCTGTTTTGCCCGCAACGGCCATGAGATCGTCGGCGTCGATACCAACGCCTCAAAAGTACAGAGTTTCAACGCTGGCATGGCTCCCGTGGTGGAGCCGGGGCTCGACGATTTGATGGTCGAGGGCGTCCGTTCCGGGCGCATCCGGGCTACGTCGAGCGTCAGCGAAGCCGTTAACCATACCGACCTCTCGATCGTCTGCGTGGGTACGCCGAGCCGTCCCAACGGCAGTCTCAACCTCGATGCGGTCGAGACAGTATCGCACCAAATTGGCACAAGCCTCGCCGACAAGGACGACGGCCATCTCATTGTGTTGCGGTCGACAGTGCTCCCGGGAACGGTCCGCGACATCGTCCTGCCGGCGCTGGAAAAGGCCTCGGGCAAGCGCGCGGGCAAGCACTTCTCCGTGGTGCATAATCCGGAGTTCCTGCGCGAGAGTAGCGCCATCAAAGATTTCGACAATCCGCCGGTGACGGTCATCGGCGCCGGCGAGGAAGAGGCCGGCCAGCGCGCCGCCGCCCTCTATGCCGGCATCGACGCGCCGCTGGTGGTGACCTCAATCGAGACCAGCGAAATGGTCAAATACACGGCCAATATCTGGCACGCGCTGAAGGTCTGCTTTGGCAACGAGGTCGGCAATGTGTGCAAGGCAGTCGGCATCGACGGCCATGAGGTGATGGATCTGTTTTGCCGCGACACCAAGCTCAACATCTCGCCGGCCTATCTGAAGCCCGGCTTCGCCTTCGGCGGTTCGTGCCTGCCCAAGGATACGCGGGCGATCGCTCATCTCGCCAAAAGCCTCGATCTCGACATTCCAGTGATATCTTCGATTCTGCCGAGCAATGCGGTGCAGATCGAACGCGCGGCGCAGCGCATCATGGCCTTGGGCCGCCGCCGCATCGCCGTGCTCGGTTTCAGCTTCAAGGCCGGCACAGACGATTTGCGTGAAAGCCCGCAGATCGAACTGATCGAGCGGCTGATCGGCAAGGGATACGACCTTCGCCTTTACGATCGGAGCGTCAATCTTGCAGCGCTGACTGGCGCCAACCGGGACTACATCCGCAACGCCATTCCCCACATCAATTCGATCATGGTGGAGAACCTCGATGAGGCGCTGGCCCATGGCGAAGTCGTAATCATCGGCAACAACGCGGCGGAGTTCGCCGACGTGCCGTCGCGGCTCAATGCGGACCAAGTGCTGATCGATTTGGTGCGCATCGGCAACACCGACCAGCTCGGCGACCGTTATGACGGCATCAACTGGTAGGGCCCCCACGCGGGGGGAAAAGCCGCGCCGCATTCTGATGATCGTCGAGAACCTGCCGGTGCCGTTCGACCGGCGGGTATGGTCGCAAGCGCGCACGCTTCAGCGCGCGGGCTACGAGGTCTCGGTCATCTGCCCTAAGGGCAAGGATGCGGAGCGTTCTCGCGAACTGCTGGAAGGCATCTATGTCTACCGGCATCCGCTGCCGATCGAGGCGAATGGCGTGCTCGCCTATCCCCTCGAATATCTGTCGGCGCTCGTGTTCGAGTTGTGGCTTGCGCTGCGCGTGTTCTTCACGCGCGGCTTCGACGTCATTCATGCCTGCAATCCGCCGGACACGATCTTCCTCATAGCCGGGCTCTTCAAGTTCTTGGCCGGTACGCGTTTCGTGTTCGACCATCACGACATCAACCCGGAGCTTTACGAGGCGAAGTTCGGGCGCCGCGATATCTTTTGGCGGTTGTTGCTGTGGCTCGAGCGTATGACGTTCAAGACTGCGGATGTCTCGATCGCCACCAACGGTTCCTACCGCCGTATCGCCATCGATCGTGGCGGTATGCATCCCGGCAACGTCTTCGTGGTGCGGTCCGGTCCCGACTTGACGCGCATGGAGATCCTGCCGCCCCGGCCGGAACTGAAACAAGGGCGCAAATTTCTCGTCGGCTATGTGGGGGTCATCGGTCAGCAGGAAGGCATTGATCTCCTGCTGCACGCGGTTAGCTCGATCGTCGCGGATCACGGCCGCCATGACATACATTTCGGCATCGTCGGCGGCGGGCCGTCGCTCAAAGACATGCAGGCGCTGGCCGTGCGGCTCGACGTCGGCGACTACGTGACCTTCACGGGGCGTGTCGCCGACCAAGCGTTCCTGGAAATGCTCAACACGGCGGATGTCTGCGTCAACCCCGACCGGGTGAACGTTATGAACGACAAGTCCACCATGAACAAGATCATGGAGTACATGGCGCTGGCCAAGCCCATCGTGCAGTTTGAACTTGCCGAGGGGCGGGTTTCCGCCGGCGAGGCATCGCTCTACGCCAAGGCGAACGATCCAAAAGACATGGCAGCGAAGATCGTGGCGCTGATCGACGATCCAGCGCAGCGGCAGGCCATGGGCCAATACGGCCGCGCCCGTGTGCTGGATGCGCTGTCCTGGGAGCATGAAGCACCGAAGCTGTTGGCTGCGTACGACGCGGTGTTCGAGGCGCCCGAGGCGCTTGCCGCGCCGAAGCCGAGGCATGCGGAATGAGCGCGCTGACAAAACAGTCGGGCGTCGGGACGACGCGTTTCGACCAGCTTGCCTGGTACTACCATCGGCTGCGCGCTATGGACGGGGCCGAGGTCGCCCACCGGCTCGGTGAGGTAGCGAAGCGCCGGCTGTCGCGGTTCAACCGCTCCGGCTGGGAGTCATTCAACCATGGTGACGGCGACGTACCGTCCCTGCCGCCGCGCGAAGGCGCCTTGGATCAGTTGGGGCCGTCCCTTGCCATTCAGTGGCGCAAGGCGGCCGACGTCGCCAGACGGGGCGGTGTTTCGCTGCTCGGCCAGACATGGCCGGCGGAGCGCGGTCAAGGCCGCTGGCATCTCGATCCCGTCACTGGCGGAGCCTGGCCGGCGCGGGCCTATTGCTTCGACGTGCCGTATCGGCGCGAGCGCAAGCTCGGCGACGTCAAATATGTGTGGGAGCTCAATCGCCTTCAGTTCCTCCAGCCGGTTGCGGCGCTTGCGGCCTACGAACACGACGACGCGCTCGCCGGGTTCTGTTTCGAGGAGATCGAGAACTGGATCGACGCCAACCCGCCCTTCCGCGGGATCAACTGGGCGTCGGGCATCGAACTTGCCTTGCGTCTGGTCTCGATTCTGGTGGTGCTTGGCCTCATCGGCACGCATCGCGCCACGGCCCTTCAGCGGAAAAAGATCAGAGCCTGCCTTGCCGCCCATGCATATTGGCTGGCACGGTATCCCTCGCGGCACTCCTCGGCCAACAATCATCTGATTGCCGAAGCGGGAGCCTTGTTCCTGCTCGGCACGTTGTGGCCCGAGCTCGGAATCGGACGTCGCGCGGTGGAAGCGCGCGAGGTCCTGATCGCGGAGATCGGCCGTCAGGTCTACGACGATGGCGTCGGCGCCGAGCAGTCGCCGACCTACATGGCGTTCACGCTGGAATGGTACCTGCTCTGCGCCCATGTGGCCGAGGGTGCCAACGATCCTTTTCCGAAGGCTGTGACCAAGCGCCTCGGCGATGCCGGCCAGTTCCTGCGTTGGATCACCGATGAAGGCGGTTTCTGCCCGCGCATCGGCGACGATGACGAGGGGAGGGTCCTTGCCGACGAGCCCGCAGACGGCGGCTATGTCGCGTCGGTGTTGGGTTCGATTTCGGCGACGCTCAAGCATCCCAATCTAGCGCCGCCGCGCGTCAGCCCATCCTTGCGCAATCTCTATTTCGGCTTGCCGGCACCTTGTCAGTCGGGACCCAAGGGCGCGAAGACCTTCTCGAGCGGCGGATACTCTGTGTTCCGTCGCCGTATGGCCGGGCGCAAGACGATGATGGTCTTGGATCACGGGCCGCTTGGTCATCTGTCCATCGCCGCCCACGGTCATGCCGATGCCCTGGCGCTCTGGCTCCATATCGACGATCAGCCGGTTCTGGTGGATGCCGGTACGTATTTGTATCACTCGGGTGGACCGTGGCGGGACCGCTTTCGCGGCACGGGCCTACACAACACGCTTGGCCTCGACGGCCAGGATACAAGCCGAATCGCCGGCGCGTTCAACTGGAGCCGAAAGGCGCGGTGCGAGCGGATTGCGTGGAAGAGCACACCAGATGAGACCTCGGCCTGCGTTCGCCACGACGGCTATCTCGCATCCCATGGTCTCCTGCATGAGCGGCGACTCGTAGCCCATGCGCAAGGCTTTACGGTGTGCGATGCGCTGATCGGCGGTGAGGCGGACAGCGGCTCACGGGTCTCTGCTGCGGGCCCGCGGTCCGTAGAGATCGGCTTTCTCGTTCATCCCGACCTCGATGTTGTGATCGATGGCGACACGGCGACAATCTCCCGACAGGGAGTGAAGCTGTGCCGTATCTCCGGCGGCGATGCGCTCGGACTGACACTCCATCAAGGTGCCGTCGAGCCGGCCCGGGGTTGGTACTCCGAGCGGTTCGGCAGCTTGCGGGCAGCGCCCCAGCTCGTGTTCCAGCCGCGCGATGCAAGCACCCGACAGTTTGAGATCGCGTTGGACATCATCGCAGCGCCGGCAATTTCAAAGGCCACATCCCAGCGATGACCAGCCTCGATTCTTTCTATGCGTATACCGAGCCCCGCGTGCCTGCGCGCGTGGGGCGGCTGGGCGAAAGCGCCCAGCGCGTGCTCATGGCGTTGGTGACGCTCGCACTCCTCCAAATGCTGCTACTGCCCAATCCCTTGCTCACCAAGTTCACCGGATACGCAGAGCCAGGCGGTGGTAATCCGCTCTTCAAGATTCATTTCTACAGTTACACGCTGTTCCTGGCGCTTGGCTTTGTCGTGGCCTGCGTCGGCCTCGTGCGCTTCACAGCGGAGCAGATCGCATTGCGGCCGGGGGTCATGCAGTTCGCCGCCGTCATCGTGGCTTGTACGGTGATCACGATCTTGCGCCATGGCATCGGTGGCGTCGCTTATATGGTGGACACACTGCTTGCCGCACCGCTCATCGTGATGCTGGCCTTCGCGCTCGACGAGGAACGGCGGCAAAAGCTCACAACCCTGATCATCTACTTCGTGGTGCTCAACGCCACTATCGGCGTCGTCGAGCGACTCGCCGGCATGCATTTCATCTTCACCGATCTCGATAAGTTCGAGTATTTCCGCGCCACGGCGCTGATGGGCCATCCGCTGGAGAATGCGTTTGTCACCTCCTCGGCGATGTTTCTCGTGGTTGCCATGCCTTGGCGGCCCATGAAGAAGGCTCTGATCCTATCGATTTGCATGGCGGGCATCCTTGCCTTCGGCGCACGAAGCAGTTTTGGCGTGGCCATCGCACTCGGCATCGCCGCCGCTCTCTATGTTGGGGGGCGGTCGCTTTTGCATGGCGAGATGCGACTTTCCACACTTATGGCGGCGCCGTGGATTGCGACGTTCACTCTGACCGCCGGCGCGGCCCTCACCTTCGGTTCGGTACTCGGCGAGCGGATTGTCAAGCTCGCGAAGTTCGACGAGAGCGCGCAGGTCCGCGTGGATTCCTTCAGAATATTCAATTACTTGAGTTGGGATAAGATTCTCAATGGCATCGACTTTGCCGAGCGCAATTTTCTCATCGACACCTACAAGGACGTGAACATTATCGAAAATTGTTGGATCGCCATCATCTTGATGATTGGCGGCGTTCTGTTCGTCGTATTCGCGGTGTCGCTGCTGGGCTTCTTCCGGTCTATCGGACGCGGGCGTGGCGCTCTCGCCGCTTTCGCCATCCTCAATTTCCTTCTAGTGGCAAGCACAAGCAATTCCATCAGCACGAAAACTCCCTCTCTCGCCATCTTCGCAGTGGCGATGATTGGTATTCCACTCGTCGCGCGCCGACGCCGCGAAGCCGAGCAAGGACATGCCGTGCACTACACGGTTCCGCTTCGTGATGGGATCTGGTCATGAGCACTGCAAAGACGAGCCAGCTCGGACGCAACGCCTTCGTCTATGGCGGCGCGCTGCTCCTGCCGCGCCTAGCCGCTTTCGTGGCGCTGATCGTCTTCTCGCGGCTCCTGACGCCTTCCGAGTACGGCTATTTCGCACTGTTCGTGATCTCGGCAGAGCTCATGAACATGGTGCTGTTCAATTGGATCCGGCTTGCTTTTCTGCGGCTCTATCCGGAGCATGAAACGCAAGGACGGCTTCCCCTGCTGCGGCGGACCTGCTTGGCGATGACCGGTCTCGCCATGGCCCTGTCGTTGCCCGTGGCGCTCGCCATGGCTCTCGTGGCGACGCCTGATCGCTGGCTCGCCTTCTTCGGCCTTTTGGTAAGCATGAACTTCGCCAACGGTATCGTGCGCCTTCGGCTCTCCGAACTACAAGCCGGGGAGCGATCCCTCGGCTATTTCTCCATCGAGGTCGCCCGTGCGGTTCTATCGCTCGTCGTCAGCCTGATACTGGTCGAGGTCATGGGCGCGCATTTCGAAGCGCTGAGCATCGGCTTCACGGCCGCCAATGCCAGCGTGGCGCTCGTCTGCCTCGTGCCGTTCGCTCGCGACTTGACGCGGATGTCGCTCGACCGGGTGTTGGTGAAATCGATCGTCTCTTATGCGGGGCCCATCGTGCCGATCACGGTGCTCGAATCCCTGATCCCGCTCACCGAACGCTACATCATTCAGTTCGTGGCGGGACCGGCTGCGGTCGGGGTCTACGCGGCGACGCAGAATCTGGTGCAGCAGCCCATCAATATGCTGGTCTCGGCGGTGGCGCTGGCAGCCTTCCCCATCGTCATGCGCTCGGCGGAGGTCGACGGCAACGGCGGGGCGCAGATGCGCATGCGGGAGGTCGGCAGTCTCATCCTGGCGATCGGCCTGCCCGCAGTGGCCGGACTCATCATGCTGAGAAGCGAAATCGCCACGGTGATCCTCGGCGAGGAGTTCCGCAGCCAGGCCGTGATGCTCATGCCATTCGTCGCCGTGACCGCGCTCTTGACCAATCTCAAATACCACTATTTCGACATGGCGTTTCACGTAACCCGGCGCCTTCTGGTCCAGGTGGCAACGCTCCTGCCGGCGACAGTGCTGACCGCGCCGCTTATCTACGTGTCTTTGAAGCTCTGGGGCCTTCCGGGAGCCGCGGCCGGCGCCTGTCTCGCCTTCGCCGCGTCTCTCGCCGCAAGCTGGCTCGCGGGACGGCGCCTGCTCGCCATTCCCCATGCGTTCGCGGAGATCGGCCGCATTGGTGCGGCAACCGCCGTCATGGTGGGCGTTATCGCCGCGATTGGGCCGCTGCCGGGCCTCGTCGGCCTGTTCGCTCTGATTGCGGCGGGGGGCGCGGCCTATACCGGCACGGCGGTGGCACTCAATGTGCTCAACCTGCGCACCACGCTTCTTACGACTTTGGGCCGGTTGTCGAGCCGCCCGGTGGAGGCATCATGAGCCGCTGTCGAGATGTCGACGGCACAGTCGGCGCGCGGCCGCGTATCGCCGTCTACGTTCACTCGATGACCGGTGGCGGCGCGGAGCGTGTTCAGGCGCTGGTCGCCTCGGGCTTCGCGCGCCGCGGCTACGCGGTCGATCTCGTTCTCAACCATGCGGAAGGCCCCCATATGGCCTTCGTCACGCCGGACGTGCGGGTGATCTCGCTCGATTGCAGCACCGCGGGTGCAGGCTCACGCCTGTTCGCCTATCTCAGGGAAATCCGCCCAGCCTGTCTGATCTCGGCGCTCCAGCACAACAATCTCAATGCGGCCGTCGCCGCCCGCCTCACCGGCACGCCGTTCGCCGCCACGGTGCACGGCATCATGTCGGTGCATCGGTGGAATTTGCGGACCTCCGGCGTCATCGGCACGGTGGCGCAAGCCGCCGCACCGCTGATCTACCGCATGGCGGACGCGGTGGGCGTAGTGTCGGAGGCCGTTGGCCGCGACATCGCCTATGCCGCCAAACGGCCCGACAAGTTTCATGTGCTCCATAACCCCGTCGATACGGACCATTTCTCTCCTTCGCCGCGCCACTCCGACGAGGCGGCGACACGCCTGCCGGTCGAGGATGGGAGTCCGCTCGTACTCGGCGTTGGACGTTTCGACCGGGCGAAGAATTTCGATCTGCTGATCGCGGCGGTGCACGCCATGCGCGCCGATCATAAGGCGCAACTCGTGTTGCTTGGCGACGGACCCGAACGCGGGCGACTTGAGCAGCTCGCGCGTGATCTTGGCATTGCCGAGCGCGTATACATGCCCGGCTTTGTGGCCGATCCGGCGCCGTGGTTCCGGCGTGCTGCCGTGCATGCGGTGACGTCGGACTGCGAAGGCTTCGGCAACACCATCGTGGAATCGTTGGCGACGGGCACGCCCGTGGTTATTACACACTGCCTTGGTGCGCCGGAGGACCTGCTTGGCAACGGGCGTTACGGAACTATCGTGGCGGCCGATGCTGGGACCATGGCCTCGGCCCTCACCGACGCGATCAGGCACTCGCCCGACCCGGCACCGCTGATTGCGCGGGCACAAGAATTTTCGCTGGAGGTCTGCCTCGACCGCTACGAGGCTATGGTTGACGCTCTGTTGCGAGCACCTGGCTATGCGTTGGAAGGCGTGGGGACACCCGCGTAGCAGCGGATTAGATTGGCAACGACAACATCGCCGGTAAAATTCCGCGCCACCCGGTCGCGCGCTGTGGCGGACATCTCCGGCCACTTGCCTTCCAACCAGATCGCACCGATCGCGTCGGCATAGTCCATGGCGTTCGCCTCGGATGGCAGCACCGTGCCGGCGCCCCCCACCACTGAGCGGTTAAAGCCATGCTCCGAGCATATGGGCACGACGCCTTCGGCCATAGCCTCGGTGAGCGCGTTAGAGTGACCCTCGCCGAAATGTCTGGTCGGAAAAATGAAGAAGTGGGCAGCTGCTAGCTTGGTACGAATGGCGTCAGGCGCCAGCGATCCGCACCACGTCACTGGCAATTGGCGAGAGTCGCTCATCAGTGCGGTCACATAGCCCGGGTCGCCGTCGCCGATGACCTCGAGTTGCGCCGGCAGTCCCTTGGTGTTCAGCGCCTCGATGGTAGCGATGGCGGTCTCGATGCCCTTTTCCGGAACGATGCGACCGAGGAAGGCAATCCGGACGATGTCATTGCCCGGCTCGATGCAGGGCTGTAGCTGATCGGCGCGCGGGTTCACATAATTGGGCAGATAGAGAACCGGCCTTTTGTGCCGGTCCTCGGCGAATGGGAGCATCTCACGGCCCTCGATGGCGAGGATGTAGGCTCGACCCATCAGTGCGTCCACGAGCTTCCGATAGACGGCGCCGCGGTTCCGGTAGTGCTGAATGAAACTGCCGGCGCGGATGTCGAGTGCGACTCGCTTGCCAAGGCCCCACGCGACCAGGCAGAGGAGCGCCTCGGCATAGATGAATTGCCGGTAGAGAGGGGTCAGGTGAAGAATGTCAAAGCGCTTGCGCTCCTGCACCAGTTCCATCGCGATGCCGGCGAAGCGGCGCGTGTAAGTCGCGGCCTTGGCGAATTTCGAGCCGAGGGCGAGCGGGTAGGCGACCTCGATTACGTCCGCGCCGCGTAGCCTGAGGTCATCAATGAGGCGGCGATTGGCGGACTCATAGCCGCCCCGTGCAGGCCGCCCGGGCTGGGCGACAGGACCGCAATAGGCGATGCGGACGGCGCCCGGACCCACTTTGCTTCTCATTAGCGACCTCGCTCTCAGGGCTAAATCCCTAGCTTCGCAATTGCAAACGGCGCGCCATTGCCGCAGGCGGAAACCACCATGGTTAACAAATGCTTTTCCGCCCGCAGAAGGGATTGCCGGCGACGCGAAGCCCGGCGTCTTGGCCTGCTTTCTGCAATGCGAGGCGGGAACCAGGAGGAAGAGTTGAGCGTCCTCGATATCGCCCGCGGCGCCTATGTGCGCAGTCCCAAATTGCTGCGCGATGCGGTGAGTCCCGCCTTGGCGCTACTCCCCGTTTCGTTGAAATACGGCCGCGCCTATCACGATTGGCGCACCGCCATCGTGCGTAGCCGTACCGATTCCGCCTTCGCACAAGATCGGCGCCTTGCCGCCTTGCGGGGGCTGGTCGCCAAGGCCTATGCGGGAAGTCCGTTCTGGCGCGAATGGATCGATCTGGCATGTGGCGGCCGTCCCGATTTGGCGCGTTTCGATTTTGAGGTACTTGCGGCGCTGCCGGTGCTGACCAAGGATATCCTGCGACAGGCCGGCGAGACGGCTTTGGCGCAGCCGGCGGTCACCCTCGATCATGCGTCGACCTCCGGCTCGTCCGGCCAGCCGCTGCTGTTCTGGCTCGACAAGGACCGTAGTCCC
>Ga0307378_10012765_pt1 | contig 10698 bp, 10 predicted proteins | sample UN1MG_FD_202238 | JGI IMG/M metagenome (GOLD analysis project Ga0307378, IMG submission 202238) | Soil microbial communities from Risofladan, Vaasa, Finland - UN-1 | ecosystem: Environmental > Terrestrial > Soil > Coastal area > Acid sulfate soil | place: Finland: Risofladan, Vaasa | collected...
CAGGGAAATTACCTGTCGGAAGAGTTGAAGGCCGGGGGTTCATATCAATCGTGAACAGGGACCTCGCCATGAGAATCGGCATCTGGGAGAAAGATAATCTGACGGAGTATGAGGTGTACGAGAACGCGATGGCGGTTGCCGATATTGCAATCGGCTGAATTTGGGGGATTGCCGGCGCAGACCTGATTCTTGGCATTTCCTGGGGCTACAGGCTGGCATGGATCCCGGGGGTCGTCCTGCTGTACCATAGCCTTTGTTTCTGGTTCTGGACCGCGAACCAGAAGAAAGCCGGTCATCACATTACCTTTACCAAAAATTCTGCAAGGACTGGCTGGTTTCTGGCAAATTTCATCACGGGAGTGGGCCCACACATCCACCATCCTTATCCTCCATCACTATAAACCAGATATAATACATGCCGGAAACCGCCAGAATCCAGGAAAAGTCCCTCCCGGTGCGGCGGACAATGTATTACTTCTTCCTGCTCGGCTTCTTCGCCATCTTCTCGACCACCATCTCCAAAAACCCGGTCCTGCCTCTCTTCTCCCAGGCACTTGGTGCGAGCGATACCATCATCGGGCTCATCGCCGCCGTCTCCCCGCTCGCCGGAATCCTGTTCTCGTTTCCGGTGGGCGTCCTCTCCGATCACCTCGGGCGGAAAAAAGTGCTCATCACATCAGGAGTTATCTTTCTTACCGCACCCCTGCTCTACCTCTTTATCGTCGACCCGCTCTGGCTGATCCCGGTGAGGTTCTTCCACGGGCTGGCAACCGCAATCCTCGGGCCGGTCATCTCTGCAGTCATTGCAGAGCGGTTCCCCGCGAACAAGGGGGAGATGCTCGGGCAGTACTCGTCGGCAACCCTTGTCGGACGGACAATCGCACCACTGGCAGGCGGGGTCATCATCTCGTTCTTCATCTTTTATCCCGGGCTCCTGCCGTACCAGGTTGTATACGCTGTCGCTGCACTCGCTGCAGTGCCGGTCCTCGTCCTGACTCTCATGTACCGGGAGGAACGCCCCGGGCCTCTCAGTTTCCTCCCGTTTTCTGTGTTCCGGGAGAGTTTTGTGACGTTTTTTACCAACAGGAGACTGCGGGGGACGGCGTTTGCAGACATGGCGACCTATTTCGCATTTGGTGCATTCGAGACGTTCCTGCCGGTCTTCCTCCTCTCCCGGGGTATTGACGCCTACCAGACCGGGATCATCTTCGCTATTCAGGTGCTCATCATCGCGGTGACAAAACCATTCTTCGGGCGGATTGCCGACCGGATTGACAAGCGTATCCAGATCGGTGCAGGGCTCCTAATCCTGGGCTGTACAGTAGCGATACTCCCGTTTGGATCGGTATTCGAAGAGTTCCTGCTGGTCAGTTCCATACTCGGGCTCGGCATGTCGCTCTCCACCGTCGCGACCAGTGCGTACATCGCTGATATTGCTAAAAAAGAGCAGATGGGGGCTTCGATGGGAGCACTCTCGTCCATTATGGACATCGGCCATTCATCAGGACCACTCGTCACCGGTATCATCATTACCTCCTTCGGGTACGGTTCTGGATTTTTTGCGAGTTTTCTTATCGCAGTCATCGTCTGTGGAATGTTCGCATTGTCGGTACGGGAACGGGCATCATAATGGCAGGTGTTCGTTCCCAGGTGCGGTTTTTATATTCATATGCACGCCTCTTTCTTACTCTATACGTCGCTGTTTTTTTATCGGGACACACGTCTTTTGTGATGTTCCGTCAACGCTCACCATCCTGACCTCTATACCGTAGGCCTTCTGCATATGCTCCTCGGTGATGACGTTATTGACATACCCTGTCACTAAATTAATTTAATATTATCTCACCATTAGTGACAGGTCTCTTGTTTGACTAAATCCCCCTAAATCCAGTATCGGCATCCCATCCACCGTCATTCATTGAACCGGGAGCATCAATACATTTATTAACAAAATTCGTCCGAAAGATTGGAGTGATGAGTATGAATAAAAAATGGCTCCACATTGCAGTTATCCTCATGTTTTCCTGCGTTCCAATGGTTCAGCTTGTGACAGCTGATACATTTACCCAAAAGTCTTCGGGGTGGTTCGGAGGCGACATCACCAGCCTTGGTTCACGCGTAACGGCAAGCGACATCTTCGATTCCATTAAGAAGGACAGGACTTACCCGACAGATGGATATGCCTTCCCGTGGTTCCCGAGCTCCTCACGGGACTATGTCCGGCCGACTCCACAGCCTACACCTGTCCCTCCCGATGCCTCAATCGCCCCTGTGTATATCAGCAACCTTGATCTTACGGCAGAGTACGTGAAACTGACAAACCAGCAGATGACCAGGGTTTCCATGACTGGCTGGAAGATCACAAATTCCAAAGGAAAGAGCATCAGGTTCATCGACTGGATAAATCCCGACGGGTCCACCTACACCTTCACCCTCCGGCCCAGGGGAACGGTGACCATCTATTCCGATAAAACCGGCACTCCCACGAGCACCAGGCTCTACTGGCCCCAGGAGATGTGGAATGATAACGGCGACACCGCCAATCTCTACGACCCCGAGGGCAACCTTGTCAGTACTATGACCCGCTGATCACCTTCATTTTTTTTATTCTGGAAGAAGGGATTTTTATCAGCCCTTTTCCTCAAATATTTCAATAAATTATTAAAATCGTGTGAATGTGGATTATTCACTATTTCCTGCCAACACTTTGAAAATCCTGCCGGGGGACTATCGTATCGCGGGGATTAAGGGGAGTGCAACTCCCACTGTCGGCATGGCACTTCTGGAAGCAGATCATAATGCATTCAAGACACTCCCAGGGGCCACGCTCCGCTTGCCCCCGTCCCGCTGCGATCTCCAAGGGGGACCTGGTAATGCGGTCCCTGCAAAAAATGACAGCAAATACATAGCAGCAAATTTAAGGAAAGGAGATTTACCGGAGCGGCGGATGGGTAACTGTTCCAGGGGCCGGGTAAAACGATGAAGATCCGGAACCGGGTTTCAATGGAAATCGGAGAGATTTTATCTTCCCTCATCAAAAGGAGATACTTATGAAATGGGTTGCGTTCCTTCTTGCCATAGCCCTTCTTACAGGGCTGGCCTCTGCGGATCGGGGTATTGATCCGACACCTGAGACGCTAGGTATCGTGATATCGACCACTATCGGTGCGTCTGGATCAATCCATTCGAACTCGGATATCTCAATGAGCATCACTGACGCTGAAGAGGGACTCGGTGGAATCCCGCCGCTTGGGGGTAGCGGGATTGATTCGGAATATAACCCTGTAGAGCCATTCGGCGCGACGTTGCTGGCCAAAGAAAATGGGGCAACACTATACAATGCCGTATATCAGGAAACGACCTCTTCGAACGGCAGGGGGGAGATACAGTATACCAAGATCCTTGACGTGGACACGTCCGAAAAAACGACTGGCCAGTCAAACATCGAGGCATCCAAGCAACTCACCTATTCTGGTGAAGATATGGGGAGTGTCTTTTCCGAAGACACGATCGCAATCGACAGTATCGCAACTCCGGACCCCCTCTGGTGGACAGCAATTGGGGCCTTTACTCCCGCTCCCGATCGCCCAACGGGTAGCAGCAGGAGTATCTGCGGGTGGATATGTGCAGAATCCCCGGTTATCCCGGGATACTACAATAGCGTTGATGCGGAGAGTGCGGTCGACATGACACAGGTCCATCTCACGACCCAGTCATCCGCATGCTTCATCACGACGAGTGCTGATTCCCCTGTCAGCCTCAGCCACGATATCCGGGTCATCGATTCGCTCGGCGTAGCATCTGCAGGTATCGATGTCATTGTCATGGAGAGTCGCCCGGTGGAAGACCTGGTGAGCGGGGAGGTTGCCGGAGTCACGGTAAACAGCGGTGAGAGTCGCAATGACCTCTTCGAGGAGGTCTCCTTCTCCGAATCAACCCGGGTCGACGGCATCATCACGGTGTTCGACAAGAGCATGGTCTACGAGTCCGGGATGAATAGGTGAGGGGCCACTCGTCTATTTTTCTTATGATGGATAAACCCTCATAAAAGACTACAAACAACCGTAAGATCTAAGAGCGAGTGGCCCTTTGTGGTTATAGGGAAAAACACATAAAGGAGCCATATTTTTGTTCAAACCGAAAATATATCAGTTTTCCTAACTGTAACATTGAACGCCATCCAAGCTTTTGGGAATACCCTTACACTCGTCCGAATATTCCCGCAGAGACTATACTCAACATCAGCTACTGGCTATGATTATCCTCAAAATCTACTCCTAAGCAGGATATCGAGAGATTCTTGATGAAATTGAAACAATGGATGCCCTATTTCAACAGATCCCAAAAAAGAAAATTCTCCTCAGCAGACAAACCTATTCCACCATCATCGGATATACATCGCGGTAGACAGATCCTCCCGGAAGGTCCACTTCGTTCACTTTCTCTGTCAAGTCGCCAAGGTCGCTTAATATGATGGACTTTGAGGAGATGGTATACAATATGTCCTCAATATACAACGAACGCCGGACTGCATCAGATGAACCATAGTAGTAATACGGTTCCCCTCCGACATGGTGAGTCACCGTACCCTTTTTGACAAAACCTGTTTCGGGATCAATTCCGAAGACATACGCACCCTGCCAGGCCTGGTGGCTGTACGGAGCACCGGGATATTCCGCCTTGTAGACTTTCTTCACTTCCTGGATAGGGATGACCAGGAGGTTCTTCTGCCGGTCAAAGAGGAATGCCTTATGGTCATGGAGTGCTTCGGAATCCGTTCCCGAATCTCCGATCTCAACTTTGTCCACCAGGAGGGGGTTGTTCACATCTCTCACATCGAAGAGGGCGATTTTTACTCCTTCCGTCGACACGCCTCCCCACTCGTTTCCGGCAGTCTCCTTCCCCACGCCGATTATGTAATTCGAATCATAGGGATGGAGGTAATCGGAATATCCGGGGATTTTTAATTTACCCAGTATTCCCGGGTTTTCCGGATCAGAGAGATCTATAACGAAGAAGGGGTCGATCCGCTTGAAGGTCACCATATACAGGCGGTCACCGATGAACCTGGTGGAGTAGATCTTCTCATCCGGGGCGATGTACTCGAGTTCGCCCACGGTATTCATGCCGCTGTCCAGGACATAGACGTTGTTGTACATGTAAGGCCCAAGACCCTTGTCCATGGAAGGCCCTGATCGGGAATACCATCCCTCGACCGTAGTAGCTACCCGGAGGTGGTCGGAATCCTCATCCATTGAGAACTGGTTTAAAAGCCGACCGGGCACATCACCTGTCGCGGCATATCCAATCTTCCCGTTGCTGATGGTAAACCGGTGAATCACTGTACCGTCACGGGGCATATCCACACTCTCTTCCCTGGCAACAACCGGTCCCGGCCCAATCCATCCGGGCCGTGTGTATGTTGCCGGTTTGTTATATGCCAGGTACAGGTTATCCTTCGATGCATAGAGCGTGGCTGAATATCCGGACAGATATGTCTGCGATTCCACGGGGTTCTCATCCTGTGTATTGAAGGAAGTAATGGTGTTGTACACAAAATTCTGCGGGGGAATATCGAAATAATAGATATCCGGTGACACGACATCCCCTGCACTGTCCTTCACCATGGGAGTCAGGGGATCTTCCATATACCAGGGCACGGATTCGGTGGTGATAGCATAGACATATCTCCCGACCATCCGGGAATCATAATACCCCCCGCTCATCGAAATGTCCCTTTCCAGTTCGGGGTTGCTGCGGTCTGAAATATCATATATATATGCGTGAGTCACGGATCTCCAGTAGGGAACGGGCGCCACGCTATGCCGGGGCTTGATGTAGTCTTCCTCCTGGGCAGTGGAGAATACCACAAGTCGATCCCCGTTTAAAAATAATTCCGCCGGATTTCCATCAATATCGGTACGAGAGATAATTTGTGCTGTTTCTTCCGGATATGCATTTACGATTGCCAGTGTATCTCCGGAGAGGATATAGATATATTTTCCATCATTTTTTACGAAATCCGCTTCATCCACCCCCTGGACCTGTATGTTCGTGGATGAGTAATCGCTTGAAAATCCTGTTTCTGCCGAAAATTCAGGCGATGCTTTTGCTGCACCGGCTCCCTGCATTGCCGGGGCGGATAGTTCTCCTCCGGATGCAAAATCCCTTGGTTCAGGCCAGTAATCGTTGGAAGGGGCTTCCCGGTATTCTTCGAGATATTGTTTTAACTCATCCGTATCGGCAAACTTCCTGATGTATTCTTCTTCAATTCCCGGCGAGGACTGTTCTGCCAGCAGCGCCATTCCAATGATGGTGGCGATAATTGCAGCCCCCGCTATTCCAATGAGCAGTATTGTGCGGTTCAAGATTCCCACTTCCCATTGCACTTCGTATTATCTTTCCGGGATAAGTAAATTGCTTTAACTGCGATTTTTTTCGCAATTATTACCAGGACCTTCGTCTTTGAGAATTTCCTTTTATTCGGCCCGGTCCTTGTTCCCGGGAGTTTCCTTCTTATGGGACAACCTCCAATCAGGAGATCATGACATCGCAACTATCTGTAAAAGAGATCGGCGAGAGGCTTGCTATTGCCGGGAGGTCCTCGCACAAAGTACTCTGCATTGCCGGGACGGATAATGTTCCTCCGGATGCAAAATCCCTTGCATCCGTGTCACGCTGCGTTGCCCAGTCAATGGTCATGGCTGCAGAAGGGCAGGCCCCCCTCCCTATCTATATCGATTCGGATTCACTGGAAGGTGTTTGTCCCGGCGGCCAGTTCTGGTTGGGTTTTACCGATGTACCAGAATATGTACGATATTTTGTATCGACTGGATCGGAAAATGTCAGGGGTGGCGCAGCAGAATACTTAAAATCCGATCCTTCCATGGTCGATGCAACCCTTGAGCACATCCTTCCAATCACACCTCCCGGAAAATATCTCTTAATTCATGATGCTACTCAAATTGACCAGGAATTCTGGCCGGACGTCCTTTCTTATCTCTGTTTCGGATCTGCCGAATCAATTCGCAATATATGTACCCTTGTGCATTTCAGCAATCCTGACCCTTTCTCCCCCGCAGTCATCCCCTTCGGTCCGTCCTGCTCCACATTCATCACCTATCCTGCCGGACTTTCAGAAAAAGCACCGAAAAATTCGGTATTTGTGGGGCCGGTTGATCCCACGGGGAATCATTACTTCCCTCCAAATCTCCTGGCTATCGGATTGCCCGCCCCAATGGCAGGAAAAATGGCGTCCGACCTGGATGCATCTTTCATCATGAAGAGGCCCGCGGTCGCGTACCCGGAGCGTAAAGATATCGTGTGATTAAGCGTTGAAAAAAAATAAAAATATTATTTCTCCGGATATAATCCCAGGATACCGGAGGGTTATGCCTTTAAGATAGATTCAACCTCTTTTGTCTTTATAATTTCAATCCCGATATTGGCCATATCCAAAACATTGGCCTTGTGGATCTCTTCTGTCTGTGCTGCGACTGCATCATCGACAAGAATTGTATGATAATTGTAGGCGAATGCATCAAAGACGGTGGTGCGTATACAGTTCGGGGTCTGTATTCCGGCAATGACAACCCTTTCGATGCCAAGGGAGCGCAGCAATAAATCAAGATCGGTATTTAAAAACGCACTCATCCGGTTCTTCCTGATGATATACTCCCCTTGATGGGGTGCCAGCTCACGAATCACTTCGGCTCCGCTAGTCCCTTCCACTGCAAAGGGAGTGGCCCTGAATAGCTCCCGGCGGGATACTTCCACATCGGAGCCATCAGTTCGCTGGATGCGGAGCACATGAAAAACGGGTAGGTTCCGGGAACGGAAAAGACCCAGGATGACCTTGATATTTTCAATAATCTGCTTTGCACCCTTCACCTGGAGCGGGGCCCCGTCCAGGATAAAATCGTTCTGCATATCGATGATAAGGAATGCGGTTTTGGTCATATTATTACCTCTTTTCCCATATTACTCAGGTATGAATATAGACATACCGGAAAGGCAGGCACATGCCTGTACAGCCAGGAGTTGGGCGGTGCTGGGTATTTGGGTCAATTGCTTCGCTGGAATTTTAATAAGAAAACCGGTCATTACAAACCTGGATCAATCTATTCAGATAAGAATGGAAAATAGTCTCATTCTTCCATGTCTTCTGCAATTGCCGAATCGAGATTGCCCCTGGTGCGTGTCTGTACTATATTGTATTTTCTGCTTACCGATGCAGTCATCCGAAAAGCCATATCCATTGACATGACAATAACCCTGACCGCATCAGCCAGATTTCCTGATTTCCAGTATTCCTTAATGCATTGGTGTGCAACCTTTTTCGTGATGTCATTTCCAAGCACGATAAAATTGCCAGCTTTTCCTTTCCGCACAGAGGAAATATGCGACCCCTCGATTTCCGCAAGTGCATATCCCCCTGCTGTCGCATAGATCCGCCTCTTCCGTTCCAGCCCCCGTTCCCTCTCTCCCACCTGGCCGATAAGAACATCTCCCCGCTTGAAGACTTTTGTCCGGGTATCCAGGATCACGATTGTCACTCCCAGTTCATCAGCTCTGCGTTTCAGGGTGTCATCTTCTGTTATCTTTCCGTTATAGAGCTCTGCTTCCAGTGCCTTTATGGCGGCATCATCACCCCCGAAAAGGATCTCCCGCATATCCCCGGCAATAATCGCCCCCTGTGATCCCGCAAACGCTATGACAAGGCTCATGGTCACTCCTTTTTCGGCATATCCATTATAGATTTCCGGCAGCAATGGACGCAATCGACTTGATTTCACCAATTCCTGCTATTCCACCTGCCACTTCGTAGTGTATGATCACCAGCAGGTTGGACTTCCTGAATCCGAGCTCGCTTGTGGTCCTGTACTGCCACGCATACGCCTCATCGCCCACATCTACCTCTAACTGGCGGTAACTACTCCCTTTCTGTTTTTGCTGCTCATATGCGGAAGTGGCAGCATCGACTGTCTGATATATTGTTGCCGTGATCGTGAGTGTATCCCCATTTACATTCACAAAAGATCCTGTACACGTTGTCTGGCTGCAATCCATTGCGCTAAGATCCCATTCTTCAGAAAGTGCGTAGAGTGTGTCTTTAATCTCCTGGAGATCTTCGTACATCGCCTCATCAATTGTCACGGAAGGAACAGGTGCAGTTGCCCCGGATCCTGACACGAACTGGGGGCGGGTAATCGATGGCGATATTTCAGGTCTTGTAAAAGGAAGCGATTCCTGATTGGGGGGCACAATGCTGCCTTCGTTCCCTGAGTTCGTACATCCTGCACAGGCAAGAAATGCACAAAGCACTGCAAAACACAGCAACAAAATCCGGAGAGCCGGGAAGGATTTCATATCTGAATGTTTGGAAGAATCCCTCATGAATATTCCCAAAGGTAACCGGGGAGTACATAAGGTTTATTTCATCGATCTATGCCACCTGGAATGAGAAGTCAGTTTACCCCATTTACCCGGATATCGGGAGTAGAGTATCGCGCCATCTCGTCCGGCGGGCTCTTATCAGAATGAGAAGGTGGATTTACCAATGTTTTAAAGATGGGGAATTCGGATTGCTCATTTAAAAATCCGAAAAAAGGGGGTTTTCCCAAAATTATCGCAGTTATCATATCTTTGTCATTACGCCAGATCAGATAACCGGTCACTTATCAACACGGAATACCCGCTTCCGCTCCCGTATGAAATATATGCTGACTGGATAATTCCATTCATAACCGAACCTGTTGAATCGCCAGCTGATCTCCAGGCATCCTGGACCGTGATGGCAGGGGACACTCCTATCCTGTACCGGTTCATCTGATCGCTGGTGAGACTGAAGCTCTCGTAGCCTAATTCGCTCGCCCATATCTCCGCAGGGTTACGCATCTCATTCACCGTGGGATCTTCGGGCGGGTGCGCTGCACGGAACAACTCCCATGCATCCGCTTCTGTCCCGTCAGGGAGGATACAGACTCCATATTGATTTCCTTCCCCATCAGTACGGATAACGTATTCATAACCCATCTCATCTGCCCATACCGCAGCAGGATTGGGCATTCCAATCAGTGGCTCATTTGACTGTATTGAAGAAACCGCGATATTTTCTGCGGCTGCCGGTGCGATGAAGCACATTGTGAGTATACAAAAAGCAACAATTCCTGCAAAAATTCTCATATCACTATCTCCTGCACACAGACGTTCCCTGCCGGATCCGGACGGGGATGATATTCTATCAATGATTGAGCCCCATGACACTTCAACCGGGCAGAGTGTGCGTCCATATACCTTCAGGTTACCCTGGTAGCTCATAAATTATACTGATAGTGTGAGTTCTATAGCCCTGAAGCCCAAGGATTTCCACGCAAGCATTAATCAGGGAAATAGGAGGAAGAAAGAAGGTCGTGTAGTTACCAGGATCTTTTTCCTGGAATATGCAGTCAGGATACTCTTTCGGCCAACCCGGAAAGCCTATTCTTCTGATTCCTGGGATCCTGCTCATAAAGAAAGGATTTCAGTGCAACTCACCAAACGCCCACTCATTTCGGATTTAGCTTCTGATACGTATCAATTATTGAGTCTACCTAAAAAAACCCGGGTATGTTCCTGTATACATACTATTATCTGTTTTTTCACGAAAAAAGACTAAACCCGCCTCACGGAAGGGGATTGTGGATCATGAACGACGAA
>Ga0307378_10012766_pt1 | contig 10697 bp, 9 predicted proteins | sample UN1MG_FD_202238 | JGI IMG/M metagenome (GOLD analysis project Ga0307378, IMG submission 202238) | Soil microbial communities from Risofladan, Vaasa, Finland - UN-1 | ecosystem: Environmental > Terrestrial > Soil > Coastal area > Acid sulfate soil | place: Finland: Risofladan, Vaasa | collected...
TACCTTGACGTTGAGCTGCTGCCGTACGACCTCTCGATCCAGAGCCGCGAGGCGACCAGGGATCAGATCACGGTCGATGCCGCCCGGGCGATCTCCGAGCACGGCGTCGGCGTCAAGTGCGCGACGATCACCCCTGACGAGGCCCGGGTCGAGGAGTTTGGCCTGAGCGAGATGTACCGCTCGCCAAACGGCACGATCCGCAACATCCTCGGCGGCGTGATCTTCCGTGAGCCGATCGTGATCTCGAACGTCCCGCGGCTGGTGCCCGGCTGGACAAAGCCGATCATCATCGGCCGCCACGCCTTCGGTGACCAGTACCGGGCCACCGATCTCGTTGTTCCCGGCGAGGGCAAGCTGACGATGACCTACACGCCGAAGGACGGCTCAGAGCCGATCGAGCTCGAGGTCTACGACTTCCCCGGCGGGGGCGTCGCGATGTCGATGTACAACCTCGACTCCTCGATCCGCGACTTCGCCCGCGCCTCGCTGCGCTATGGCCTCGATCGTGGCTACCCGGTCTACCTCTCGACCAAGAACACGATCATGAAGAAGTACGACGGCCGCTTCAAGGATCTCTTCCAGGAGGTCTTCGAGGCCGAGTTCGAGGACGAGTTCGAGACAGCCGGGATCACCTATGAGCACCGGCTGATCGACGACATGGTCGCCGCGGCGATGAAGTGGGAGGGCGGCTACGTCTGGGCCTGCAAGAACTACGACGGCGATGTGCAGTCGGACACGGTCGCCCAGGGCTTCGGCTCGCTCGGCCTGATGACGAGCGTCCTGATGACGCCCGACGGCAGGACCGTCGAGGCGGAGGCCGCGCATGGCACGGTCACGCGCCACTTCCGCGAGCACGAGAAGGGCAATCCGACCTCGACCAACCCGATCGCCTCGATCTTCGCCTGGACCCGGGGCCTCGCCCACCGAGGCCGGATGGACGACACACCCGCGGTCGCCGAGTTCGCCGAGACGCTCGAGCGAACCTGCATCGAGACCGTCGAGAGCGGCAAGATGACCAAGGACCTTGCCCTGCTTGTCGGCGACGGCCAGGAGTGGCAGACCACCCAGGAGTTCCTCGCCTCGATCGACGAGAACCTCCAGCAGGCGATGGGCTAGCTCTCTAGCCTCCAGCCTCGAACTTCACAGCACACACCTACCGAGGAGGACAGTCCCCTTGAGCACCCCCGTCAAAGTCACCGTCACCGGCGCCGCCGGCCAGATCGGCTACGCGTTGCTGTTTCGCATCGCCTCCGGCCAGATGCTGGGTCCGGATACCGCCGTCCACCTCAACCTGCTCGAGATCCCACAGGCCGTCAAGGCGGCCGAGGGCACTGCGATGGAGCTCGACGACTGCGCCTTCCCGCTGCTCGCCGGCATCGACATCCACGACGATCCGGTCAAGGCCTTCGACGGCTGCGGCGTCGGCCTGCTGGTCGGTGCGCGCCCGCGTGGGCCGGGCATGGAGCGCGGTGACCTGCTCGAGGCCAACGGCGGCATCTTCAAGCCCCAGGGCGAGGCGATCAACGCCGGCGCCGACTCCGAGGTCAAGATCCTCGTGGTCGGCAACCCGGCGAACACCAACGCCCTGATCGCGATGAGCCACGCGGCGGATGTGCCGAACGAGCGCTTCACCGCGATGATGCGGCTCGACCACAACCGGGCGATCAGCCAGCTCGCCTCGAAGTCCGGCGCCTCGGTCGATGAGATCACGAAGATGACGATCTGGGGCAACCACTCGGCGACCCAGTACCCGGACATCTTCCACGCCGAGATCGGCGGCGCAGCCGCGGCCGAGAAGGTTGGCGGGGGGGACTGGGTCGAGAGCGACTTCATCCCCACCGTCGCCAAGCGCGGGGCGGCGATCATCGACGCCCGCGGTGCCTCCAGCGCCGCTTCAGCGGCGAACGCGGCGATCGACCACGTTCGCGACTGGGTAAATGGCACGCCCGAAGGGGACTGGGTCTCGATGGGGATCCCCTCCGACGGCAGCTACGGCGTCGAGGAAGGGATCATCGCCGGCTTCCCCTGCACCTGCTCGGGCGGCAGCTACGAGATCGTCCAGGGCCTTGAGATCAGCGACTTCTCGCGGAGCCGGATCGATGCCTCCGTCGAGGAGCTGATCGGCGAACGCGACACGGTCAAGGAGCTCGGCCTGCTCGACTGAGCTTGGGCTCGAGCGCGGACTTGATCGAGGTTGAAATCGAGGTCGGTATGCGGCCCGGATTTCAACTTCGACCTGGAGGCGGCTGATTCTCGGGGCTGGTCACTCAGGCCAGCGCCGCGCAAACCGCGCGGCGTTCGGCCCGGCGCGCGAGCGCAATCCCTACCCCGATCGCGAGTGAACCGTTGGGTGCGCCCAGCCGTCGAAGAGCGTTCACGCCTGGCCGGCGCCGCCGCCCTCGCCGGCGCCGTCGTCGATCACAGCCAATTCGGCGATCGCGCGGTAGCCCTTGCCGTCCTTGCGGACGCGGCCGTCCTTCTCCAGCTCGGCCATCACGCGGTAGACGTAGTTGGGCTTGATCCCCATCGAGCTTGCGATCTCGGAGGCGGTCGCGCCGGGGTGAGCGGACACGTACTTGTGGGCGTGGTCGGCGCGGGTACCGCCCCGGCGCCCGCGCCGCCGCTTGCCGCCCGCCGGCTTGGAGGCGGAGCCGCGTGGCCTGCCGGGGCCGCGGCGACCTCCGCCGAGTCCGGAGAGGGCCTGCTCGATCTGCGCGAGCTCGCGCTTCAGCTCGCTGCGCCGCTCCTCGAGCAACGCGCGGGCCTTGTCAACTGCCTCTGAAGTCGTCATCAGCACATCCTGATTGCGAAGGTTTCACCGGACGGGGTGCCCAGTGGCCAGTTACTCGAGGATAGACAAGTGTGGAATTCCACACTTAGCCGGCTTCCTGGTGAAGGCGCCGAAGTCGCCGCGTGGGGCCTGACCGGTGAGGCTCAGTTTGCTTTGCGGCGGCGCGGCATCGTCCGGAACACCGCGTCCCACAATGGGGAGGAGACGCCAAAGCCGTAGCTGTGATCCTGGAAGTGGTGGCGCATGTGCACCTCGCGCAGTCGCTTGCCGGTGGCGCTCTTCGGCGTGTAGTGGTGCAGGTAGAAGTGCGTGTAGTCGTAGATCAGGTAGCCGAGGATGAATCCGGCGAAGGTCGGGTAGGCGGCGGGGATCCCGAAGATCAGCGTGAACAGCCAGAAGAACAGGGCCGCGAGCGGGATCGCAACCGCCGGCGGCATCACCAGTCGCATCGGATCGTTTGGATGGTCGTGGTGGATGCCGTGGATGATGAAGTGAAGCTTGTCGCCGCCGCGGAACTTGGGCTGCCAATGGAAGACCAGGCGGTGCAGCCAGTACTCGGTCAGAGTCCAGATCAGCAGACCTGCCGCGAAGAGACCGATCACGGCTCCGGCGCCATAGCCCCGGTCGAAGCCGGCCCAGACGCAGATCGCGACGACGGGCACAAAAAGGATCGCGGGGACGCTGGGGTGGACCCTCGAGAAGAAGTCGAGGAAGCGGTTCTCAAACAGGGGCGGTGACGCCGCCAGTCGCTCTGTCCGTTGCTGCTGCATGCCGAGATTGTACCCCTCTGGCGTCGGTCAGTTACGTCCGATCCGCGTCGCCGACCGGTCCGATGTCTTCTCCGATGCGAGCACCGGCGGAGCGCCCAAAGAGCGGCATCGTAGCCGCCCAACACGGGTCTTTGCGACAAACCGCCGCGCCCGCCCCAAGTCGGTATTTGCGGACTGGCGGGCCACGGGGCGAGCAGCCGCGTGGCACTGTGGACGGCGCACCCGCAAGCCGACCGAGAGAGAGCCCCGAGTGAGTCAAGCGCAGTCAACCGCAGCCGCAGCGGCAAGCCGTAAGCCGAGCCGTCGCCTCAAGGCGAAGCCGAGCTGTGAGGATTGCTACTTCGGTCGGCGGATGCTCTGCGCCCTTGAGCTGGGCGAGCCCTGCTCGACCTTCCGGCCCGACTCGCCGGAGGGCCTGGTGCCGCCAACTCAGCCGATGCTCCTGGTCCGCTCCGAGCCGGACCCGGCTCACCTCGGGTTGCAGCGGGCAGCCTAAAGTCCCGAGCCGTGCGCTTCACGGTCCTCGGCAAGTCCCCCGCCTTCCAAGATGCCGGCGGGGCCTGTAGCGGCTACCTGGTTGAAGAGGGCGACTACGCGATGCTCGTCGACTGCGGCAACGGAGTCTTTGCCAAGCTCCGCGAGCGGCGCTCCTACGCAGCGCTCGGCCAGATCCTGATCAGCCACATCCACGCTGACCATGTGCTCGACCTGGTTCCCTACGGCTACGCGCTGACCCTCGGCCCCGAGACCTCCGGCGGAGCGAGGGTTCCGCTCGCACTCCCACCTCGCGGCACCGAGGCGCTGCGGAGGATGGTGGCCACCTGGGGCAGCGACCGGCTGATCGACGCCGCCTTCGAGCCGCGCGAGTACGAGATCGACGGCCGATTGCGGTGCGGCCCGCTCGAGGTCCGGCTGCATCAGGTCCCGCATTTCACCCTGACCCATGCCGTCGAGTTGATTGCCCCCTCCGGGAGGCGCCTCGTCTACAGCGCCGATTGCCGCACCAGCCCGGCGCTGGAGGCCGCTGCTTCCGGGGCGGATGTGCTGATCGCCGAGGCGACGCTCGGTGCCGTGGCGGCCCCCGGCGAACCGTTCGAGCAGCGCGGACATATGAGCGCCACGGAGGCCGGCGAGCTTGCCCAGCGGGCGGGGGTCGGCCGCCTCGTGCTGACCCACATCAGCGACCAGCACGATCTCGGGCGCGCGCTGGCGGCGGCCTCCGAGGTCTTCTCGGGGCCGGCCGAGGTCGCCGCGCCCGGATCGAGCTGGGAGCTGTAGCCACTACTCTGCTGACGATGGCGAGACAGCGAGAGTTGTTGGTCAATATCGAACGGATCCGTCGCGAGATGGATGAGTTCTTTGGCGATGCTTGGTCCCGATCGCCGGTTGCCGGCAGGCGACCGAGCGGGTTCACACCGCGGGTGGACGTCTATTACTGCGAGTCCGACGGGCCTGGAGGTGGACCCCGGGCGATTATCAAGGCCGACCTGGCGGGCATCGATCCTGACGCGGTCAGTCTCGAGATCTCCGGTCGTGAGCTGGTCATGTCGGGCTCCCGACCGGTGCGCGAGATCGAGGGCCGGGCCTACCAGCAGGTTGAGATCCCGACCGGCCCCTTCCGGCGGGTGATCGAGCTTGGGGTCGAGGTCGTCGCCGAGCGGGCGAAGGCGACCTTCGAGGGCGGCATCCTCCGGGTCGAGCTTCCGGTCAGGGTGGCCGAGCAGGGCGCCCGCAAGGTGCCGATCGAGCGAGCTGACTGATGACCGAGCTCGAGCTCGGTGACTCCGGCGGCGGGCCGTCGATCGAGATCGTCAGCGACGAGGAGCTCGAGAGCGCGATCCGCTCTACCGAGGGCGTGCCGCTGCCCGACTCGATGCCGATTCTGCCGCTGCGCGACATCGTCACCTACCCGGGGACATTGACGCCTCTGGCCGTGGGCCAGGAGCGCTCGATCCGACTCATCGATGAGGTGCTGAGCGGCGACCGGGCCTTGACTATGGTCACATCCCGCGAGCCCGACGTCGATGAGCCCGGTCCCGGTCAGCTGCACCTGGTTGGCGTCGCCGGCGTCGTCGCGCGGATGATGAAGGTGCCGGACCAGACGGTCCGGATTCTCGTCCAGGGGATCCAGCGGGTCGAGATCGGCGAGTTCTTGACCACCGAGCCGTTCCTGCGGGCGCGTGTCCTCGAGTTGCCGGACGTGGTCAGGGGCGGCAAGGAGCTGGAGGCGCTGACGCGGAATGTGCAGACGACGTTCAGTCGGATCATCGAGGAGATCCCCTACCTGCCCGAAGAGCTCCAGCTCGCCGTCCACAACATCGAAGATCCGTCGGCCCTCTCCCACCTGATCGCCGGCGCTCTGCGGATCTCAACGGCCGAGAAGCAGGAGATCCTCGAGCAGGTGGACGTCGGCGCCCGCCTTCGCCGACTGGCGGAGATTCTCGCTCGCGAGCTGGAGGTGATCCAGATCGGGTCGAAGATCCAGAGCCAGGTTCAAGAGGGGATCGACAAGGGGCAGCGCGAGTACTACCTGCGCGAGCAGATGAAGGCCATCCAGGAGGAGCTCGGCGAGGGCGACGAGCAGGCGGAGGTCAACGAGTTGCGGGGGCGGATCGAGGAGGCGCAGCTGCCCGAGAACGCGCAGAAGGTCGCCGATCGTGAACTCTCCCGGCTCGAGCGTCTGCCGCCGGCCGCCGCCGAGCACGGGGTGATCCGAACCTACCTCGAATGGTTGATCGAGTTGCCCTGGACTCAGACCAGCAAGGACAAGCTCAACATCAAGCACGCCCGCAAGGTCCTCGACGCCGATCACTACGACCTTGAGCTGGTCAAGGACCGGATTCTCGAATACCTGGCTGTTCGCAGGCTGAAGCCCGACTCGAGCGGGCCGATTCTCTGTTTCGTCGGGCCGCCGGGTGTGGGCAAGACGAGCCTCGGCCGCTCGATAGCCGGCGCCCTCGGTCGCCGTTTCGAGCGCATCTCCGTTGGCGGTGTCCGCGACGAGGCCGAGATTCGCGGTCACCGCCGCACATACGTTGGTGCGATGCCCGGAACGATCATCCGCGCCCTCCGCGACGCGGGCACCAAGAACCCGGTTTTCATGATCGATGAGATCGACAAGATGGGCGCGGATTTCCGCGGTGACCCGGCGAGCGCGATGCTCGAGGTGCTCGATCCCTCACAGAACGAGAGCTTCCGCGACCACTATCTCGACCTCGACTTCGACCTCTCCGACGTGATGTTCATCGCGACCGCGAACGTGCTCGATCCGATCCCGGCGCCCCTGCGCGATCGGATGGAGGTGATCCACCTCTCCGGCTACACGCTCGATGAGAAGCTGCATATCGCTCGGCGCTACCTGGTTCCGCGCCAGATTTCGGAGAACGGGCTCACCCCCTCGCAGATCGCGTTCGCCGATCCCGCGCTGAGGGCGATCGCCGAGGAATACACCCGTGAGGCCGGCGTCCGCAACCTCGAGCGCCAGATCGGCACCGTCTGCCGCAAGGTCGCCCGCGATCGTGCCGAGGGCCGTGCCCGCAAGAAGGTCACCGTATCCGGCAAGCGCGCTCGGGCGTTTCTCGGCCGCCGCATCTACTTCTCCGAAGCCAAGCGGCGGACCCGGCGGCCGGGGGTGGCGACCGGCCTCGCCTGGACGCCGGTCGGCGGCGAGGTTCTGTTCATCGAGGCGACGGCGATGCCTGGAGGCGGCAAGCTGATGATCACCGGGCAACTCGGGGAGGTGATGAAGGAGTCGGCCCAGGCGGCGCTCTCTTACGTCCGCGGTCATTTCGGCACCCTCGCGTCGGGCCTCGCAGAGGATTGGTTCGCGACCCACGACATCCACATTCACGTGCCCGCCGGTGCGGTTCCCAAGGACGGCCCTTCGGCGGGTGTGGCGATGGCTATCGCGCTGACCTCGTTGATCACCGGTCGCACCGTCGCCAACGACGTGGCGATGACGGGAGAGATCACCCTGACCGGTCAGGTGCTGCCCGTCGGCGGGCTCAAGGAGAAGTCACTCGCCGCGCAGCGAGCGCGAATCAAACGGATAATCGCGCCGGCCCGCAACGAGGGCGAGATTCTCGAGATTCCAGAGCACGAGCGGTCGGCGCTCGAGTTCGTCTACGTGGAGGAGATCGACGAGGCAATTGCCATCGCCTTCGAGGGCCGGGTCCCGTAGCCAGATGCGGGGCTCATACGCCGCGATGATTGCCGCGGCTATTCTGCGGGTAGAGGCAAAGGCGAGGAGTTCGCGATCAACCGACAGGAGAGATGATGGCCAAGCGTAAGAAGGCAGCACAGTCCAAGGCGAAGGAAGCGGCAGACGTCGCCCGACCCTACGTCCAAAAGCTGATCGAGGACGACGACCTCCGCGCCAATCTGCGCGACGCCTACGAAGCCGCCCGCGACGCCTACGACCGCGCCGTCGATGGCAAGGGGCCGGCGAAGGCCGTGCTCGAAGACAAGCGCATGCAGGAAGACCTCCGCAACGCAGCGGAGTCGCTCCGCAGCGCCTCCGAGACGTTGCGCGAACCGGCCAAGCCGGAGAAGCGCAAGGGTCGCGGCCTGGGCCGCTTGCTACTTGTCGCCCTGGTCGCCGCGGTACTTGCCCTGGCTCTCTCCGAGGACCTTCGCAAGGCTCTGCTCGACCGCCTGTTCGGCGCTGAGGAGGAGTTCGAGTACACCTCGACGACAGCGCCGTCGTCGACGCCCGCCGGCTCCGCCTAGCTGCGGCCGGGGCCGCCGCTTGAGGTCGAATCCGCAACCCCTCCTGGGCGTCATCCGGGTGCCCGGGGGTTTTGCGACGGCTTCTTAGCTGACTAGACTCCCGCGACCGATGGAGGCCGCGGCTGGAAAGAGAGAGTTGAGCGGGGACAAGGCTCAGCGCATCGTTGACGCGATGCGGGCGAGCGTCGCCGCCCGAGGGATAGCCGGCTCGACCTTCGAGCATGTCGCTCGCGAGGCCGGAGTCAGTCGCGGCTTGCTCCATTACTACTTCGGAACCAAGGAGCGGCTGCTCGTCGAGGTCGTCCGCAGTGACACCGAGATCCGCGTCGCTCGCCTCGACGAGACGCTGGCGGCCGCTCACACGGTCGACGATGTGCTTGACGTGCTCGTCTCCAACCTGACCGGGACGATCGAACACGATCCCGGTGTCTTCGGCCTCCTGTTCGAGGTGTTCTCGGCCGGGCGCCGCAATCCCGAGATCCAGCGTGAGGTTGCCGATCTGTTCAAGCGCACCCGCGATCACGTCGCCGAGGTGCTCGAGGCGAAGGAGGGGGAGGGAGCGGTCAGCCTCCGCTATGGAGCCCCGGCGACGGTCGCCTATCTGGTCGCGATTGCCGACGGCGTCGCACTGCAGGCGCTCTCCGATCCGGATCGGAACTACGAGCCGGTGATCGCCGTCGGTCGCGTGGCCGCCGCCGCACTGCTGAGCACGGATCAGCCTCTGGCCGGTCGCTGAAGCCTCTCAGGACGACCCACGGTCGCGTCTCGGTTGGCGATCAGCACGCGAGTTCCGCTGAGTAGATAGGCTTGCTGCGGGAACTACGAGAGGATCGAGCTTTGACGTTGCGCGTTTTCGCGGGCGAAAGCGATTCAGGGTATGGAGTGCATTTGTGAGCGCAGCTGAGGCTGGGGCAGAAAGCGGGGGGTTTACACCGGCCCGGATCGCAGCCAGCCTGGCCGTGATCGTTGCCTTCGTGCTCGTCGGGGTGCTGCTTTTCGGCGGCTCGAGTGGCCACAAATACAGCTTCGTCTTCGAGACCGGCGGTCAGCTCGTCCCAGGCAACGAGGTGCTCGTCGCCGGCCAGCCGATCGGCACGATCGACTCGATCGACCTCACCGACGACAGTCAGGCCGTGATCGACGTCACCACCGACCGGGTGCTGACCGAGGGCACCTCGGCGGTGATCAGGTTGAGCTCGCTGTCGGGCGTGGCGAACCGCTACATGTCGCTCACCTTGGGACCCGACAACGCGACGGAGATCGAAGAGGGGGCGACGATCTCCGGGGCCGACACGACGACTGCGGTGGATCTCGATCAGCTCTTCAACGTCTTCCGCCCGAAGGAACGGCGTGCGCTGCAGAAGTTCATCGAGGGCAACGCCACCGCCTACGCGGGCAAGGGCCGGCTCGCCAACCGGGCCTACAAGTTCATCAATCCGGCGCTGAACGCCTCCGAGCGGGTCTTCACCGAGCTCTCCAGCGACTCGCTCGTGCTGCAGCGATTCCTCGTCGACGGAGCAGCCACCTTCGGCGCGATCGGCGATCGCCGCGATGATCTCGCCTCGCTGGTCGTCGATGCCAACACGGCCCTGGGGGCCGTCGCGAACCAGAACGAGGCCCTCAACCGCTCCCTGGTGGCGCTTCCGGGGACCCTGCGTCAGGCCAACACGACCTTCGTCAACCTGCGCACGACCCTCGACGACCTCGACCCGCTGGTCGCGGCGTCCTATCCCGGCACCGAGAATCTGGCCCCGTTCCTGCGCCGGACCCAAAGCGTCGCCAAGGACTCCAGGCCCGTCTTCAAGCGCCTCGGGAAGGTCGTCAAGCTGAAGGGCAAGGCCAACGACCTGCGCGACACCCTCAAGGACCTGCCGACGGTGCGCAATGAGGGCAACACCGCCTTCCCGGCCGCGATCGCCGCGATGAACTCCTCTCAGGACAACCTGGCCTTCTTCCGTCCCTACGGACCCGACGTGTTCGGCTTCCTCGCCAAGCTCGGGGAGGCGACCGCCACCTACGACGCAAACGGCCACTATGCCCGCGTCTCTCCCACCGCCCAGAACGTCTTCGAGTACAACCCCGGCCTCAACCAGCTGGACCCGATCTTCAACGACCGCGCGGCCCAGTTCGACGGCCTCGACTTCGGAATCTTCCGCCGCTGTCCCGGCGGCGGCACCCAGCAGGCCGCCGACCTCTCCAACCCATTCCTCGACGACGGCAACCTGGGCATCGCCGAGTGCGATCCCACCGACCTCCCGCCTGGCTGATGAGACGACCCGCACTGATCTTCCTCTCGATGCTCGGCCTCGGCGCCGTCCTCGCCAGCTCGGCTCCCGGCGACGGTGGCCCGACCGATGATTATCTGGTCCGTGCCTATTTCGACAACGCCGGCTTCCTCGTCGAGAACG
>Ga0307378_10012767_pt1 | contig 10697 bp, 11 predicted proteins | sample UN1MG_FD_202238 | JGI IMG/M metagenome (GOLD analysis project Ga0307378, IMG submission 202238) | Soil microbial communities from Risofladan, Vaasa, Finland - UN-1 | ecosystem: Environmental > Terrestrial > Soil > Coastal area > Acid sulfate soil | place: Finland: Risofladan, Vaasa | collected...
GTAATCTTTCCAACCATCAAAAATCTAAGATTATCATATTCAAGAAGGTATCGGTGGGGAATATCCTGAATAGAGATTTCATCCTGATTCAGCCACTGTGTTTCGGGTTTCATTTCACCTAATGAGTACCTATCCAGTAGTGACATGAGTGGCCTCGGTTGCTGGTCAAAACCAAGCATCCGATATAACCCCGGGTTCGACTCATCAGTATCCATGACTAAGACAAGATAGCCTGCTTCGCGCAGGGCATTTGTCATCAGGGCGACTATGGTGCTTTTCCCAGTGCCGCCCTTGCCACAGATAGCTATCTTCTTACTTGGTCCCTTCCTTTTTTCGGCGTGGGACCTCAGGTAATCCCTAATCCTTTTTGATGCCTCCACCATTTCTTGCCTAGTTGTTGCCGAGCACAAGCCGCAATCAATGCAGGGCTCGTCATCGTGATAAGCTGCTCCCATAGGACAATGAAATAGACCCATCTTATAAGCTCACTGGTCGGGAAGGGTAGCACGTTACTTTCAGCTTATTGTCGCTCAACATAGAGTAGCTGCCGTTCTGAGGTAACAGTATCATTGCTAGAGCATCTCTCTCAATAAATCCCCCCGGCTGCTTCTGGAATATGCTCGGGTAGGCGCACCAGCTTCATTGCCCTGGCTTCATTGGGGCAGGAAATCACACAACTGCCACACCCCATGCACTTTTCAATGTCAATATATGCTCGCTCTTCACCAATTTCGGGATAATATTTCATCTGAGCGGCTCCAAATTGGCATCTATCCGTGCAGGTTTTGCACGCCATGCATTTCTGGGGGTCAACAATGGCTTCGAAACGGCTCTTAGCTACCCCATCGTATATCTTGTACTTATCCTGCCGGAACATGCTCCCGAGCGGTGAACAGCAGCACCAATGGCAATTGCAAAGCAACTGGTTAACCGTTGTCTGGTTTAGGGTTAAGTGGATAGTCGGGTACTGGTCAGCCTGCTCGATAACCTGCAATGCCTCTTCACCAGTAATCTGTTTTCCCGCTCCACGGCTGATATTGTACTGAGCCGTTCGACCAACATTGATGCAAACTTCGGTGGGAACCCCGCACTCTCGCTGTCTATGTTCCCGTTTGCAGGGGCAGTGGACTAGGGCTAGAGTATCCTGTCCTTTGATTATTTCTCTTACATCCTCACACGGTAGGACCCCGGGAATCTCCTTGATTGATTTCCATCTCGGTATGACTCTCCACATGGGTTGATCTCCACCTGCCTGCAGCTCTACCGTGTGAGATAACAACTCCGTATCCATCATTTGTGCAAACAAGTCAAAAAACTCGTCTCCAAGAGACTCATCAAACTTGGGGTTAGCTAATGAAGCATCGTGTAATTGTTCGATATTCCGGGCCATTTGTGGCCCTTTCTTTGTCGGAAAAACCAGCCCCTTCTCAATTAGCTCTTGTATATGCCTCTCCACTGCCGCTTTATCTAGATTTAGCTTGTTACCAATTTCTTCCGATGAAGCTGGCAGCAACTGTAGTATTTTGGCCTGCTCCAAATTTGCCAGCTTCGCCAGTATTCGAGGAATAAATCTTGAATTCTCTTGTCCCAACTTTGCCGCCAATTCAGTGTAGATAGGATTTATTTCACTCATTACTAGCTTTTTACCTCTCTTTAGTTTTCGTGGAATTATAGCTTACTAAGCCCTTGGCTTCAACACTACTACTTGAAGTCTTGCTATCAAGAACTGGTTAATAACTCTGACCTCGGATGTTCGAGGCTCAGTGGAAGTCAGTGTAAAGGCGAGCTCCCAGTGGAAAGACTTCATGTTGAAATATGAGAGGGTTTATGACCGAAGATTCGACGATTAGCTGGCCAGGTTAAGGGAGCTGGTATAGCTACATCGTATTTGATATGCTAGTGAAATAGGAAAATAAGGAAAGATAACATGCCAATCTATGAGTATAAAGCAACTGCGAGAGGATGTAACTATTGCCGAGATAGATTTGAAATCAGGCAAGGCATAGCTGCTAGACCTCTCACTGAATGCCCGAAATGCCAAGCACCGATTAAAAGGCTCTTGTCGCAGTTTCACGCCTTCGTAGTTGAAACTTCCAATGAAGTAGCTAAAACGGAAAGGAAATTGCGTGACTATGAGAAAGAAGGGATGTGGAGTCATGCTGCTGAGCTTGCCGATAAGACAGGCTTAGAAGACAGAGCCAAGGAGGAGTATAGAAGAGCCGGACATGAAATGTAAGCGCAAACGCGTGAATTTTTTAGAGATTGGCAATTGTGCTTACACAGAGCCCTTTACAGAGGAGATTCTTTGTGCTAATATAATTAGCAGTCTTAGGTCGAGACTGCTAAAATCTAACGAAGGAGGTAAAAATGGTGGTTAAGCTTCAACCTTTAGGGGACAGGGTAGTGGTGAAACCCATACCCAAGGAGGACGTTACCAAGGGGGGTATTCTCTTGCCGGATACGGCGAAGGAAAAGCCTCAGGAAGGCAAGGTCATTGCTGTTGGTCCAGGCAGATTAACCGACGATGGTAAACGCATAGTCATGGATGTGAAGAAAGGCGATGTGGTGATTTATGCTAAATATGGTGGCACTGAGATAAAGGAAGATGAGGAGGAGCTGATTATCCTCAGGGAGAGTGATATTTTAGCTAAGAAGAGTTAAGTAGAAATAGATATGAGTATAAATAAGATTTCATAATAAGGAGGTAGAAAGGAATGGCGAAACAAATTCTTTATGGTGAAGAGGCAAGGCGAGCCTTGAAAGGTGGCATCGATGCTTTGACCGATGCAGTTAAGGTGACCTTGGGACCACGTGGACGTCCGGTAGCCTTGGATAAGAAGTTTGGTCCCCCTACTGTAATTAATGATGGCGTTTCCATAGCTAAGGATATTGAGCTGCCCGACCCGTTCGAGAATATGGGTGCCCAGCTGGTAAAGGAAGCGGCGACTAAAACTAATGACAAGTGCGGCGATGGTACAACTACAGCTACTGTTTTGTCCCAAGCTATTGTAAGTGGAGGTTTTAAGAATATAGCTGCTGGGGCTGACTCAATGGCTTTAAAGCGAGGCGTGGAGAAAGGGGTACTGGCTATAATCGAGGACTTGAAGAGTATGAGCATTCCGGTGACTACAAAAGAGCAGGTAGCTCAGACGGCAACCATATCGGCAGTGGATGCCGAGATAGGTAACCTCATTGCCGAGGTTATGGAGAAGGTAGGTAAGGATGGGGTGATTACTGTTGAGGAATCAAAGGGTTTGCTTTATGAGACGGATTATGTCGAGGGTATGGAGTTTGACCGTGGTTACATTAGTCCTTACTTTATCACCAATGCTGAGCTTATGAAAACAGAGCTTGAAGACCCCTATATCCTGATTACAGATAAGAAAATTTCAGCTATATCTGATATCTTGCCTGTTCTGGAGAAGGTGCTTCAGATTTCTAAGAATCTGGTGATTATTGCTGAGGATGTGGATGGTGAAGCCTTGGCTACTCTGGTAGTCAACAAGCTGAGAGGAACGCTGAATTGTCTGGCAGTTAAAGCGCCAGGTTTTGGGGATAGGCGCAAGGCAATGCTTGAAGATATAGCTATCCTTACCGGGGGCAAGGTTATTTCTGAAGAGGTAGGGAGGAAGCTTGATTCAGCAACTATAGATGACCTTGGCCGAGCCAGGCGAGTGGTAGCCGATAAAGACAACACTACCATTGTCGAGGGTAAAGGGTCTGAGGAAGAGATCAAAACCAGGATCAAGCAGATTAAGGCGCAGACTGATGAGACCACCTCCGACTATGATAAGGAAAAACTTCAGGAGAGGTTAGCCAAGTTGGCTGGTGGTGTGGCAGTGATCAAGGTAGGAGCTGCCACTGAAGTTGAACTTAAGGAGAAAAAACATCGGGTTGAGGATGCTCTGTCGGCGACTAGGGCTGCGGTTGAGGAAGGGATTCTGCCTGGCGGCGGTGTTGCTATACTTAATGCTAGTCTAGTTCTAGATAAGGTTAAGGCGGAGGGCGATGAAGCTACCGGTGTTGCTATTCTTAAGCGAGCTTTGGAGGAGCCGCTGCGCTGGATTGCTATAAATGCTGGGCAAGAAGGTTCAGTAGTGATAGATAAGGTGAAGCGCAGCAAGAAAGGCGTTGGTTATGATGCCGCGAAGGATGGGTTCGGTGACATGGTGGCAAAAGGCATCATTGACCCGCTTAAGGTTGTCAGGACTGCCTTAGAGAATGCCTCCAGCATTGCTAACATGATTTTGACCACTGAATGTCTGGTGACTGACATTCCAGAGAAAGAAAAGGCATCTATGCCACCCATGCCGGAGTATTAGTGGACCGTAGGAAATATCAAAAGAGGAGCTACCGTCTGGTGGCTCCTCTTTGCCTGTAAAGTTCTAAGGCTTGAGCATTTCTATTAATGGCTCTTTCTTCTTAACAGGTCCAACAATAGCCAAATTTAGTTTTTCGCTAATCAGAACTTGCTGAGCGACTCGCCTCAGGTCTTCGAGAGTAACAGCTTCGATTAGGGATATGACCTCATCTACGGTGAGAATGTGATTGGTGAGTATCTCTTGAACCCCTGACCAGCTAGCAACACTGTGACTGCTTTCTAAGCTTAGAAGTAATCGTCCCTTAGCTAGCTCTTTAGCCTTGTTGAGTTCAGTTTCAGAGATGTGCTCCTTAAGCTGAGAAAGCTGGTTAAGGATAGCTTGCAATGCAGTATCGACTCGTCTGGGGTCGACTCCGGCATGAATGATAACTGCTCCTGAATCAGTAAAATGATCGACATAGCTGTGGATGTCATAGGCAAGCCCTTGTTGCTCTCTAACCGCAATAAACAGACGGCTACTCATCCCTTCGCCTAATACTATATTGAGTAGGTCAAGGGCAAAACGGTCAGGATGGGAAATAGATAGCCCGGGAATACCGAGACAAAGGTGAGCCTGTTTGATGTCTCGAAATTCAATGCGAAATCTAACCGCTTCTTGGTTATTTTTGCTGGGAAAGCTGGCCAATATCTTGTTAGGCATCCAGTCACCGAGAGCTTGATTAACGATGTCTTGCACTTGCTCATGATTAATATCACCGGCAATGCTGACTACGGTGTTATTAGGTAAATAATGTTGGGAGAAAAAGTCGAGCATTTGTTGGCGACTTAGAGCAGCCACTGTTTCTTTTTTTCCGGCGATATCGCGCCCTAGCGGTTGTCTTGGCCATAAAAGCTTATCGATTAGCATGTCCACTCGCTGCCGTGGAGAATCAAGGCTCATGTTTATTTCCTCAATAATTATCTGACGTTCCTGATCAACGTCTTTGTCGTCGAAGCGGGAGTTTCGCAGCAAGTCAGTAAGCACATCCAAAGCTAAAGGAAAATGCTGGCTAGTTACCCTGCACCAGAAGGTGCTTAGTTCTTTGTCAGTACCCCCGTTGAGTGCCCCACCAACACTTTCGATAGCTTCGCTGATTTCCTTAGAGCTCTGACGCTTTTCAGTACCCTTAAAGCAAAGGTGCTCCACAAAATGGGAGATTCCAGCTTCAGGCTCGGTTTCGTAGCATGCTCCGACGCCTAGAAAGAAAACCATGGAGACTGAACGAGTGTGGGGCATGTCGCTGGTAATAAGGCGTAGTCCATTCTTGAGTGTGATTTTGTGATACATGATGTTGAAAGTTTACTCGTTGCTAAGGTCTGGCGTCAATGTAACTAGGGCTAAGGCCATGTATTTTAATGTAGTGGGAGACTTGAGATTATACGGAAGGAGAAAAAGTTTTTGCTTAGCGGGGTTGTTTGCGGTTGGCTGGCTGAAATAGCCTGAAGAGCTAAAGTACCAGCACAACCAACGGCAGCCATTGACCTTTTCCCATTCCATTGTTATACTTTGACTTTGGTCATTAGTAATAAGGAGGCAACGATTAAGATGAAAACACCAACCGCTCGTCTCACCTTTGTGGATATCGCTATTCCTAGGACAGGCTTCCTTTGGGATACAGCTCTAGTGATTGGCTTTGCTTGCCTAACTGCCGTATGTGCTCAAATAAGCTTTTGGATGGGTATGGTACCTGTGAGCGGGCAAACCTTTGGCGTTCTTTTAACTGGGGCTCTTTTAGGAAGCCGTCGTGGGGCATTAAGCCAGCTCAGTTACCTGGCTATAGGGGCTACTGGGGTTCCATATTGGTTTGCATTAGGTGGGCCTCTAGGCATTGCTCGTTTGGTTGGGCCTACGGGGGGTTATTTAATAGGCTTTGTGGCGGCTGCCTTTGTTGTTGGGTGGTTTGCTGAAAGAGGTTGGGATCGACATGCGTGGACAGCAATCACGGCTATGTTGTCAGGTAGCATCGTTATCTACATCTTTGGTCTGTCTTGGCTGGTTCATTTTGTTCCCGAGGGCACTGTGTTTCAGTCTGGGCTTTATCCTTTTATAATTGGTGATTTGGTAAAAATAGTTGCAGCGGCTTTAGCTTTGCCTTCAGGATGGTTACTTCTTCGACGATTTAAGGGGTGAGAACGTTGCCTCTTTTGCGTAGTTTTCAGTGAGGTCATTAATTTGGAGATTATTTGGCTAGGGCATTCCTGTTTTGCTATTAAAGGGAAAGAGGTTGTTGTTATCACTGACCCATGCCACCCGAATTTGGGTTATTCTTTAAGCAAGCTTCGGGCTGACATAGTAACCTTGAGCCATTTCCATCCTGGTCATTGCTATATCGAAGCTATCGCTAGTGAATTCAAAGAAATTAGAGGTCCCGGTGAATATGAGTTGAAGGGCACTTTTATTACCGGCATTGCTACCTTTCATGATGCTGACCAAGGGAAGAGACTGGGTAAGAACACTGTTTACCTCTTGGAAATAGACGGGATGACATTGTGCCATTTGGGTGACCTTGGCCATTTGCCCTCATCTGAATTGATGGAAGCAATAGGTGATACCGAAATATTATTTTTGCCTGTGGGTGGTGTATCAACTATAGGTGGCTCGACAGCTGCTGAGATTGTAAGGCGTTTGAATCCTAAGGTTGTTATTCCTATGCACTATAAAACACCAGATTTGATTGGTGACCTTGAACCTGTAGATAAATTTTTGAAAGAACTGGGCATAAAGGAAACGGTCTCCCAACCTAAACTTTCGATTACTCGTTCGACTTTGCCGACTAGCACTCAAGTGGTACTTCTTAATTACCCTCCCAAGTAGCTTCCTTCTTTTTGACAGGCTTTATACTTCTCCCGTAGAATTAACTTGGTTATGATTTCAGCTAAGAGGCTCTATGAATTACAGCAAATCGATCTGGAAATCCAGAAGACACGAGAGGCTCTAGATGAGGTCAATCGTCAATTAGGTGAGAGTGAGGCTCTAGTCAGAGCTAGGGCTGAGCTTCTTGCTAAAGAGGAGCATCTAGCCGAGATAGATAAGCAACAACGTGATGTAGAGTGGGAGATCGAAGACTTGCGAAATAGCATTGTGCAGATAAGTAAGAAGCTTTATGATGGTAAAATCAAGAACCCGAAAGAACTACTTAGCCTTGAGCAAGAAGTGAAACTCTTCAAGACCAAATTAAGGCAGAAAGAAGACAGCTTGTTGGACTTAATGGCTGAGGTAGAAGAGGAACAAGGTAAGATAAAGTTAGGTACTGAGCGACTTGCTGAGCTAGAAGGAGAGTGGAAGCAGGAACAAGAGGTCTTGGCTCGGCAGCAAGTTGAAGCGGAAAGGCAGCTCGCTGACCTCAGCCAGAAACGGCAGATATCGGCTTCCAAAGTTGCTCCGCAACCCTTGGAGCTTTATGAGAGGATAAGATTGAGAAAGGGGCAGGCTGTAGCTAAGGTAGAACAAGGAAGATGCCAAGGATGCCACCTTAACCTGTCAATGCATGAGTTGCAGCAAGCTAGAGCTGGAGCTGTGGCTCAGTGCAGCAGCTGCGGTAGGATACTTTACCTGGGCTAGAATCTTTCCTGAAATAGAGTATGCGACTGAAAATCTATACTGATGGAGCTTCTTGGGGCAATCCTGGACCAGCAGCTATCGGAGTTGTTATTAAGGACGAACAGCAAAAATACTTAGTTAGAATCTCTCAATATATTGGTCAGGGTACTAATAATCAAGCCGAGTATCAAGCAGTGATTACTGCTTTAAAAACAGCAATCACTTTCAAGCCAACTAAGGTTAGCCTTCACCTTGATTCAGAACTAGTAGCTAGACAATTAACCGGTATTTATAAGGTGAAGAGTCTTTCTCTCCTTCCCCTGTACACTGAGGCTGCTAGGCTCTCAAAGGAATGTGCAAATTTATCTATTGTTCATGTCAAACGAGCTGAAAATGCTGAAGCTGATGCCTTAGCCACGGCAGCGTTAAAGAAATTTTTGGGCAGGTAACTTAGAGTGCTTCGCAGCCTGTCTGCCTTTTGAGTTCTTCACTTTACTGGAAGCTTTTGGCTTAAGGTTATAAGTAAAACAACCCCGGCAAATTAAATTTGACGGTTCTTTGTTTGGGGTGTAAAGTGAATAGTGGGCCAAGTAGACAGGGTGACCGCTCTGATTTGGCATTAAGAATCAGGGAGGAAAGTCCGAGCTCCACCAGGCGGGGTGCTGGGTAACTCCCAGGAGGGGTGACTCTACGGAAAGTGCCACAGAAACATACCGCTCTTCGTGTTAAGAGTAAGGGTGAAATGGTGAGGTAAGAGCTCACCAGCGGCTGGGTGACTAGTCGGCTGGGTAAACCCCACCCGGAGCAAGACCAAATAGAGGGCAGAGGGATGCCTGGCCCTGACCCCGGGTTGGTCGCTTGACCTCGATGGTAACATCGGGGCTAGATGGATGGTTACCGCCCTGACTTTGTCAGGGTACAGAACTCGGCTTATATGTCTACTTGGCCCATTTATCTTTATAGAAACCACTAAGGAATCTTGCCGCCTAGTACTTTTTACCTAGTACTAAAAAACTGAGAAAAATTTTAGCTTTGCAAAGGAGGAAACAGGGGTAAGTGCCTTAATCGATATGTTGCTTAAGGCGAAATTAAAGGAGAAAGGGCAAGCTTAATGGTTGTGAGCAGCCTTGCCTTGATTTCCTCGGCCCAGTAAACTTTTTATAGCCCTTCCACGTTTTACTTTTAGGAAACTATGGATTCTTTGAATTGTCTGGACCCTCAACTTCGAGATTTTATTTTGTTTTGCGTAGAGCGGCGAGGTAGAGATTGGCCAGCTCTTTACGATGAGATGGCCACCGTATCTGGCCAGCGTTTATTTAGAGGGCTTGGCTATACCGAGCTTAAGCAGCTAGGATTATCTTTGGCGCTCGATAGCTTGGACGAGACCATTCAGTTGGTGAATCAGGCTATTACTCAGGAGGAGCAAACTTAGCCTTCGCATTTCCTCTATAAACTGCTACAATACCTCCTGCGTTGTTTATATCACTACAACATAGACGGAGGCGAACTATGAGTACAAAGCGGGCTAATCCCATCTTTGCAGTATTGATTGCCTTGCTGCTTTCCTTCTTAATCTTTGGTACTGGCTGTGCCTCTAGCGTTGAGGAGCTGCCGGGGGATTCGTTTTCTGAGCCGGATGTTAACTCGTCTCCTCAGATGGATACTGAGCTACCTCCTGAATTTGATATTATCGCTGAGGCTTGGCATATGTTGTCTCAGGGGTATGTGGATAAGGATAAACTGGATGCTGAAAAACTGAGCCAGGGCGCGGTCAGAGGCATGATGGAGGCAGTGGGCGACCCTTATAGCGTTTATGTTGACCCTGAAACTCACCAGTTGGAATTGGCTGGCCTTGAAGGTAAATATCAGGGTATTGGCGCTGTTATCGGTATCCGTGATGGACAGTTAACAGTTATTGCTCCTTTTGTTGGATCTCCTGCCGAGGAGGCTGGTATCAAGGCTGGAGATAAGATTCTGGAAACCAATGGGGAGCCCACCTCGGAGATGACTTTGATTGAGGCAACTCTTAAAATACGGGGGCCAGCGGACACTTCGATTAGCCTTCTTATCCTTCACGAAGGGGAGAGTGACCCCGTGGAGATTGAGGTAGTCCGTGGTGAGATAAAACTGGATAGCGTTTTTGTGGAAATGCGGGGCGATATTGCCTATATCAGGGTAGCCCAATTTTTGGGGTCTACCGGGGATGACTTACATGCCGCCCTGAAAGATGTAATTGATAAGGGGGCTGTTGGCATCATCCTTGACCTCCGCAATAACCCTGGCGGCTTACTTGGCGCAGCGGTTGATGTTGCCAGTGAATTTTTAGCTGACGGGATAGTTGTTGATGTTGTGGATGGTGAAGGACGGCATAGCCCAGTGCAGGTGAAGCCAAATGGGATAGCTACTGATTTGCCGCTTGTGGTCCTAGTAAATGGCGGCAGTGCCAGTGCCAGTGAGATAGTTGCTGGTGCTCTTCAGGATTATGGTCGGGCCAAGTTGGCTGGTAGCAAAACGTTCGGCAAGGGTAGCGTTCAATCGGTTCGTGATCTCGGGGAGGGCTCATCTCTGCATCTAACTGTAGCGCGGTGGTTTACTCCTTCTGACAGGCCTATAGATGGTGTCGGGCTTACACCAGATTTTTTGCTCGAACTGGACGACGAGGAACTTGTCATCTGGGCTATTGATTATCTCAAAAGTCAGGTTACCGCTAATTGCTTATCGACCGGAGTTTGAGGGGATAGGTAAAGCTGGTCTTATAGTCCTTGCCAGGTGACTATGCTGGCAAGAGGTTCGCGG
>Ga0307378_10012768_pt1 | contig 10697 bp, 10 predicted proteins | sample UN1MG_FD_202238 | JGI IMG/M metagenome (GOLD analysis project Ga0307378, IMG submission 202238) | Soil microbial communities from Risofladan, Vaasa, Finland - UN-1 | ecosystem: Environmental > Terrestrial > Soil > Coastal area > Acid sulfate soil | place: Finland: Risofladan, Vaasa | collected...
TGTTCCTGATAAGCGCTCGGTGGAGTACACCTATACAATAAACCTTGAGCAGCTAAGCGACAACAACACCCAGGGGCTGGATGCTATCTACGACATACCACCCGGGGGGTTTGGCGTCGGTGCTTATCAAGTTGGCTCTAGCAAGCTGAGCCTGGATGGTGGACAGACATGGCAGGAAGTCCCTGATCCTGAATGGGATCATGCCATGGGGTGCATTAAATGGCCGGCTGATTATGACAAGGATACCAGCGAGGGTGCCTTCTCTTCGGACCCGCTTGATGCTAACTATTTTCACGGCATACGTGACTTTGACGTCAGGGAGGTAAAGAAGCTGCGCTTCAAGATGCGTGGAACGCTGGATAACAACGATACACACTGTAACTGGGTCGTTTTGAAGATGGAGGATGGTACTAATACGCTCAGCGGTCCCCAGGCTCCCATCACCGTGGGGGATGGCTCGGGGGAGTGTGCTGGAGGTGGAGGTCTTGAGGTAACCAAGACCTCCTACCCGGAGATAATCCAGCCGGGCGTGGCGACGGTTGTAGATTACACCATCTATGTTACCAGTACTGCTGCATCCGAAAGATTTATCGAGCGGGTAATTGACTACCTTCCACCTGAATTTGAATACATACTGGGCTCTGTGGACAATGTTACCAGCACTCTCACCAACCTTGAACCTGCGGAACCATTCTTGGAAGAGGTAAACGGGGTATTGCGTGAGAGGGTGGAGTGGACGCAGGAACAGTTCCCGGGTGGTAATGATGTGAAAATCGACCCTGAGGAAACATTAACAATATCATTTCAAGCTTTAGCCACCAAGGACATCTCGGGCAGTTACTATAACGAGGTTCTAATTTTTCTAAGGGATACAGGAATTCCCGGCGTAGCATTTGACGAAGCTGGAGTTTCACAGTCGGAATACGGCACTGGGTATAGCTGGAACACGGGCACTGTTATCGTGCCGGCGTATGACGCTTCAACGGGGGCAGAGGGCGAAAATATTACTGCAAATATAGGCTTTGAACTGGACCAGGTCAGAATTATCTCGTGGCATGCGAAATAAGGAACCATAGTGTCGGCTGAGGTCATAGTGCCCGCGGCTAAATTAGGCGGATACTGCTACTCCTTCCATTGCACATCTCGTATTTTCCTGTTACAATCATTTCTAAGCAGGAACCATTAAGGTCAATCAGTGAAGCTGAAGGCTCTTCTGAAGTTTTGCCCTGTTTAAGCCCCGGCTCACTTTGATAGTTCGTGAATTGGAAAGGTGAGAAAATGGAGGAAGCTGAAAAAACCAAGACGGCTGGAGAGGCGGAGGTAGAACGACTGGCGGCTCGGAGAGCCAGGGAGAGGGCCAGAATTGCCAGGTGGGACCTTGATGTGGCGGTATTTCTGTTCGTGGTTTTGATTATCGTCATCATACTGCTGTTTCAGGGTATTGGCATTATGGTGGTGGCGCCGGTCGCCATCTTTGGTCTGGTTATGGTCTGGCTTACCGGGTGGCGGCGGGGGAAGCAGCTATACGAGAGCTTCTACGAGGAAGAGCTGGCCAAGCTGGAACTGGGAACGGACAAGAAGACCGAAGAGTCAATAGAGGAGACCATAGAGGAGAGGGTTCAAAAAGCACTGCGGGAAAGGTGGCGTTAGCCGGAGATAATACCCGGTTAACCGACTGCCAGTTATTGTGAATATAAGAGACCGGGAAGATAGAAAACATGGGTAATTTATTCACCAGAATCCGCCGGATGGGGCTTGTAATTTTAGTCGGCATCTGCCTGATTGTATATGTTGCTCTGGGCTTTATCTATTTCCAGCAGGGGCCAAAGCAAAAAGACCTGACGCAGCAAATTACCAAGACCAGCATCATTGTCGCCAAGCAGCTGCCCAGTGCTGCCAAATTACAGGCGGAATACCAGGCGGTGAACCAGGCGCTCGCCCCGCTCCCGGTGCCGGATGTCCTGAAGAAAATTGTTGGCATTGCCCGGGAGAGTGGCATTGATGTTACCCCGGATAGTGGCAAGTTCAACATTCCTCCCCTCGGTTCGCCCGCCAGCCGGAAAATAGGTGATACCAGCTATCAGGTTTTATCTATCAACGGTATCAGGGCACAGGCTGATTATGAGGATATTAGGGCTTTTATCTCTGACCTTGATTCGGGTGCAACGATGGAAACACTGGCACTGAAGAAGGTAAGTTACAGCTGGGTGGAGGTAAATTATGAAGGTGAAGAGGCGGCCAGGAGGGCAGAGTTCCGTGAGGTGATTTCGGCGGTGGCTGCCTTGATGGATGGCAACGCTCTCACCGAGATACCTAACCCGGAGAGCTATGATACTGGTGATGCTACCAATTATATGGGGGACGACCCGGACACGGAGGAAGTGATAGAAGGCTTTCCCGATATTACCACCACCGCTGCCGAAAAAGGCTATTCCGGAAACGCCACGCCCATGGATGGGTACCTTCTATATCAGCATGATAAAATTTCTACGGACAATACCACCCAGTTTGAAACTGTTGATTACATGAGCGTACTCACCACCGGGTATTACTATACATGTGAACCGGATGGGACAGTGCGCCAGTTTGATGGGCCGAATATATTCACCGCCACCGAGTACCTGGGCAGTGAACCAACCAAGATTGAAACTGTTGTTAGCCTGAATGTTGAGCTCTATGCCAAGCCTTAGGAGGGTGACTAACTTTGAAAGCGGGTGCAACTAATCATGGCTGAGGGAAGCGCAACCCCGACTAAAGGGGTTATGAATCTTGATGTCGGTACTGCTCTCCGCAAGCTGATTGGGGCCGTAAAGAAAGTGTCCGGCAAGTGGCTGGGCACAACTGTGGTGACCATTGACATCGACGACGCTGCCATCAGACTCCTTGAGACGAGAGGCATGTCGGTGAGGAGATGGGTGAGCGTTTCTCTTGAACCGGGCGTTGTTGAAGGTGGAGTGATTTTAGACCCCCGGGCACTGGGGGTGATTGTTAAGCAGCTTATGAATTCAAGTGGCATAAAGGCGAGCAAGTCCATTGCCACTATTAACGGTGTTTATTCAATAAGCCGCCTCTTGACGGTGTCCAATCCGCCGGCCGGGTCAACGTTCCAGGAAGTGGTTATGGAGCGAGCGAGAGAGATGTTGCCCTTATCCGAGGAGCAGCTATACCTTTCCTGGCAGACGGTTGCTACTGGTGAGACAGAGCGGCAGGTGCTTGTGGTGGGGGTGCCGCGGGAGGTGATAGATAGTGAAGTGCGCTCGTTGAGAGTAGCGGGCATCAATCCCCGCACACTGGAGCTCAGGACAATGGCACTGGCAAGAGCTGTGGGTAAGGAGCAGGCTCTTATCCTCAATATTGAGCCATCCAGCTTTGATATCGTGGTGGTGGTAAATGGTGTGCCTGAAATCATGCGCTCCATTGCCTGGCAACAGAATGACCTTGCTGAGGAAGGCAGGGTGGAGCATCTGGCGCTAGCTCTGGAGCTGACGGTTGACTTTTATAATGCACGTCATCTTGATAGCCCCCTTGACCCGGCTGTGCCCCTCGTTATCACCGGGCAGATGTCCGGCGACCTCACTCTGGTGGAGAGTCTGCAAGCCAGGTTGAGCTATCCCGTGGCGCCGCTGGCACCGCCGCTGGAATTTCCTGAGGAACTGCCGGTTGCTCAGTATGCAGGCAATATCGGGCTAGCCTTGAGAGGGACAGCGGCCTCTATGAGTATCGGGCAGGGTGGTTATCTGCCGGTTGATATGAATCTCCTGCCCAGAATTTATCATCCGTGGCGACCCACGGCAAGGAATGTATATACCGCTGTCCTGATAATAGCTGCCATAGCGCTGATATTCCCGCTATTTCAGGTAACCAGCGAGGCTATGGCTGAAACTTCTAACCTGCAGGTTAAATCTAATGTTTTCAATACCAGACTGGAAATGATGAAGGCTGAAATTAAAAAGCGGGAACCGCTTCAGAAAGCCATTGATGATTATCACCGCCTTGTTGATGCTGGCGTCAGCTTCACTGAGGATGTGGAACTTATCCGGAACGAAGCCGAGAGGCTCGGCGTTCAGGTGGGGTCAATCGCGCATGTGGGTGATAGCATAGATATTAGCTGCCAGGCAGATGAGGGTGATTACATTACCTTTAGAGCCTACAAAACGGCTCTTGAGGAAAGCGGCCGGTTTACCACTCCTGTAGTTCCCCCGGAGGGTTATCCCTATACCTGGAACGGCACTATTAAGGTAGAACCCGTAGAAGCCAAGCCCGGCGGCTAGGTGAGAGCATCCACTCAGACTCTGGTTGCGTCATGCCCCGAGTACATGTTTCAGTCAGGCAATCCGTAAGTTTTATCCCTCGCCGCCTTGTGAATTATCGAGTTTCGGCCTGCTCAAAGGAGATTGCTTCGCTTCGCTCGCAATGACGGGGAATTGTCTTTGCGAGGAGCGTGGTGAGCCGAAGCCCAGAGCGACGCGAAGGGGACGAAGCAATCTCATGGCTACACTCATAAAGAGAGCAGGTGCCCGATATTGTTACAGACACCTGCTCTTCAACCTCACCACCCATCAGTATACCTCATAGATTATCAGGGCGCCTGGGTCACCGTTCCCGACGCATCAACTGTATATGTTTTGGTGGTCTTTTCCATGGCGACATAGTTGACCGTTACGTTGTCGCTGTCATTGGCATCTAAATCGTGCCCGTAGAGGATAAAGCCGTCCTTGTCATTAGCTTGGTAGGCGGTACCAGTCGGGTCAGTCACCTTTTCATTCAGGGTCATACAGGCTGAGATTAGGTCGGGGAATTCGCTCATATTATCAGTAGCTACGATTACCGGATGCGGCAATGTGCTTATCTGGTTGTCTACCATCATGGAGACCACCGCCGTCTGGATGTTGCTCAGCTCGGTTTCCGCCGCCTCTTCTTCTCCTCTGCCGATGAACCGCCCCACGTTGGGGATGACCACTGCCGCCAGCACACCGAGAATAGCGACCACAATCAGCAGCTCAATCAGGGTAAAGCCTTTCTCCCCCCTTTTTGGCATTCTCATTTATTCACCTCCTTCCCACCTTATTTTCCTTTGGGCGATATACCTCATAGATTATTAGGGAGCATCTTGCTGGGTCACCGTTCCCGACGCATCAACTTTATAGTATTTTGTGGTCTTTTCCATGGCGACATAGTTGACCGTTACGTTGTCGCTGTCATTGGCATCTATATCGTGCCCGTAGAGGATAAAGCCGTCCTTGTCATTAGCTTGGTAGGCAACTCCGGTCGGGTCATTTACCTTTTCACCCGCAGTCGTACAGACTGAATCTTTATCGGGGAATTCGCTCATATTATCAGTAGCTGTGGTGACTACCGGATGTGGTAAGGCAGCTAAGTTGTTATCGGTCATCATGGCAATTACCGCTGTCTGGATATTACTCAGCTCGGTTTCCGCCGCCTCTTCTTCTCCTCTGCCGATGAACCGCCCCACGTTGGGGATGACCACTGCCGCCAGCACACCGAGAATAGCGACCACAATCAGCAGCTCAATCAGGGTAAAGCCTTTCTCCCCCCTTTTTGGCATTCTCATTTATTCACCTCCTTCTTTCTTTCACTTATTTTTTCACCATAAATTGGTTCCGGTGACTTGAAACCATTATCAATCATAGGCTATGGTGGTGCTGTCCACAATCCTGCGAATAGGTGATTTTAAAGGTATGCTAGCTAGTACTTTTGGGTGATTACCATTTGGTAGGTGGGTTTCAATTCACAGACTCAGGTGTCATTGCGAGGCACAAAGTGCCGAGGCAATCTCGAAAGAAAGCAGGACTATTATAAGGGATTGCTTCGCCTGGCTCGCAATGACGGCAGGACTTTGCCTGGAGTTACGGGGGCGTGGGTGGAGCTTATTGTTCCTTATATTGAACCAGACCCTTTTGAATTGCGTAAGCTGCTGCCTGACTTCGGTTGGCCAGGTGCAGCTTATCCATGATATTCCGCAGGTGTGTCTTGACCGTGTTCTCGGAGATGAACAGGGAATCGGCAATGTGCCGGTTGGTTGCTCCCTGAGCCACCATTTGCAGCACCTCTCCTTCACGCGGACTCAGGACAGCCTCGGTTTCTTGAGCGGCTTCCTCCCTCTCCCCGGTTTCAAAGTCCTTGAACTCGGCAAGCAGTTTGGCTGCCATAAGCGGGGAGACTATTACCCCGCCCTGGGCAATGTGAAAGATAGCGTGAATCAGGTCCTCCGGTTCGGTATTCTTGAGGATGTAGCCCCGGGCACCGTATTTTATGGCGGCGAACAGGTCAGCTTCGTTTTCGGAGACGGTAAGGACGAGGATATTTACCTGGGGCATCTTTGTCTCAATCGCTTGAGTGGCTTCCAAGCCGCTGCAATGCGGCATATTGAGGTCCATCAGGATTACATCAGGGACGATTTCCTCGGCTTTTTTAATTGCCTCCAGTCCGTCTAATGCTTCCCCGACCACCTCAAGGCCTGCCTGGTTGGCCAGCACAGCAGTGATGCCACGCCGAAACAGGGCGTGGTCATCCACCACCAGCACTTTAATTGGGTTCATTTTACATCCTCACTTTATCAATGGGGAGGCTGATTATTAACTCTGCTCCCTTCCCCGGAGCGGTGGAGATGTTCAAACTCCCCCCGAGCCCCTCGGCTCTTTCCTTTATGATGTTCAGCCCGTGGTAGCCGGGAGGGGCATTCGCCAGGTCCATAAGATTAAAGCCCTGCCCATTGTCCCTGACCAGCATCTCTATTGAATCGCTGGTATTTTTCAGCTTCACTTCTACCTCGTTGGCCAGTGAGTGTCTTCTGACATTGGTCAGTGCCTCCTGAGTAATGCGCAGTAACTGCAGTTCAGCAATCGGTGAAAGCCTGGTGAAGGACTTGGGAACAGTAAATTTGACCGGGATGGCATTATTACTGCTGAACTCCCGGATATAGTTGCCCAGGGCGGTGGTGATGGGGAGAGTTCTTATCTCGGTGCTTAACTGGTCAATTGATTCTCTGATATCCTCGTAGGTGTCCTGTACTACTTTCCGTATTTCGCCAATGTCGGTAAGAGCCTGCACAGTATTCTGTGAAGAGACTGAATCGCTTACCGCTTTTGTTTTCAGATTAAGGTAACTCAGTGACTGCGCTACGCCGTCGTGTATTTCTCGCGCAATTCTCCGGCGCTCTTCAATGATAGCTTCTCTTTCTATACGCCGGCGAATATTCAGGTTGATTCGGTAAGGCACGGCAGCAGTGACGAAGCAAAAGAGGGTGTAGACTATCAGCAGGGTCAGGTTATACCCCTGCATAATCCAGGTAAACCGCTCGGTTAACTGGCTCAGAGCCAGGTGGGTGACAGAGAGAGTGATGGAGGCGGTAGCTGCCAGTCCGATAGCGATCTTTTCTTCAAAAAGAAGGGCGGCGGTCATAATCGGGGTAAGGGAGTAGAGCAGGAAGCTGCTGTTCAGGCCATTGGTGTAGATGACCAGCAGGAGACAGAGCGTGAAATCGCCAGCCAGAATTAGATAGGTCATTGTGCCCCTCTCCCGCCAGCGGAGGGGAGAGAAAACCCTCAGGATGGTATATACACCGAGTGTACTCAGGATAATGTAGAGTTGAAGTGGAGGCATTGGTGGTGCACCCAGAAATGGCGTAACCTGCGTGAACATCACCGCCAGGGCGTAAGATAAAAAGCGGTAAACGGCCAGGAACTGGTAGGCTTCTTTTTCGTATCTGCTCTGCATTTTTATGCTCTCTCGCTATCAGTCTAAATAGTAGTTTGTTAAATAGCGAATGTCAAGAACTCAAAGGGAGCTGGTTAGCCAGCTGACTTCTTTGTTCCCATTTTCGGTAGCGGATAGATGACTGGTAAGCGTGCTTGTCTTTGCTGCCCCGGCGTACCTGGTCAGCCTTGGTTAACCCCCAAAATGTATTGGAAATAAAAACTAGTCTTGCTGGGTATTGACAAATGTCATTTAATATGTATAATATGTGACTATTGGCATTTCACAGTTACTCAAGAGGAGCGCAGTAGGACACAGGGGGATGAAATATAGCGGGAATTGAGGAGTGGGGGTCAAGAATAAGAGTAATCAGGGTGGCAGTAGGTGAGGAAAGTGAGTCTGGGGATAACTGGACACCTTGTTTTGAGGATGTGCTTACCCTTGAGATGAGAGGAGTTAACTCCAAATGGCAGGAGCACCGCTTGGGGAAATTATTGACCAGGTCTTCACCTATCTAGTTAATCACCCCGATGGTACCAAGCTAACTGAACTGGAAGAAGAATTTAGCCTGTCACGAATCCAGGTAGTTAAGGCGCTCCATGCTCTGATGGATGCATATAAAATAGAGAAACGTGACCAACTTTACTTTGCCATCTAGCGCAGATTAGCTGAATCTATTCATTCTTTGAGATAAGGTTTGACCCATTCCAGACCGTCTTCAGTAACGCCAGCCGGCTTATATTCAAGTCCAATCCAGCCATCGTACCCGGCTTCGTCAATGAAGCGGAACAGGTTGGTGAAGTTGATTTCACCGGTGCCCGGCTCGTGTCGTCCCGGGTTATCCCCGAGTTGTATATGGTCAATGCGGGTAAGGTTGTCTAGGATGGTTGTGGTTAGATTACCTTCCATGATTTGCATATGATAGATGTCATATTGAATCCAGAGGTTGGGGTGATTGACCTCCTTAATTAGCTGGAGAACGTCCCGGGTACGGGTTAGATAAAATCCGGGAATATCTTTATCATTGATTGCTTCAACCAGCAGGCGGATACCTTCTTTTTCCAGGGCGGCGGCGGCAAAGCGAAGGTTATCCACCAGTGTCCGGCGAACCCTGTCGGCAGGCACATCTTTGGGCGTCAGTCCCGCAAGGCAGTTCAGGCGGGGACATTTTAGAGCTTTTGCATACTCAATAGCTAGTCCTACACTGTCCTGGAATTCTCCTTCACGTCCGGGCAGGCAGGCAATGCCGCGTTCCCCGGCAGACCAGTCGCCTGGTGGCAGATTGTGCAGTACCAGCTCAAGGCCATACCGGTCTAACTTTTCTGCCAGTTCCTCTTTCTTCCATCCGTAAGCGAAAAGTATTTCGGCTTCTTTGAAGCCGGCTCTTGAGGCTCGCTCAAAGCGCTCCATAAAATCAACCTCATTGAACAGAAAGGTAAGGTTAGCGTCGAATCTGGGCATAATTATCCCTCCTCAAGGTTAGTCTTGAAATAAAAGGGTTTCAAAGAGCTCTAGTGTTTGGGACAGTTGAAATTATCTCAAATTTTGCAACGATTGTCAAACAGTAATTCTCTTTGGACTGTATGTTTATCGTGGCATCCCCCAACTCGTAACGGAAGCTCGGAGGTATGAAGGTATTGACTGGACACTGTATTGGTGCTATCTTTTACATAATGTAGTGACCAAATTATTATTGAGGTGTGTGCTGGCACATAGCTGAGTTTGAAGCATTGGAAACCGAAAGCTGGGTGTTTAAATGCGGGAGGCAAGGTAAGAGCTATAGAAAGAAACCTTGAAGGAGATGTGAAGATGGCTGAAGAACGAGAAAAGGTAATGGTTGTTGATGATGAGGAGACATTGCGGAGTCTCCTGCAGCGAACCCTGGAAGAGGCTGGCTATGATGTGGCCACCGCGACCAATGGCGAAGAGGCCCTGGATAAGATGTCCCAGCTAAGTATCGGAGTGGTGTTTCTGGATGTCAAAATGCCGGGCATGTCTGGCATGGAAGTATTGGCTAAGCTAACTGCTGACTGGCCTGATACCTGTGTAATTATGGCAACCGCTGTTGTTGACGCACAGACTGTGGTTGAAGCTATGAAAATAGGGGCTTATGACTATATCACCAAGCCCTTCAGCCGTGATGATGTAATATTGAAGCTACGCAGAGCCCTGGAGAAAAGGGACCTCCAGTTGAAAAACAAGCGCTTCATGTATGAACTTCAGCAAAGTGTAAAGGAGCAGTCAGAGCGAATGCAATCGCAGTTTAATGAGCTGGTAAGCAGCCTGGCCCGTGAACACAAGTTGCTGCACGAGTTGGCATCAAGGCAGCCTGGAGGTGGCAAGGAATTACTCTCAAAACTTCCTCTGGAGTTGCGGGAGCCAATGTATTCTGTTGAAGAGTTCAGGGACGCCCTGATTAGAGTTTTGCGAGGGGGTAAATAACGAACTGTCTAGCGTCTGCAAGCGATGGTAGTGGTTTGAACGATAGACAGATCTTGTTCAGGAGGTAACTTCATGAGTAAAAAGCGTATCCTTGTGGTGGATGATGAACTCAGCATAGTAAAATTCCTCCGAGCGAACTTGGAATCGAGGGGCTATGAAGTGCTTACGGCGATGGACGGCGCCGAGGCTTTGAAGACCATTGAGATGGAGCTACCTGACCTCATTATTCTGGACATAATGATGCCCGAAATAAACGGTTTTGAGGTGTGTAGCCGACTTCGTGAGTGGTCGCAAATCCCGATTATCATGCTCAGTGCCCGCGGTGATGCAAGTGACAAGGTGAAATGCCTCGACCTTGGTGCTGATGACTACATCACCAAGCCGTTTGGTGCCAGTGAGTTAATAGCCCGTGTCAGAGCAGTGCTTCGCCGCACCGAGACAACTACCACCGTATCAAGCCAGCCTTTCTTTAGCAGTGGTGATCTCGAGATTCATTTTGCCCCGAGGAAGGTGACTGTTGCTGGCAAAGAAGTGAAATT